>Ga0256841_1001526_pt1 | contig 19752 bp, 16 predicted proteins | sample 356308metaG_FD_185971 | JGI IMG/M metagenome (GOLD analysis project Ga0256841, IMG submission 185971) | Hydrothermal vent microbial communities from Mid Atlantic Ridge, Atlantic Ocean - 356-308 | ecosystem: Environmental > Aquatic > Marine > Hydrothermal vents | place: Atlantic Ocean: Mid... | reverse complement strand
AAAGTATGAGGATTTTCATAATAATTTGCCGGACGGAAACCGGACCGTTCGGCCATGAAGAGCCCCCAGGAAAGGAGGCGGCCAGGGCGCCGATGGGGCATGGGCCGCGTCGGCGCCGGTGGTCACTCCGTCTCGGGCCGGGGGCGGTTGTAGAGGGCGGAGATGTCGATGTCGGTGATGGCGTTGATGCCCTTGATCTCGGAGAAGTTCTCCGTGAGCAGCCGCTGGATGCCCAGCTTCATGGTCAGCAGGCTGATGGGGCAATCGATGCAGGCGCCCAGCATCTTCACATGGGCCACACCCTCCTCGTCCACCTTCACCAGCTCCACATCCCCGCCGTCCATGTAGAGGGTGGGGCGGTAGCCGTCCAGCACCTGCTGGATCCGTTCCTCCAGCGGGGCGTCGGGTCCTTCGCTCATGGCCTTCTCCGTCCTGTTCGTCATGGCTGCATCCTGTGATTCCGCTTGCCCCAGCCCGATGCGGCCCTGGCGTCTTTGGCCCTGGCATCTATGATCCTGGCAATTCTTTGGGCTGCGGGAGCAACAATTTTGGCGGGCGACCGGCGCAAGGAAGGGCTACTCGAAGTCCGCGTCCACGATGGGCTGGCGGCCGGCGTAGCCCGCGTTCAGTTCGTGCCAGTAGCGGAGCTCCTCCTCCCCATGCTGCCAGCAGAGGAAGACCTCCCGGCCCTGGCGCACGCTCAGGAAGTCGATGAGCCCGCTGTCGATGTCCTTCACCAGGATGCCCATTTCCAGGATGCCCTTCACCCCGGCCTCCAGCTTGCGGAAATGCTCCAGCATCTCGCCTGCCTGGAGGTTGCCCCCGTTGCTGGAGGCGTTGCGCAGGGCCGGCCAGACCGCGGGGCGTAGGCGCAGGATCTGGGAGCGGGCTTCCTGCACCTGGTCCATCAGCGCCTTGACCCGAGGCAGGGCGGCCCGGGCCTCGGCCAGGGTGAAGTAGCGGGCGTTCATGGGATTGGGAGGTTCCTTCGGGTTTCCTGTCTTCCCAGCCATTTTCCAAGCAGAAGGCGAGGGCTTTGTGGCATCGCCCTCGCCTTGATCGTCCTGGATTGGGGTGCGCCGCTCAGTGGCCGCAGCTCTGGGCCGTCTCCTCGCCTGTGTGGCTCTGGGCCGTGCGGAAACTGCTGCCGCAGCCACAGGTGCTCACGGCATTGGGGTTCTCGATATGGAACCCACCGCCCATCAGGCTCTCCACGTAGTCGATGACCGCGCCGTTGATGTAGAAGAGGCTGGTGGGATCCACGATCACCCGCAGGCCGTGCATCTCGTAGACCTCGTCCCCTTCCCGAGCGCCTTCGTCGAAGGTCATGCCGTACTGCATGCCGCCACAGCCGCCACCCTTCACGAAGACGCGCAGGGCGTGGGTCTCGCGCAGGCCCTTCTGTTCCAGGATGTTGGCCAGCTTCTGGGCTGCGGTTTCGGTCAGTGTAATCATCTTTCCTCCTGTTTACCTTGCTTTTGGCCTTGCTTATGACGGACAGATAATACAACCACTAATACAACCACGCAGAGAATGCAGTCTCTGGGCAATCACATCTGGGCAATCACACTGGACAAATGCAGTGCTCGAACGCGCTCAGCCGCCGATCTGGTTCATGGAGCGGCTCTCGGCGATCTCCCCCTGGTCCAGGCCGTGGCCCCAGGGCTTGTGGAAGGCCCCATCCCGCATGAGCTGGCGCATCTCCTCGAAGGAGGCGCCGTTGCGCAGAGGCGTCAACAGGTCCACCTCGTCGTCCCGCAGGAGACAGAGACGCAGCTTGCCGTCGGCCGTCAAACGGATGCGCCCACAGCTCTGGCAGAAGGGCTCCGTCACGCTGCTGATGAAGCCCAGCGTCCCCTTGGCCCCAGGGATGCGGAAGGGGCGGCTGGGGTCCACGTAATCATAGCCCACTTCCTCCAGCGGACCAAAGACCGATTCCACCTTGCGTCGGATCTCGTCGTAGGGAACCACGTTGGTCTGCTGGAAGTCGGTGACGTGGCCGAAGGGCATCATCTCGATGTAGCGGACCTCCCAGGGCTTCTCCAGGGTGAGCCGGGCCAGATCGATCACATCCTGGTCGTCGTTGAAGTTGCGGACCACCACGCTGTTCAGCTTGATGGGCCGAAGCCCCGCCTCCTCCGCGGCCTGGATGCCCTCCCACAGGTCGTCGATGCTCCCCCAGCGGGTGATGCGGTGGTATTTTTCCGGCTGGATGGTGTCGATGCTGATGTTCACCCGCTTCAGTCCCGCCTCGGCCAGAGGACGGGCCAGCTCCTTGAGCAGGATGGCGTTGGTGGTCATGGCCAGGTCCTGGATGCCCGGCACCTGGGCGATGCGTCGCACCAGCTCCACCACGCCCGGGCGGATGGTGGGCTCTCCCCCGGTCAGGCGGATCTTGTTCACCCCCAGGCTGGCCCCCACCTGGACCAGGAAGACGATCTCGTCGTCGCTCAGGAGCTCCCGGCGGGGGCGGAAGGTCATCTCCTCGGGCATGCAGTAGACACAGCGCAGGTTGCAGGCATCCGTCAGGCTGATGCGCAGGTAGTGGATGCGTCGCCCGTAGCTGTCGTGCATGGGCTCGATGGCCACGTTCGGCGCCGGCGCCACCGTCACCTGGCCGTAGCTGGTGCGGTAGGGCCGGGCCGTCTCGGCGTTCTCTGGCCCCACCGTCAGGGGCAGGCTCTCTTCCAGCTTCAGCGGGCTAGGAGGCAGGCTGCGAGAGTGCATTGAAGGCCGCTCTTTCTGTGTGGGCATCCTGGTCCCTCCCATCACCGTCCTGGGCCATGGCGCGGATGCGATAGGTGCAGCAGTCGTGGTCCTCCGCCAGGCTGGCCACCCGCTGACAGGGCTGCCCCACCAGCTCTTTGACCAGGGCCAGGTCCATCAAACAGAGCTCCTGGTGCTCCTTGGAGAGGCCGGCGTAGGGGCAGTTGAAGGTGTAGAGCAGATAGACCGGCTGGGATTCCTGGGCCTCTGCCCCTGTTTCCTCCTGCTCTTCCGCCTTCTCCCAGTGGGCGAAGTAGCCCAGCTCGCTCAGGAAGCGGGAGATGGCGTCCATGCGCTCCTCGAAGGTGGCCCCTTCCGTCAGGGTGAGCTCCTGGGCGAACTCTCGGGCCAGGGAGCGGAAAGCCTCCTCCACCTGTTCCGGTGGGAGGCGCTTCTTGAACTGACGGACCAGGCCTGCGGTCAAGGCGGCGAAGTTGTCTGGGAAGATCTCGTCGGCCGCGGGGGTCAGGGTGTAGACCTGCTGGGGCCGCCCCACGTTCCCTTCCCGCCGAACCTTGCCCACCTGGATCAGGTCGTCGCTCTGGAGGATGTCCAGGTGGTAGCGCACCGAAACCGGGGCCATGCCCAGCTCCTGGGCCAGTTCATTGGCGGTGGCGCTCTGTCGACGCTTGAGGATCTCCAGGATCCGTTTGCGGATGGTCTGCACGGTGTTCGTGACCTAGCCTGAGATGGCGTTCTCAGATGGATCTCTCCAGGGCGTTCCCAGAGAGAAAGCGGGGGATCGGACTGTCCCCGAGTATAGCATAGGGCCCTGACACTGTCAATTATTCTGAAAATTCTGATAAATATTTCCCGCCCGGTTTTGTCGGCCTGGTGCGCACCGGCGCGCACTTTTGTGAAATTTCGCACTTGACCCATCCCCCAAGCCCGGCTATAATTCGGGCCACTGCTGATGGATGTCCCGTTCTCGCCCCTCGCCAGCAGGATCCCTTTTCCCGCTCTGTTCGAGGAGTGCCTGGCCAGAGGACGAGGCAGGCCGTTCAGGGAGGGTCCAATCCTCGTAGCCAGCCCCAGGAAAGTTGCACTCCGCATGGGGTTACGGTATAAATATGGAATAACCGTGGGGCAGCAGCTCAGGCGCCCCGAAAGGCGGAAGCCGCGGGAGCTCCGCCCGGGCATCCGTTGCTCCCAGGTTGGCAACCCGTGTTCCCCCCATCTGCCCGTTTTCGTCTCAGGCCCTTCAGGCAAGGAAAGCGAACCATGGCAAACGCTCCAACCGATTTCCGGCAACTCAAAGAGGAAGAGCTGAAGAAATATCTCCATGACACCATCCAGGTGCCCCAGGATCTGCAGAGCAACGTGCTGGTCACCACCCTGGACAAGATCTACAACTGGAGCCGGCGCTCCAGCATGTGGCCCCTGCTCTTCGGCCTGGCCTGCTGTGCCATCGAGATGATCGCCACCGCGGCCAGTCGCTACGACCTGGCTCGCTTCGGCATGGAGGTCATGCGGCCCAGTCCCCGGCAGAGCGACCTGATGATCGTCTCGGGCACGGTGACCAAGAAGATGGTGCCGGCCATCGTGCGCATCTACAACCAGATGTCCGAGCCCCGCTACGTGGTGAGCATGGGGGCCTGCGCCACCGGCGGCGGCCCCTTCAAGGAGGGGTACAACGTGGTGAGCGGCATCGACAAGTACCTGCCGGTGGACGTCTACGTGCCCGGCTGCCCTCCCACGCCGGAGGCCCTCATCTACGGCCTGCTCAAGCTACACGAGAAGGTGGAGCGCCAGAGCATCATGACCGCTCCCTGGTATCGCAAGGAGCATTCCGAGTACGTACCGGTTCCCCGCCTGGGCCCGGACATTTTCGATCCCCGCCAGGTGGAGCTGATCAAGGAGTACACCCTCAAGGCCCAGGCCGGCCCCGCGGAGGGCGCGGAGAAGGCGGCGGCAGGGCCCAAGGCCAAAGGGCCCGCCCAGCTTTCCGAGAAGGCCCGGGCGCGTATCGAGGCGGCCAAGGCCCGAATGCGGGCCAAGAAAGCCGGCCAGTAGATCCAGGATTCCAGTCGAACGAGGGAAAAAGAGAGGTTTACGCCATGACCGATGCGACCGCTGTGGCAGAGACATCCGCTGAACTGCCCTACAACGACGCGGTTCCTGGAGCTGTGCTGGGCGCCTGGCCCGACGAGAAGACCCTGGTCGTCGCCCCGGACAAGCTCCTGGACCTGCTGACCCATCTCCGGGACAAGGAGGGCTACGATCTCCTGTCCAACCTGACCGTCACCGACTACCTCACCTACAAGGGCAAGCTGCGGGCCGGGATCCCCGAGCGCTTCGATGTGGTCTACCACCTGTACAGCACCAAGAAGGGGGGCGGTCCCCTGGCTCTGCACGTGCGGGTGCCGGAGAACGAGACCGTCCCTTCCGCCACCAGCGTCTACCCCGGGGCCAACCTCCAGGAACGGGAGGCCTACGACCTCTACGGCATCAAGTTCGAGGGACACCCCAACCTGCGCCGCATCCTCCTGTGGGAGGGCTTCCACGGCCATCCCATGCGCAAGGACTGGAAAGAGGCCTACTACGAGGCGGACACCAAGCCCTTCCGCAGCCGCCATCCCAAGGGCAAATACCAGTTCCACGAGGACAAGATCCCCTGGGGCAAGAACACCACCTACCCCCCAGGCTGGGACCCGGACAGCTGGCAGGAGCCGGTCACCTACGTGCCGGTGAGCCAGGCCCCGGAGCACATCGATCAGCCTCACCTGGACACCCAGAGCATCGTGGTCAACATGGGGCCCCACCACCCCAGCACCCACGGCGTCTTCCGCATGATCGTCCGTGTGGAAGGGGAGACCATCCTGGGGCTGGAGCCGGAAATGGGCTACCTGCACCGCAACCACGAGAAGATCGGTGAGCGCAACACCTGGCTCATGAACATGCCCTACACGGACCGGCTGGACTACATCAACTCCATGAGCAACAACTGGGCCTACGCCCTGGCGGTGGAGAAGCTCATGGGGATCGAGGTGCCGGAGCGAGCCGAGTACCTGCGGGTGATCATGGCCGAGTTCACCCGGGTGATCAACCACACCTGGGCCATCGGCTTCATCCTCAACGACCTGGGCGCACTCCAGACCCCGGCCCTCTACGCCATCGAGGAGCGGGAGCTGATCCTGGACCTCTTCGAATCTGTCTCCGGTGCCCGCATGATGTGCAACTACATGCGCTTCGGCGGCGTGGCCCGGGATCTGCCGGAAGGCTGGCTGGAGCAGGCCCGCTACCTGGTCCACGAACGCCTGCCTCGGGCCCTGGACCAGCTGGACGAGCTGCTCACCGACAACGAGATCCTCATGGCCCGAGGACGAGGAGTGGGCCATCTGCCTGTGGAGGACCTCATCGCCCTGAGCGTCAGCGGCCCCATGATCCGGGCCGGTGGGCTGGCCTACGACATCCGCAAAGTGGAGCCCTACGGCATCTACGACCGCTTCGAGTTCGACGTCCCCACCCTGCCCCACAGCGACATCTACGACCGCTACTACATCCGCCTGCTGGAGGCCCGCCAGAGCGTCCGCATCCTGAAGCAGGCCCTGCGGGACATCCCCGAGGGGCCCATCCTGGGGGGCAAAGGGGGCTACACCCACCGGCCGCCGGAAGGGGAGATCTACTCCCGCATCGAGGCGCCCAAGGGCGAGCTGGGCTTCTACCTGGTCAGCGATGGCAAGCCCAATCCCTATCGCTACCACGTCCGGGCTCCCAGCTACATCAACCTGAACGCCCTGGGCCCCATGGCCGTGGGCTACAAAGTGGCCGATGCCGTGGTCATCCTCGGCGCCATCGACATCGTGTTGGGCGAAGTAGACCGCTAGGAGAAAACCATGTTCGGAACAGGACTTCTGAAGGGCCTGGGCGTCACCGTCAAACATTTCGTGGAGACCTTCACCGACGATAGGGCGGGGGTGCCCAGCCGCTACCGCGGCAGCATCGAGCTGGACGACAAACGGCGCATCATCCACCAGCCCGCGGATGAGGAGGGACTCTTCACCATCCAGTACCCGGAGGAGAAGCGGCTGCTGCCGGAGCGCTTCCGGTACATCCCCATGCTCATCTGGGACACGGAGAAGGGCGAGGATCGCTGCACCGCCTGCGGCATCTGCGCCAAGGTCTGCCCGCCCCAGTGCATCTGGATCGTCCGGGACAGCGACGAGAACGGCAAGCCCATCACCCGGCCGGCCGAGTTCTACATCGACGCCGCGGTCTGCATGAGCTGCAGCTTCTGCGCCGAGTTCTGTCCCTTCGACGCCATCAAGATGGACCACGACTACGAGCTGGCCGTCTACGAACGCTATCCCCAGCTGGTCTACGACCTGGACGAGCTCACCGTGCCCGTGGAGTACTACGCGGCCCTCTGGCCCACCCAGTACGCGGAGGAGGAAGAGCGGCGGCGCAAGGAAGAGGCGGAGAAAGCGGCCAAACAGGCCGCCAAGGCCAAAGCCGCGCAGGCACGGGCCAAGGCCAAGGCCGCCAAACCGGCCGGGGAGAAGAAGCAGCGCTCCCCGGAGGAGATCGCCGAGCTGAAGCGCAAGGCCCAGGAGCGGGCGGCCGCAGCCAAGAAGAAGGCGGCCGGCGCCGGCGGCGACGACGCGGCCAAGAAGGCCCGCATGGAGGAGCTGAAGCGCAAGGCCATGGAGCGGGCCAAGAAGCGCCAGAGCGGCGAATAGTCGGCCCCTCTTGGCCCCGAGGGCAACCAAACGGGACGAAGGTCTGTGCCGCTGACCTCCCCTCTCCCCCGGTCGACCTTCGTTGAGCGATTTGACACTGTGCATTGACAGGATTATGCTAAAGCCAGGCTGCCCGCTGGGCGTCTGGCTTTGTTTTTGGCCGAAGATCCCCCTGTGGCCGGCAGCGAACGAGAAGCCGGGCTGTGCCAACCGTTCATAAACCCAAGCCACCGTTTCGCAAGGGAGGATAGGCTATGTCTGTCACGCTGAAATTCATCGGCCACGCCACGTTCGTGGTGGATGCAGACGGCACCAAGATCGTCATCGACCCCTTCTTCGCGCCGGACAACCCCGCCGCCCCCGCGGACGCCACGCCGGAGAGTGTGGAAGCCGACTTCATCATCGTCTCCCACGGCCACGGAGACCACATCGCCCACGCCGCGACCATCGCCAAACGCACCGGGGCCATGGTGATCAGCAACTTCGAGATCGTCAGCTGGCTGGCCAACCAGGGAGTGGAGAAGACCCACCCCCTGCACATCGGCGGAGGCAACAGCTTCCCCTTCGGCCGGGTCAAGCTGACCATCGCCCATCACGGCAGCGGCCTGCCCGACGGCAGCTACGGCGGCAACCCGGCGGGGATCCTGATCAACTTCAACGACGGCGCCGATGTCTACTTCGCCGGGGACACAGCCCTCACCTACGACATGCGCCTCATCGGTGAGGCCGGAGGGGTGGACGTGGCCGCCCTGCCCATCGGAGACAACTTCACCATGGGGCCCGACGACGCGGTTGTGGCTGCCCAGTTTGTCAAAGCCAAGCGGGTCATCCCCATCCACTACAACACCTGGCCCTACATCGAACAGGATCCCCAGGCCTTTGCCAGCAAGCTCCAGGAGGAGACGGGCATCGAGTGCCACATCCTGGCCCCCGGAGAGTCCCTGACGGTGTGAGCCGGGTGGGGGCGACGAGAGCAAGCACCCTGTGGTGAAAGAAAACCCTGTGATGAAAGACAGCAGAGCCGGAGAGAAAGGGGAACCATGCTGACCTGGATAGCGTTATTGGTGGCTGCGGCCGCCCTGGGCTACGCGTGGCTGTCGCGCCAGTCCATCCACCAGCTGAGCAGCCGCCTGGATCGCTACAACCGCTCCCTGCTGGACACCAGCGTGGAGCTGCGTCAACTGAAGGAGGAGCTGGCCGACACCCGGGCCGAGCTGCGGGCCGAGATCCTGCGGGGGCAGAGCGGCCCCGCCTTTCGCCCGGACCTGACCATCCGAGAGGTCACGGCCCTGCATCCCCAGGCCCAGGAGGTGCTGGCCAGCTTCCACATCGGCGGCTGCAGCAGCTGCGCCGCCGATCCGGACGACACCCTGGCCCGGGTCTGTCGCTCCAGCGGCGCGGACCTGGAGCAGGTGCTCCTGGCCCTGAACAGCCTGCTGGCGGCCCCCGCCTCCACCGAGGACGGCCGGGTGAAGCTGCCCAATGTGGAGCTCCAGTTCTAGGAGTCGCCAGGCCTGTCCGCCTGTCCGTCCAGATGGCTCGCGGCCGGTGGAATCGTGAATGCACAGGAACGGTGGGGACAATCCAGGGAGAACCGAGGTGTTCGCCCCGTCTCCCAGCCCAGACAGATCGCTCCCCCGCCCGTTCCGCAGAGAGATGGAGGTATCCATGAGTAGCAACCTGCCCGATCCCATGTTGAAGTCCAGAGCCGAGCTGCTCTTCCCCACCCATCTGATCCCCAAGCTCCGGGATCTGCGCGGGGAGGAGTGGCGGGAGCTGGTGGACCGAGTCTCCGCCCTGCCCGAGACCCACCCGGACAGCCTGGCCTTCGTCCTGATGATCGTGAACCTGAACGAGTGCCTGAAATGCCACAGTCGCAGCTACAAGTACCTGCGAGGCTGCGCCCTCTGCTCCACCCAGCTGCTCCACTCCTTCAAGGGCAGCGACGCGGAGCTGATGCAGCGCTACCGCAAGGCCCAACAGCAGGTGTGGCAGCAGCTGCAGATCAACGCGGACGAGCTTTCCATCGCCGCCTGAAGCCCCAGCGGCGGATCGCTCCGGAAACGAACCAGCGCCCTGGTGGTGCTGGTTTTGTTTTGCTCCTTGCCAGGGCGCTTGGGGCCCAGGAGACCCTGCTCACAGCGCTCCGGGGCCAGGTCAACCGGGAAGGAACCGAGGCTTTCCCCATCTCAGGAGGATCGGCCCTTTCCCCCTGAAGCGAAGTTCGGGTACCATTGAAGGGCTCCATCCGTTGGAGGGCTCCAGGGGGTGGGCCCCAGCGCTGTGTCGAGCCACTCCACGAGATCCACGGGATCCGCGCAGGCAGAAAGACGAGACCATCATGACACCCACAACCCCAGTGCAGCCAAGCGACCCTGCCAACCAGCCCATCCGTATCGCCATCGTCGGCGCCGGGATCGCCGGCCTGACCGCGGCCTACGACCTGAGCCAACCCGGAAACCAGCCCGGAGGTCGTCCTGTGCAGGTGGACGTCTACGAGGCGGGGCCGGTGGTGGGCGGGTTGGCCGCCGGCTTCAAAGGCCGGCCCGAGTGGGAGTGGCCTCTGGAGAAGTTCTACCACCACCTCTTCCTGAACGACGACGCCATCATCGACTTCACCCGGGAGCTGGGGGCCCAGGATCTGCTGGAGTTCCACCAGCCGGTGACGGCCATGCACTTCCAGGGCAAGGACTACCCCTTCGACACCCCCCTGCGCCTGCTCCAGTTCCCCCATCTCTCCCTGATCTCCAAGCTGCGCATGGGGCTGGTCCTGGCCTATCTCCGCTACCATCCCCGCCCCCCCTGGCGCCGCTTTGACCGAGAGCTGGCCGACCAGTGGCTCCTGCGCTGGATGGGACGGGAGGCCTACACCACTCTCTGGCGTCCTATGCTGGAGGGCAAATTCGGCCCCCACTTCCAGGAGGTGAACCTGGCCTGGTTCTGGGCCCGGGTCTTCAAGCGCACCCAGAAGCTGGGCTACTACCGGGGCGGCTTCCAGGCCTTCATCGACCGCCTGGTGGCCAAGGTGACAGAGCAGGGGGTCACGCTGAAGCTGAACGCGCCGGTTCGATCCGTGCGGGTGGCGCCGGCAGGGGGCTTCCTGCTCCAGGCCCAGGATGGCCCGCCCGTCCCCTACCACCGGGTGCTGAGCACCGTCAGCCCGGAGTTCATGACCCGCATGGTCCCGGAGCTGCCAGAGAGCTACCTGGGCCAACTGGCTCGGCTCCAGAGCATGGGGGCCGTGGTCCTGACGGTGGCCCTGGACCGGCCCTTGACCCAGGGGATCTACTGGATCAACGTGCCCAAGCAGGAGGGAGCGCCCTTCCTGGCCCTGGTGGAGCACACCAACATGATCTCCCCGGTGCACTATGCGGGGGATCGACTCCTCTACCTGGGCAACTACCTGACGCCGGACCACCCCTACTTTCAGATGGACGCCCAGGAGCTGCTGGCCGAGTTCCTTCCCTACTTGAGTCGCTTCAACCCAGATTTCCGGCCGGAATGGGTGACGGGCGCGTGGATCCACAAGGCCAAGTACGCCCAGCCCGTGCCCCCCGTGGGCTACGCGGCGATGATCCCCGACGTGCGCACCCCGCTGCCCGGCCTCTACTTCGCTTCCATGAGCCAGGTCTATCCCTGGGACCGGGGCACGAACTACGCGGTGGAGATGGGCCGGCGGGTGGCCCGCATGATCCTGGCGGACCTGGGCCAGGAGGGCCCTGGGGACAACCAGCAGATGATATTGGAACCGGGAAGCCGGCCCACCAACCCAGCTTGAGCCATCGCCATCCAGCCCCAATTGCGAGGCCCCGGACCGTTCACCCAAGCGATCCGGGGCCTCGTCGTCCCAAGGAGGAGCAGGCGTATACGAATGTGGTGGGTTACGAGCCCCGGATGACGATGGGGATGTAGAGTCGCTGCAGGACCGTGTCGCTGATCTCCAACGCCATGTCGATGGTCCGGGTGGTCACCACCTCTCCTTGGGCGTTGAGCACCTGGACCTGGATGGAGCCGCTCTGGGGAGCGGCGTTGGCCGCGTTGAAGTCCACTGGCAGGATCTGGAAGGAGTGGCCGCCCGCCCCCTGGCTGGGGGTGACGCTGAACCAGCTTCCCTGGCTCTCCACCTGCCAGGTGAAGCCGCTGCCGCTTTCCAGGGGCGTCAGCTCGTAGCGGTCCGGCGTGGTGATGTCCGCAGAGCGGTTGTAGACGAAGGAGATGGACGTGGGCAGGTGGCTGAGATCCGGGGCTGTATCCTGGGTCAGGACGATGGTGTCGCTGGCTGTGGCCGTCTTGTTTCCACTCTGCATCTCCACCGTCACCGCGTGTTCCCCTGCCGGCGCGCTGATCTGCCAGGTCAGGTTGTTCTGGAAGGGCTGCCATTCGGACCATTCCCCCCCGTCCAGCTGCAAGCGCACCTTCTCCCAGCTGCCGTAGACGTAGAGGTTGAGCTGGCCGTTGTCGGTCTGGGGGGCTTCCCCGTTGATGATCACCGGGTAGACGCCCTCCCGGCGGCCGAAATCCTGGACCCAATAGTGGCCGTAGGTGCTGCCGGAGGAGAAGTAGTAGCCCACGCCGATCTCCCAGCTGTCCGGGGAGAGGATGTTGGCCCGATGGCCGGGGCTGTCCAGCCAGCCCTGGACCACCGCTTCGGGGGTGGGGTAGCCGGCGGCGATGTTCTCGGCCAGGCGGCGCCAGTTGGGATAGTAGGCGTTGAGCCGGTCGCTCCAGACGCAGGACTGGACCAGCTGGCCGTTGACCCGGTCGTAGGAGTCGTGGCTGAAGTAGTCGTCCGTGGCCAGGTCCGCCGCGTGGTAACGAGCGGACTGATCCAGGGCGGTGACGCGCTTCAGAGGGGGCAGGCCCTGCTCCGCTCGGGCCGCGTTGACCAGAGACACCACCTGGTCCTCGTAGGCCTGGTTGACAGGGGAGACCATCTGCTGCTGGCAGTCGTTGGTCCCTGCCGGACGGGGGCCCATCTGCTCCGGGGTGATGCCGGGCCGGGAGGAAGCGGCCGGAGGCTGGGTCGACTGGGCGTAGCCTGGCGCGGCGAAGATCAAGGAAGCGATCAGGGCCCAGGCCAGGGTCGCCAGCCTGGCTCGCAGAAAGGGACAAGTTGCTATTTTCCGGCTTTGTGTGGCATTCTTAGAGGACCAGCGTGGATGGAAATCGGCGTTGAAGCTGTTCATGGGCATATGAATTGGGATCCTGAGAGTCGAGTGAATGCACCGGTGCGAACGGTCCACGCTCACCGTCGCGGAGGGCGTCTCCGCTGAGCCTGTATCCCTCTTCCAGCCATCCAAAACGTAGCGATATTTATTTGTAGAGGCTGCCTCTGAATTATATCGGTTTTCATAGGTTTCGTTCCAATTCGTTCTGGGGTCAAAGGCCCCATTTTGGCCCGGTTTCAGGGCCTGGTCCAGGATCGTAGGCCAGATGTTGAAAATCCGTATTTCAGTCGTTGAGTTCTCGCTGTTCCCCGGAGAGCCCGGCCAGAGCGGGCTCAGGAGTCGACCGAAGAGGGTGCAACCCGGTGCTGAGATTGTTGGAGATCGTGAGGGTTCGTCGGGATCCTGCGCCTATCGTCTAGCTATTTTTGTGTAACCATAGCGTAACCACCGTGCCTATCGGTTGACAATAGCCCCTTGAGGGCCACGACCGTCTACTTTAGCGTGCTATCAAAGAGGGAATTTCCATGAGCAACCAGATCCCAAACATCACTGAAGAAGCCATTCGCAACGCCCTGGCCACCGTCATCGAGCCGGAGCTTCACCGCGACCTGATCAGCCTGAACATGGTCAAGGACATCACCATCCAGGGGGACCGGGTGGGCTTCACCATCCTCCTGACCACCCCGGCCTGCCCCTTGCGGGGTCAGATAGAGGAAGAGAGCATCCAGGCCGTCAAGAAGATGGTGCCGGGCGTGCAGGAAGTGCAGGTGCGCTTCGATGCCCAGGTGCGCCAGGACAGCCGCATCGCCGGCAAGCTGAACATTCCGGTGAAGAACATCGTGGCCGTGGCCAGCGGCAAAGGCGGCGTGGGCAAGTCCACTGTGAGCGTCAACCTGGCCGTGAGCCTGGCCCTGGAAGGGGCCAAGGTGGGCCTGCTGGATGCGGACATCTACGGCCCCAACATCCCCATGATGATGGGGCTGGACAAGCTCCCCCCGGTCCAGGAGGGCAAGCTCGTCCCCGCGGAGGCCTACGGCGTGGAGGTGATCAGCATCGGCTTCCTCATGCCGGAAGGGGAGGCCCTGATCTGGCGGGGGCCCATGCTTCACAAGGCCATCCACCAGTTCTTCACCGATGTGCGCTGGGGCGAGCTGGACTACATGATCGTGGACCTGCCCCCGGGCACCGGCGATGTGCAGCTCTCCCTGGCCCAGTCCGTGCCCCTGACCGGCGGCCTCATCGTCACCATGCCCCAGATGGTCTCTGTGGCGGATGCCCGGCGAGGCGCCACGGCCTTCAAACGGCTGGAGGTGCCCATCCTGGGGGTGATCGAGAACATGAGCGGCGACGTCTTCGGCACCGGTGGCGGCTGGAAGGCCGCGGAGGCCATCGGCGCGGAGTTCCTGGGCCGCATCCCCCTGGATCCAGAGGTGCGGAAGGGGAGCGACGCCGGCAAGCCCATGGTGGTCGCCCATCCGGACAGCCCCACGGCCCAGGCCTTCCGCTCCCTGGCCCGGCGCATAGCGGGGCGGGTCAGCGTGGTCAGCATGCAGCCGGACCCCCAGCTGCGCGTCCTGTAGCCCAGAGCGAGTAGCCCAGAACGGATAGTTTAGAGCGAATGCTCCAGGCCTGGCAGGCCCCTCATCCTGCCAGGCCTGCTCTCCCAGGTCGGGATCCCCCAAACCCGATCACAACGGCTCCACAACCCCCGGTCCGTACTCTGAGATCTATCAACGATTGCCAGCCCGCCTGCGTTCCACTGGCAGGCGGAGCGCCCCATAGACACCCCAAGCCGAACACACCACGAAAGGGACTGTTTCATGCTCACCTGGCCTGAAAAAATCCTCTTCCTGTTGGTGGCAGCCGCCGCCCTCTACTACGGCTATCAGGGCTTTCTACGGGTCTACCTGGTGATCCGCCGGGGGCGCGGCGACTTCCCGCCCCGGAGCCAGGTCCTGGCCCGGCTGGGACGGGCCGCGGTCACCTGGCTGAGCCTGAAGCCCATCTGGAAGATCCGCAAGGTGGCGGACGTCTTCCACGCCATGATCGCCTGGGGCTTCGTCTTCTATTTCCTGGTCAACTTCGGGGACCTGCTCCAGGGCTACTTCCCCATCCAGTTCCTGGGGGATGGCTTCATCGGCAACGCCTATCGCTTCCTGGCCGACATCTTCAGCGTCTCGGTGATCGTGGGCATGATCTACTTCCTGGTGCGCCGCTTCGTCCTCCACAGCCCGGAGCTGGCCTACCGGGAGAACATCACGCTGGTGGAGAAGGTGAAGCAGGGGGGCATTCAGCGGGACTCCCTCATCGTGGGCCTCTTCATCCTCTTCCACGTGGGCTTCCGTTTCCTGGGGGAGACCTTCACCCTGGCCCTGGAGGGGCATGCGGACCCGGCCCAGCCTTTCGCCAGCGCGGTGAGCCAGCTGTGGATGGGCATGGGCGAGACGGGCCTGCTGGTGGGGCAGCACCTGAGCTGGTGGCTGGCCCTGGGCCTGATCCTGGCCTTCATCCCCTACTTCCCCTACACCAAGCACTTCCACCTGATCATGTCTGGCTTCAACTTCCTCACCCGGCCGGATCTGGAGACCATCGACCTTCTGGAGCCCATCGACTTCGAGGACGAATCCATCGAGGAGTTCGGCGTCTCCCGGTTGGAGGATCTGCCCTGGAGCCAGATCCTGGACCCCTTCGCCTGCATCATGTGCAACCGCTGCCAGGACGTCTGCCCGGCCTACGTGACGGGCAAGGAGCTCTCTCCCTCGGCCCTGGAGGTGAACAAGCGCTACTTCATCAACCAGCACATGGCCGCCCTGGCCAACGGCGAGCCCTCGGAGCAGCCCCTGCTGGAGTTCGCCATCAGCGAGTCCGCCGTCTGGGCCTGCACCAGCTGCGGCGCCTGTGTGGACATCTGTCCTGTGGGCAACGAGCCCATGCTGGATATCCTCCAGATCCGACGGCACCAGGTGCTCATGGAGAACAGCTTCCCCCACGAGCTGCAGACCGCCTTCCGGGGCATGGAGCGCAACGGCAATCCCTGGAACCTGAGCGCGGGGGACCGCATGGCCTGGGCCGAGGGGCTGAACGTGCCCACGGTGGACGAGAACCCGGACGCGGAGATCCTCTGGTGGGTGGGCTGCGCGCCCTCCTACGATCCCCGGGCCCGGCAGACCGCCCAGGCCTTCGCCAAGGTGCTGAACCATGCGGGGGTCAACTACGCGGTGCTGGGGGAGCGGGAGATGTGCACCGGGGATTCGGCCCGCCGCTCGGGCAACGAGTACCTCTTCTTCGAGCTGGCCAACATGAACATCGAGACCCTGAACGAGGTGAAGCCCAAGCGCATCGTGGCCACCTGCCCCCACTGCCTGCAGACTCTAGGCCGGGAGTACGCCCAGTTCGGCGGCCACTACGAGGTGATCCACCACACCCAGCTCATCTCCGAGCTGGTGGCGGCCAAGAAGCTGCGCTACAATATCCCGGGCAACCGCAAGGTGACCTTCCACGATCCCTGCTACCTGGGCCGCCACAACAACATCGTGGACGCACCCCGCATCGCCCTGGTAGAGGGGGGCATCCAGCCGGTGGAGATGCCCCGGCACGGCAAGCTCTCCTTCTGCTGTGGCGCAGGGGGCGCCCAGATGTGGAAGGAAGAGGAGCCGGGCGACCAGGCCGTGAACCTGGCCCGCTACCAGGAGGCCGAATCCACCGGCGCGGACACCCTGGCCGTGGGCTGTCCCTTCTGCCTGACCATGATGACCGACGCGGCCAAGGGCGCGGAGGACGGCATGGAGGTCAAGGACGTGGTGGAGCTCATCGTGGAAGGGCTGAATCTGTAGGGGGAACTTTCGGGAGAACTTTGGGAGGAGTCAACCAAGGGACCAGCCAGGGGACCAGCAAGGACGAGCCTGGCTGGGCAATTGAAAAAGATGCTCGAAACATCGGGGCCGGCGTTCCACACGCCGGCCCCGGCGCGTGATGCACCGTGAAAAAGGACCGTGAAAAAGGATAGACGGAAAACAGACCGTCAACGTGGGGTTTTGGTCCAGCAAGGTGAAGGGAATGGGTGTACACTGAGGTCGGGCAATCCATCTCTGCATCTCACCTCGCCCATGTGCTGCTCCTTTCCCAAAAAACGCTAGGAGGTGCCAAATGCAAGCACGCGTGTGGTTTTCACGTCTGCGCGGTCTGTTCCTGGGGATGGGAGTCCTTCTGCTGCTCCTGTTGCTGACCAGCCAGATGGCCAGCGTCAGCGCTCAGACGCCCCCGGGCCTGGGCCCAGGGAACAGCCAGCTCACGGTGACCGGCTACGGCCGAGCCGTCGCGCCCGCGGACGCAGTGCTGGTCCGCCTCTTCGCTGGGGCCGAGCCCTTCTACGGGCCGGGCGGACCCAAGTTCCAGCCGCCGGATCTGGAGAGCCTGGATCTTCTGGTGGCGGTGCTGGCCGAGACAGGCGTCCCTACGGACACCCTCTCCGTGAACCCCTTCGCCCGGGGGACCTTCGGGCCGTCCACGACGGTGGCCGAGGTGCGTTTCCTCTACGATCAGCCGGATAAGCTGGCGGATCTGCTGGAGCAGGTGCAGGAGAGGCTGGAGCGGGAGCGAGGTCCGGCCATCCAGCAGGTCATGGCCGTCTTCCTGGTGGATGACTGCGCCGCACTGGAGGCCCAGGCCATGGCCCAGGCTCTGCAGAAGGCCCAGGAGCGAGCCCAGATGCTGGCCGCCCAGGGGGATCTGGCGCTGGGTCCCTTGCTGGCTGTGGAGGAGGAGGGCCAGCAGGCCTCTTTGCCCTTTGGCGCACAAGTGGGGGGCTGTGCGGGTCTGGAAGCGGCCGCGAGCGCCTCGCCTGTGGGGCCGCCCTTCCTGAACAACGGGCCCCAGGAGGTGGAGGTGGCCGTCTCCCTGGACGTGACCTACGCCCTGGTCCCCAAGATGGCCCTGGGGCAGGGGGAGGCCGTCCCGGCTACGCCCACGCCGCTTCCGCCGGAGACCGGGGCCGCCCCTACGCCGCCTCCCGTGGCTGCCCCGGTGGGGAAATCGGTGACCGTGCTGGCTCCGGAGGTCGGTCTGCCTGGGGAGACCAAGGTCACCGTCCTGGGCGGGGACGAGGAGGGCCTGCGAGAGTTCCTGAAGCACTACCTGGCGCCCAGCTACCCGAGCGGGCCGGCCATGACCATCACCGTGACCGTGGGGGCTCTGCCCGGGGATCTGCCCATCCAGCTGGATCTGCCGTCGGGAATGCGGCCCATCGGCAGCGTGGAGCGGCGCAACGGCGCTCAGAACATCCAGATCATCCTGGCCAGCCGCCTGTCCCCGGCCAAGGCTGTGCACAACCTGCGCCAGCAGCTGGAGGAACAGGGCTTCCAGGAGCCGGCCATGGCTTTCCCGGGGCCTGGGCCTGTCTTCGTGCCCAGCCAGGTGGAGTTCTCCCTTTTCTGCAGCCCGGACAAGAAGTGGTTCGTGAACCTGTCCGCTTTCGAAGCGGAGGAGGGGTCGACGCTGAATCTGAACATCAACAGCGCTGACCCCTTTGGCGGTCCCTGCCAGGAAGGCCCTCCCCCAACAGTCCCGGAACGGATGCCTTTCGCCCGGATTCTGCCCCAGCTGGAGCCGCCGCCAGGGGCCGTTGTGCGGAGCCAGGGTCTGAGCACCGGCCAGCTCAGCGTCCAGGCCAGCGCGGAGGTGATCATCGACTGGCCTATCTCTCGGCTGGAGGCTTACTACGAGAAGGCGCTGGAGGAGGCGGGCTGGGAGCAGATGGATGCGAGCCAGACCGAGGATGTGGCCTGGAGCAGTTGGCAGGCCGTCGATGACGCGGGGAAAGCCTGGTCGGCCACCTTCACGATAGCGCGCGTGGCTGGCCGACCGGACACCTACGCCGTGTTCTTTCACCTGGTGCGGATCCGAGGCTGAGCCTAGCCCTGGGGCGCGGCCTCTGGGGAGAGGGCCAGATCTGCAGGGTTCTCAGCAGCAGGGGGCGGCGTCTCGGCCAAGGGGAACTCCACCACGAAGGCGCTGCCCTCTCCGGCCTGGCTCTCCACCCAGATGCGACCTCCATTCCGCTCCACCAGGGTCTTCACGATGGAGAGACCCAGCCCGGCGCCGCTGCCGATGCCCCCTTGGGCCTGGTGGCGGCTCCGGGCTTTGTTCATCCGGTAGAAGCGCTCGAAGATGTGGGGCAGTTCCTCCTCGGGGATGCCGGGCCCGGTGTCCTCCACCCGGATCTGGCAGCGGCCGTCCAGGAGCCGGACCTGGAGCCTCACTTCGCCCCCCTGGGGGGTGTACTTGGTCGCGTTGTCCAGCAGGTTCACCAGGATGGCCTCCACCTGGTCGGGCCAGACCCGCAGCGGCAGCTCCTCGGGGATGAGAGCCTGGAAGCGCAGCCCCGCTCGATTGGTCCGCAGGCGCATGGCCCGGGCCACGGAGAGGAGGTTGGGGGCGATGTTCACCGGCTCGGGAGGAGGGCTATCGTCGCTGCTCTCGTCCAGCCGGGAGAGGTCCAGGAGCACGTTGGCCAGGCGGCCCAGACGGTCCGCCTCCGCGTCGATCTCTGCCAGGTAGCGCTGTCGGAGCGCCGGGTCCTCCTGACCGCCGTGGAGCAGGGCTTCAGTGCGCAGCTTGATGTTGGTCAGGGGGGTGCGCAGTTCGTGGCTGGCGTTGGCCACGAAGAGGCGTTGCTGCTCCATCATGCGCCGCACCTGGGCCACCATGTGGTTGAAGGCCTGGGCCAGCGCGCCCAGCTCGTCTCGGGTCTGGACAGGGACCTGCTGCTCGAAATCGCCCTGGGCGATGGCCAGGGCCGCCCGTTCCAGCTCCCGCACAGGACGGGCCAGGCGACGGCCGATCCAGATGCCCAGCAGGGTCACCAGCAGGAGGGAGACCAGCCCGGTCCCTGCCAGGCGCAGGAGCAGGGCGCGGATGCTGGCGTGGATGGCCTGCATGGGTCGAGAGAGCTGGACGATCCCCAGGATCTGGCTGCCCTGCTGGATGGGAGCGGCCACGTAGAGGGTGGTCTGGCTGGTGAAGGGGTCTATGCGGATGTCGTGCTGCTCTTCCCCCTGGAGGGCAGTCTGCACCTCCAGCTGTTGGAGCTGGTTGGGCACCTGGTAGAAGGGATAGGCGCTGTCGGCCACCACGTGGCCCCG
>Ga0256841_1001525_pt1 | contig 19755 bp, 17 predicted proteins | sample 356308metaG_FD_185971 | JGI IMG/M metagenome (GOLD analysis project Ga0256841, IMG submission 185971) | Hydrothermal vent microbial communities from Mid Atlantic Ridge, Atlantic Ocean - 356-308 | ecosystem: Environmental > Aquatic > Marine > Hydrothermal vents | place: Atlantic Ocean: Mid... | reverse complement strand
CGAAAGACAGACTGCTGGGCGGGGCAGATCCGGACGGGAATGGGTATCACCGTTCGGACGAAATATTCTCATGTCCGTCGGTTGGCGTACTGATTGTTCGATGCGCCGGCTGGGCGGTTTGAGCCTGATCGTCGGTCTCGCTGTCGTCGATGCGTTGAAGAGCCTGGGGTTTTCGGGGATTGGTTTGAAGTGGCCGAACGATTTGTATTGGGAAGCACGTAAATTGGGCGGCATTCTTGTCGAAGTGGCTGGAGAAGCCGACGGGCCGGTAAGTATTGTTATAGGGATTGGCTTGAATTGTCATCTGGATGAGACTCATGGGAGGAGGATCTCCCAGCCTTTCGCGTCATTGAAGGAATTATCCCGAAGGGTCGATAGAAATCACATCGCGGCTGCCATCCTGGCGGTGCTGTTTCGCATGCTGTCCTTGTACATGGAGAATGGGTTTGCCCATTTTCATGCCGATTGGCAACGCCTTGATATTTTGTCGGGACTTGAGGTTAATGTGTTTCGTGGAAAGGACACGAGTACCGGTGTCTATCTTGGCGTCGATTCGACTGGCTCGGCGCTCGTGAACGTTGGCGGACAAGTTCATGTCCTCTCGGGTGGCGAGATAAGCTTGCGGCGGAACCGAGGTGCCTCTGGAGCATAGCCTTGTCCCGATTGCTTATCGACATCGGAAATACGCGGATCAAGTTTGCTTGTCAGGACGATCGTGGTCTTCGCTCACTGCTGGCTATCGACCGAGCAAACTGGGGGCATGAGCAGGCAATCCGGGTTTCTGCCGCCTGCGAGGGGCTTCGTGATGTGCTTGTCTCGACGGTTTCTGCGCGACGGGATGGTCAACTCATCGATTCTTTCGAGGCTTTTTGGGGAATTGCGCCGACGATAATCGACACTTGTCGGCGGTCTACCTTGATTCATTGTGGTTACGAGCGAGAATATGAACTTGGCGTTGATCGATGGCTTGCGATGATTGCGGCATATAAATACTCGGAACGATCGGTGTGCGTGGTGGATGCCGGTACGGCAATTACGATAGATGCGGTGTCCGCCGATGGCCAGCATCTGGGTGGTATGATTCTGCCTGGCTTGGCGTTCATGATGACGTATTTTCGGGACGATCTTGGACTGAGTGTGCGTGAGATTTCGCCGTGTTTTACTTTGGGTTCATCCACTCAGCAGTGTATCGATGCTGGCATCAGCACGGCGATTCGCGCGGCGGTGCATGCGGCCATGATGATGTTTCAGCCACCACCGTGTGTCTGGATAACGGGTGGCGACGGTGAGCAGGTGCGGCGAATTCTTCCATTTGAGTCACGTTTTGAGCCATTATTGGTTTTACAAGGGTTAATGAGGGTGGGCGACGAGAGCGCTTCATCATGAGTTGGATGGTGGGGGTGCTGGTGTTGTTGAACGTGCTTGTATTCGGATGGGGGACCACGCGCCCGACGCTGGAGATGCCTGACAATGAGGTTGGCGGTGCATCACTGCTGCTGGTTTCGGAGGTCAAGCGTCTTGGCGAATCCAATGCGGAGAAGACGACCACGCGGCCAAAGCCAGTTTCCGAACGGGTTGCGGTAGCGAAGGTTTCGGATGGGCGAGAACCGGTATCCAGGCAACGTTCTCTTCCATCCCTGCTGCCCGTGGCGCGGGGAGGTTCGACCTTGAAGGCGCCCTCGGTATTGCCGGGTGTTACCAAGGGGCTGCGTTTTTCGGATACTCCATGTCGAACACTGGGGCCTTTCCCGACCAGGGACGAAGCGGAAATCGTTGCTCGTCAGATGGCTGAAACCCATCTTGCGGCCAGTCAGCGGCGCACAACCCAGTCTGATTTGTCCGGTTATTGGGTATTGATGCCTCCGCGTCAGACCGATGAGGAAGCATCGGACATGCTGATGGCATTGAACAGGCGCGGCTTTGACGATGCCTGGCTGTTCCAGACTGGCACACTCGCGCGAGCAATCTCCCTTGGGTTGTATTCACGCGTTTCCAACGCCAAGCGTAGGGCGGAGCAGGTGAGAGCGGCGGGCTTCGATGTCTGGGTGAAGCCGCAACAGCGAGATTTGATTGCATATTGGCTCGATTATCGATTGGAGCGAGGTCACCGGTTGAAGTCGGCCTTATTGTCCCGCGCGAGACGATTGGCGCGTGGGGTGCGAGAGTACCCCCGCCGGTGTATTGGCGAGAATTAATAGGCCGTTGAGAAATGGCATTTTTCAACGGCCTGTGTGTGGTACAGAGGTGTTCCGTAGTTGAAAAAGTTCAATGGAAGGACTTTTTCAACATCCTGTTAAAGCCACGGCCAGTCGAACGTCGGGTTTTTGCGTGCGTTCCCTTGCATGCCTCACGAATCATTCTGCTCGATTGCCGACGGGATTTGGTGTCATATTGTTGAGTTGTTGTTTTGGGGGTAATTGGGTATAATTCCCGGTTCACCGTAATTGTTCCGCTACAGTATTCCGAGGCGATCATGAAACCGGATATTCATCCAGAATACAAGTCAATCGAAGTCAAATGCAGTTGTGGTAACCAATTCGTTACTCGGTCTACTTTGTGTCGTGATTTGCATATCGAGGTATGCTCTGCCTGCCATCCTTTCTATACAGGGCAGCAGAAGATCATGGATACCGCTGGTCGGGTCGATAAATTTCGCAAGAGATACAGCCGTTGATGCTTGCTTCGATCGCTCGCGCAATAGGCACCCATCGGGTGCCTTTTTTATTTCGAGGCGCTGGCGGGGCGAGTGACTCTGGGGTTCCACCTTCGAGCTTCCCTCGCTGCATCGGCTGGTGGCTGTTCACGGCTTTGGTGAAGACATCTTCAAGCGTGGTGCAATTGCGTGGTGGGCGGGGGGTAGCTTATGTCAACGGATGACGGGAAATCGATTGATAGCGCGCTGAACGCGGCGGCGCTTGATTACCATGCCTGTCCGACGCCGGGGAAGATTGCGATGACGTTGACCAAGCCGGCGGACAGTCCCGAGGATCTCGCGCTGGCCTATACCCCTGGTGTTGCCGAGCCGGTACGAGAGATCGTCAGGGACCCGTTGAACGCGTACAAATATACCGCGAAGGGTAATCTGGTCGCAGTGATCACCGACGGTTCGGCGGTTCTTGGGCTGGGTAATACCGGGGCATTGGCGGGTAAACCCGTGATGGAAGGCAAGGGTGTGCTGTTCAAGCGCTTTGCCGATATCGATGTGTTCGATATCGAGGTGAATGTGGATAATCCACAGTCCTTCATCGAGACTGTCGTTCATATCGCGGATACCTTTGGCGGTATCAATCTGGAGGATATTGCCGCGCCCCATTGCTTCGAGATCGAACAAGCGCTGGTGAATCGACTGGATATCCCGGTTTTCCATGATGATCAGCATGGCACCGCGATCATCATTGCCGCCGGTCTGCTCAATGCCTTGGAGCTGCAGGGCAAGGTATTGGAGGATGTTCGCATCGTCGTGCTTGGCGCGGGGGCTGCCGGGATCGCGTCGGTGCGTCTGTTGACCTGTTTGGGGGCGCGTCGTGGCAATATCCTTGTGCTGGATCGCAACGGTGTCATTCACACGGGAAGAAAGGATCTGAATCCATTCAAGTGGGGGGTGGCGGCGGATTCTGCGTGTCGCTCCCTGCGGGATGCCATGTCAGGCGCCGACGTGTTTATTGGCGTATCGGGCCCCGACCTGGTCAGTCCGGAGATGCTGTCCTCGATGGCGCCTCGGCCAATCGTATTCGCGCTCTCCAATCCGGTTCCGGAGATACGTCCGGAGTTGGCGGAAGCGGCGCGGAGTGATCTCATCATGGCGACGGGTCGCAGTGATTACCCCAATCAAGTGAACAACGTGTTGGGCTTCCCGTTTATCTTTCGAGGGGCGCTGGATGTCCGCGCCTGCTGTATCAACGATCAGATGCAGGCCGCGGCGGTGCATGCCCTTAAGGCGCTGACTCATGAGCCGGTTCCGGCGAAATTATTGGCGAGCTATGGCCTCGATACCTTGTCGTTCGGCCCTTCCTATATTATCCCGAAGCCGCTCGATCCCCGTTTGAAAGCAGTGGTATCCGGCGCTGTGGCGAGAGCGGCCGTCGAGACAGGTGTTGCGCGTTTTCTGTTACCGGACAGATACCGCTGACGATTCCAGGCTGACGACGTATTCGCGTTGAACTATGATCAAAAGCGCGAGGTGTCTTTCCGGCTGCTGATCTTGCTTGGCTGGCGGCGGTTTGACTCGGGAGATTGACTCGGAGGAGGGCGTATGCAAAAGATCGCGATTGTAGGGGCGGGGCGCGTGGGTGAAACCGCGGCGCAGATTATCGCGGAACAGGATTTGTGCCGCGAGTTGGTGCTGATCGATATCCGCAAGGACGTGCCGCAGGGCGTGGCGCTGGACATCTACCAGACCGCGCCGTTGTTTCGCTTCGATACCCTGGTGACCGGCAGCAACACCCCTTCATCGATGCGGAATGCCGACCTGATCATCATCACCGCCGGATTTCCACGTAAGCCCGGGATGTCACGTTCGGACGTGCTGGAAGCGAATCTGGCAATCATCGATCCGATCTGTGACGAGATGCTCGAACATGCACCGGATGCCATGGTACTGGTGGTCTCCAATCCTGTCGATGTGCTGACCTACCGCGTATGGCAGCGTACCGGTTGGCCACGTGAACGTGTTTTTGGTCAGGCCGGGGTGCTGGATGCTTCACGCATGGCGGCGTTTATTGCCATGGAAACGGGTTTTTCCTCGCGTGACATAACAACCATCGTCCTGGGCGGCCATGGGGATTCGATGGTGCCGCTGTCGCGTTATTGCACCGTGAATGGCGTGCCGGTCGCGCATTTTATCGAGGAAGAAAAGCTACGCCAGATTATTCAGCGCACCCGGGAAGGCGGCGCCGAAATCCTTTCGCTGCGGGGCAACAGCAGCGCCTACGACGCGCCAGGCGCGGCGATTGCCGCCATGGTCGAGGCGATAGCGCGCAATCGCAGCCGTGTGTTGCCCTGTGTCGCTATCCTGAATGGCGAGTATGGTGCCTCGAATGTGGCCATGGGGGTACCCGCAGTACTGAATCAGCAGGGTTTGTTTCAGGTGATCGAGTTGCCGCTGAGTGCTGACGAGAATGCTGATTTTCAGCGCTCTACGTCGGCGGTTGGGGAGGATCTCGCCAAGCTGCCGGCTGTCTGAAGCGCCGCAAAATGGTAATCTTGCGCGACTTGGTTTCCGGAGGCAGGATATGTCCGAAAAAAGCTTTACGCTGACGAACAACGAGACAGGCGGATCGATCGATCTGCCCATGCGCGAAGGCACGGATGGGCCGATCACAGTGGATATTTCGTCGCTGTTTCAGACGACGGGGTTGCTGACCTTCGATCCCGGTTTCATGTCCACCGCCAGCTGCGAAAGTGCCATTACCTATATCGATGGAGAGAAGGGCATTCTCCGTTATCGTGGCTATCCGGTCGAGCAGTTGGCTGAACGCAGCGATTTTCTGGAGGTGGCTTATCTGTTGCTGTATGGCGATCTGCCTTCTGCTCAGGCCTTGCTCGATTTTCGCGCGCTGATTGGTCATCACACGATGATCAATGAATCGCTCACACAGTTTTTCGACGGCTTCCACTATGACGCGCATCCGATGTCGATCATGGTTGGCGTGGTCGGGTCGCTGTCGGCTTTCTATCACGATTCCCTGGATATCCACAACCCACGTCATCGCGAGATCTGCGCGCACCGGCTGATCGCAAAGATGCCGACCATCGCGGCGGCTTGCTATAAGCACAATGTTGGAGAGCCGCTGATCTATCCACGTAATGACCTGTCCTATGTCGGCAACTACCTGCGCATGATGTTCGCCACGCCCTGCGACGACTATGAGCCGAACCCAGTGGCTGAAAAGGCGCTGAACCTACTGTTTCTGTTACATGCGGATCATGAGCAGAACGCAAGCACCTCCACGGTACGGCTCGCGGGGAGTTCTGGCGCAAACCCGTTTGCGTGTATCGCCGCGGGGATAACCTCGCTGTGGGGGCCCGCGCATGGCGGCGCGAACGAAGCCGTGATTTCCATGCTGGACGAGATTGGGCATACCGACAACATCGATAAGTACATCGTGAAGGCCAAGGATAAGAGTGACCCATTCCGCCTCATGGGTTTCGGGCATCGCGTTTATAAAAACTACGACCCTCGCGCCAAGATTATTCGCTCTGTGTGTCATGAGGTGCTGGAAAAGCTGGCGGATCCGGACAACCCGAAGTTTGAACTCGCATTGCGCCTGGAAGAGATTGCGCTCAAGGATCCATACTTTGTCGAGCGCAAGCTGTATCCGAATGTTGATTTCTATTCCGGTATCATCTATCAAGCCCTCGGAATTCCTTCCAGCATGTTTACCGTGATGTTCGCGATCGCGCGTACAGCGGGGTGGATTGCCCATTGGATGGAGATGATCAGTGATCCCGGGCAGCGTATCGGGCGGCCCAGGCAGCTCTATACCGGCGCGACCCAGCGCGACTACGTCCCGATTGCTGAGCGTTGATGCGTATTCGTCCGCCTCGTGGCTACTCAGGCAAGCTTTTTGCTCGTTCGAAGCCTTGAGTGGGCCAAGGCTGGGGTGCCTCTGTATCTATAGGGGATATCGAAAAATTCCTTCCATAGCATTTTTCTCGTCGCAAAGAAAAAATACGATGTCCTCTTTGCTCACATTTTCAATCACTTATCGTGATCGAAAAGGGTGGAATATCCCTGTCCCACTCGGGCATCTCGATTTTTTGATATGCCCTATCAGGATGTTGAAAAGTCCTTCCATGGACTTTTCCAACGAAGGAACCGGAAAATGCGATTTCCCGGTTCCTTCATTTTCAATGACTTGCAGTCATCGAAAATGGCGGTACATCCCTGTACCGTACACAGGCATGTTGAAAAATGCCATTTTTCGACAGCCTGCTATAGCTGCGGCCAGCCGAACGTCGGATTGAAGTGTGCGTGCTATTTCGTTCGCCGAGGGGCCATGGCTCCATAACGACGAGTAACACCGGCAGGAGCTTCAGTGGACATGTGATAATTCCGAGGTTTGGGTAGCCTGCATGTCTCACCGGATCGACGAGTCCTCGCCCGTTCTTTGAATCTGCAACGAATTTTGCTCAGTTGGAAATACACCCGGTATTCTGCTCCTTCGCAAAATCCCCCCCCCCCCCGCAAATCCAAGATCCCGCGCGATCATCTCGCCGCTTTGGGCGAAAATCTCTCTGGGACGATTCTGGCGCCGAGTGAAGCATCCGCGCCGGGCTTCGTGAGATTTATCCCTGATGTTGGAGTGTGCTTTCGAGCGCTTTCAGCGAGAGTCCCGACTTTGGCTTGCGGCTGCGTGGGTCGATCGGAGCGCCCTTGCGCTGATGCCTTTCATCGTTAACGATCAGTTCCACAGACTGTTCCTCCATCCTGAAATGGAAGCTGGGCGCGGCGTATTGGCTGCCGTCGGAGAAATGTAGCCTGTATTCGGCTTCGCGATAATGGATGCCCTGTTCCATCATCGCGATAATGACAAACTCGGCGGTGTCGGCGTGCAACAGTAGTTGCACCGGGGCGTGCCTGACCTCCACGTCGTTGGCCAGCCAGCCGATCAAGCGGGGGCGAAAGGCCGCAAACGCCCGCATCACCTTGAGCGCAAGTCTTTGTGATTGGCGCGGCGAATCGGGTGCTTGTATCGGGAGCACGGTGTTTCCGGTTTTACCTGGATCGTTGCTCATTCTGGGTTCACTCAGAAATTTCAGGCGTTGGCAGGCCATTGAAAAATGGCATTTTTCAATGGCCTGTGTGCGGTACAGGAATGTACTGCCATTTTCGATGACTGCAAGTCATTGAAAATGAAGGAACCGGGAAATCGCATTTTCCGGTTCCTTCGTTGAAAAAGTCCATGGTCGGTTGCCTGTGTTTCGTCCGCAGGAATGCCGTGAATACGTCCTTGTGGGGTTCGCCTCTGCATAATCCACGGGGAGGTGGGAATGCTGGAAATGTCGGGCGCATGTCCAGTGCCTTGCCTTGGGCATCCCGCAGTTGAATCATAGATAATTTTCATGACGGCGGGGGGGCTGTTTCCATCATGATCGTTCGGGTGATGATTGCACGGTGTATTGACAAATAGACGGATGAGGGCGGGCGAGATTCATGGATTTTCTCGGTCTACTCAAAAGATATCGTCGGTGTCCTCGGGGGTGATCACTCGGTTGCCCGCGTCTCCCTTGTCCCGGACGATAAAGGGCGCGGCGGGTGCTCTACCGGGTCGAAAGTATTCCAGAATGGCGTTTTTTTGATCGGGGCGGGCGCGTTCTCCGGTCTTGGGGTCGATGGCGATTCGGCTCAGTGTGTCCGGCGGCGTTGGCGGGCTGTCCGGAATGCGCTTTAACGCGGTACGCATGAATTCGATCCACGCTGGCAGCGCCGCGCGGCCGCCTACCTCTCCCCGTCCCAGTGCCCTCGGGTTATCGAAGCCTACCCAGGCGATGGCGACAATCGACTGATTGTAGCCATTGAACCAGGCGTCCACCTGATCATTGGTAGTGCCGGTCTTGCCGGCCAGGTCCTTGCGTTTGAGCACCTTGGCCTTGGTTGCCGTGCCACGCCGGATGACATCCTGCATCATGCTGTACATCAGAAAACGGTTCTCTGCGCTGATCACTCGCGGAGCGGGTTTGTGGTTTGTGTCCGCCGAAGATGCAATCGCTGGCGAGGCGATAGACAATATGCCTTTTCCTTCCTTGTCTATCCTTGAAATCAGGTAGGGTTGAATCAGAAATCCTCCGTTGGCGAGCACGGCGTATCCGCGCGCCATTTCCAGTGGCGTGACGGCGCCACTGCCGAGCGCGAGCGACAGGTTGTGTGGCAGTTCGTTCGGGTCGAAACCGAAGCGCGCGATATGTTTCAGCGCATTTTCGATGCCCATGCGCCGGAGTATGCGGATGGATACGAGGTTGCGGGATTTCGTCAACGCCCAGCGCAGCCGGGTCGGGCCGAAGAATCGGCCGCTATAATTCTGCGGACGCCATTGTGTTTCCAGGCTGGCATCGTCCAGCACGATCGGTGCGTCGTTGATGATGCTGGCCGGCGTGAAGCCGTTCTCCAGCGCGGCAGAGTAGATGTATGCCTTGAAACCCGATCCGGGCTGGCGTTTTGCCTGGGTCACCCGGTTGAACTTACTGAGGTAGTAATCGTAGCCACCAACGAGCGCGAGGATGGCGCCATCGTTCGGGTCGATGGAGACAAACGCGCCCTCGATCGCTGGAATCTGTGCGAGCCGCCAATAGGTCGAGTCTTTCTTGGCATGTGCTTGGCGGATTCTGACGACATCACCGATGGCGAGGATCTCCGATGCCTGCCTGGGCGCAGGGCCAACACGATCCTCGGAGCGGTATTTCCTCGCCCACTTGAGACCGGCCCAGGGTAACTCGACGGTATCGCCTGTTTTGGTGACAACGCTAACCGACTTCTTGCCAAGCTTGGTGACGATGGCTGGGCGTAATCGGCCGACCTCGGGCCGCTTTTGCAGCTCGGCCATCAGATGCGCGCCGTCGCTCATGTCGGGGATATCGATATGCGCTTCCGGGCCACGCCAGCCGTGGCGCTGGTCATAGGCGTCGAGAGCGTTGAGCAATGCCTGTTGGGCGGCGTTCTGCAGCGTGCCGTCAAGCGTCGTTTTGACTGTGTAGCCATCCGAGTAGATGGCTTCGCCAAACTGTTTGTATAGGGTCGTGCGCACCATCTCGGCAACGAAAGGGGCCGCGATATCTGTCTTGGTGCGATGCAGGCTGGCCGTCAGTGGCGCGCTGTCTGCTTGTCGATAGCTGGCTTCGTCGATAGCGCCAAGCTCGCGCATGCGCTTGAGAACGTAGGACCGGCGTTCAAGGGCGCGTGCCGGATTGATGATTGGATTGAAACGCGACGGCGCTTTTGGCAGGCCGGCTATCATCGCGGTTTCGGCAAGGGTCAAGTTGGCGAGTGATTTGCCGTAATAGACTTGGGCTGCGGCGGCGACGCCATAGGCTCGGTTGCCGAGATAGATCTTGTTCAGGTATAGCGTCAGGATGTCTTCCTTGGATAGCTCATGCTCGATCTTGAGCGCTAGAAAGATTTCGTTGAGTTTGCGTGTAAAGGTCTTCTTTCGAGACAGATAGAAGTTGCGCGCAACCTGCATGGTGATCGTACTGCCGCCCTGTCGGCGCTTGCCGGTCAGGGCATATTGGGTGGCGGCCCTGAGTAGGCCTTGATAATCCACCCCGGGGTGATCGAAGAAACGTGCATCCTCGGCGGCAAGGAATGCCTGCACCAGGGTTTTGGGGATGGCGTCATAGGCAACCGGGATGCGTTTCTTTTCCCCAAACTCCGCGAGCAGTTTGTCATCGGCGGTATATATCCGAAGCGGAACCTGGAAGCGAATGTCTCGCAGGTTGTCGACGGCGGGTAGCTGGGGTTCGAAATGACGGTAAAGACCATAGGCGACAGCGATGCCGACAAGGACGGCAACAACACTCGAGATGAATAGAAACTTCAGCGTTTTAATAGGCCACTTCATGGACTGGTTCACAGTATCAAGGTTGCATCATGCAAGAAACGTGGGGCTGGCCGTAGACTTGGCGGCTGGCGACGCATTCACGGGCGTGGGGACAAAGCTGCTTGTCGATGGCAGTTGGCGTATTGTCTCGCGATGCTGGGAAGTTCTCAAGTCGTGCTTTTCCGGCGGCTTTGCGGTAACCGGGGTGGCGCTATCCCTCTTCGCTGGCTGCGTCAAGAAAGGGCTTCACATTGATTTGCGTGATGCTATATAGTGGCAGAACTTGTTTGATTTCTCGCGACATACTTCCCCCTCACTAACCCAGGACTTCTATCAATAGCATGTGGCCGTTCGATGCAAAACACACACAACTCGTTGGGCTGGATATCAGTTCGACTGCCGTGAAATTGCTGGAGCTCAGCAAGGGGTCCGGTCGTTCCGGAGCTAATTATCGGGTCGAGAGTTACGGGGTGGAACCGTTGCCGGCCAATGCGATGGTGGAGAAGAATATCGCAGATGTCGATGCCGTTGGGCAGGCGGTGCGTAACGTGGTCAAAAGGGCGAACGCCAGATCCAAGAGGGCAGTCGTCGCGGTATCCGGTTCGGCGGTGATCACCAAGGTGATCACCATGCCCGCCGCGCTCAGCGAACAGGAAATGGAAAGCCAGATAGAGTTGGAGGCGGATCAGTACATTCCTTATCCACTCGATGAAGTCAATATCGATTTCGAGGTTCTCGGCATCTCCGACAAGAATCCCGAACTCGTCGAAGTGCTGCTGGCGGCTTCGCGAGCGGAAAACGTCGAGGACCGCGTCGCGGCGCTGGATATCGCAGGTCTGGTGGCTGAGGTAGTGGATGTCGAAGCCTACGCGCTGGAAAGGGCTTGCACTCAACTCTATGACAGTTGGCCAGAACAAGGGGAGGATCAGACCGTTGCGGTTGTCGATATAGGCGCCGTCACCACGACGCTGAACGTACTGCATAACCGTCGCATCATCTACACGCGCGAGCAGAATTTCGGCGGCAAGCAATTGACCGAGGAGATTCAGCGGCGGTATGGGTTGTCTCTGGAAGAGGCCGGCATGGCAAAACGTCAGGGGGGGTTGCCGGACAATTACATTCCGGAGGTGCTGGACCCGTTCAAGGAGGCCATGGCCATGCAGGTGAGTCGCTCGTTGCAGTTCTTTTTTTCTGCGAGCACATACAATCGGGTCGACCAAGTCGTACTCGCGGGTGGCAGTTCATCGATTCCCGGAATCGATGATCTGGTTGAAGAGAAACTCGGGGTCGGAACCTCCATCGCCAACCCCTTCGCGAAGATGTCTGTTTCCTCCAAGGTGAAACCTCAGGCACTGAGTAATGATGCCCCGGCGTTGATGATCGCCTGTGGCTTGGCTTTAAGGAGCTTTGGCTGATGGCGAATATCAATCTTCTGCCATGGCGTGAAACACTGCGTAAGCGGCGCACCAACGAGTTTTTGGCGATGATGCTTGCCGCCGTTTTGGTAACGTTGGGCGCGTTGTTTGGCTGGCATATGCTGGTGGATTGGCAGATCGAACAACAAAATCGGCGCAACAACCTCTTGAAGCAAGAGATTTCACTTGTCGACAGCCGGATTCGCGAGATTCAGGATCTGGAGAAGACCAAGTCTCAGTTGCTGGCTCGCATGGATATTATTCAGCAACTGCAAGCCAGTCGGCCGGAGATCGTGCATGTCTTCGATGAGCTGGTGAATACGCTTCCTTATGGTGTCGTGCTCAGTAGCATCGTGCAGCAAGGTAATGTGTTGACCGTGAGGGGGCGCGCGCAGTCCAATGCCCGGGTTTCCGCCTACATGCGTAACGTCGAGGCATCCGACTGGCTGGGTAACCCTAAGCTGCAAATCATTGAAAACAAGGCAGAGAATCCAGCTGCGGAATACAATAGCTTCGTGCTGGTGCTACAGCAGAAATCGCCAGCGAGCGAGGAGGAGGGCGCCGAATGAATATGGATGAGCTAAATGATCTGGATCTGAGCAATATCGGTGTATGGCCTTGGCCGGTCAAGGCCATGCTGGTGCTGTTATTGTGCATTGCCGTCGGCGTGGCTTGGTACTTCCTCGATACCAAGGAGCAGTATATCAATCTAGATCGTGTCGAAAAGAAAGAGCTGGATCTGCGTAAGAGTTTCGAAGAGAAGCAGGCGAAGGCCGCAAACCTGGAAAAGTATAAACAACAGCTGGACGAGATGCGGGAGTCGTTTGGGGCCATGCTTCGCCAATTGCCGGACAAGACCGAGGTTGCCGAACTGCTGGTGGATGTATCGCAGATGGGCTTGGCTTCCGGTCTCGAGTTCGAACTCTTCCAGCCCCAGGGCGAGATCCCAAAAGAATTCTATGCGGAATTGCCGATCAAGTTACGTGTGGTGGGTGACTATCACGAGTTCGGCAAATTTGTCAGCGGTCTGGCCGGCTTGCCCCGAATCGTTACCATCCATGATATCAATATCCATGCGCAACCCGCCAACCGGGGCTCGACGGACCCGAACAAGAAGGGCGAGCTGATCATGGAGGCGACCGCGAAAACCTATCGTTACCTGGATGAAGAAGGCTGATGGGAGGCGAATATACGATGCGTATGGCAGAAGCTGTAAACCGGGTCACAGGTTTCTCCCTGTTGCTGCTCGTGGTGTTTCTTGTTGGCTGTACAAGCGATAATATGAGCGATCTGCGATCCTATATTGCCGAGGTGAAAGCGCGCAAGGCACCTCCGATCGACCCGATCCCGTCGATCAAGCAGGTCGATACCTATCTTTATCAGGACGACAATCGCCGCAACCCGTTCGAGATTGTCGAGTCGGCGGAAAGCGGCCCGGTCAGCACGGCTGACAATGGAGTTCGTCCAGACCCCTTGAGGCGCAAGGAAGAACTGGAGGCTTTTCCGCTCGATACCCTGCGCATGGTGGGAACGCTGGATAAGGACAACACCATGTGGGCGCTGGTTCAGGCCAAAAGCGGTACGATCTATCGAGTGCGTCCGGGAAACTACATGGGCGAGAACAATGGTAAGGTCCGGCGTATCTCCGAGGAGCGGATCGAATTGACCGAGATCGTGCCGGATCAGCGTGGCGGCTTTATCGAACGCTCGGCGACCGTCAGTCTTGGAGACTCCTCTTTGTAGGGAGGGCGTGATTCGCGTAGCGCCTCCGGGTTTCGTGGCGGCAGCCCGGGTGAGTGGGATCGTTTCCGTAGAATTTTGAATTTATGAGGCAGAGATGCAGGATCAAATGAACAGATTATTCATGGCATGGATTATTGTCGTCAGCTTGTCTGCTTCGGCGGCTGTCTCGGCTGCAACGGTGTTGAAGGATATCAGTTTCGCCGCGCTGCCTGGCAGCAAGGTCGAATTGGTATTGAAGGCGGATGGCCGGATTCTCGATCCGGTCAGTTTCACCACGGACAATCCCGCGCGAATCGCCATCGATCTGGCGGGCGTCAAGCTGGGTTTGAAAAAGAAGACACAGAAGGTCGGCATCGGCCTGGTCTCCAGCGTATCGGCGGTGGAAGCCGGGAACCGGACGCGCGTGGTCATCAATCTGGCGGATTCCGCGCCTTATACCTTGGTAGCGGATGGTAACGTGATTCGCGTCACCGTTGGCGCCAGCGGCGGGAAGGGTTCCGCCGCGATCGTATCCTCCGCGGGCAAGAATCGCCGGAGTGCGGCGAAAGCCGCGCGAAATCAGGTCAAGAACGTTGACTTCAATCGCGGTCCGCGCGGTGAGGGGCGGGTGGTTATTCGTCTCAACCGGGATGACGTGGTTACCGATCTGCGCGAAGAGGGCGGCAAGGTCGTTCTGGATCTGTTGAATACGACCCTGCCAAAAGCACTGGCAAACAAGCTCGATGTGACCGACTTCGCCACACCGGTCCAAAGCGTGGCGTTGCGCCAACGCGGCAATGCCACGCAGGCCGTTATCTCCGCCAAGGGGAACTACGAGCACTTGGCCTATCAGGCCGGCAACGAATACACGATCGAGTTTCGTCCTTTGAGCAAGGCGGAGAAAACGCGTCTGCGCAAAGAGCGCTTGACCTATTCTGGTGATCGGCTTTCCCTGAACTTTCAGGATATCCCGGTTCGCTCCGTTCTGCAGTTGCTGGCCGACTTTACCGGTCTGAACATGGTCGTCAGCGACACCGTGGGTGGAAGCATCACCTTGCGCTTGAAGAACGTGCCCTGGGATCAGGCGCTGGATATCATCTTGAAGACGAAAGGTTTGTCCAAGCGGCAGACGGACAACGTCATCATGATTGCGCCAACCGAAGAGATTGCCGCGCGCGAGCAGTTGGAACTCGAATCAAGGAAGCAGATCGAGGAGCTGGCCCCCTTGCACTCCGACCTGATTCAGGTCAATTATGGCAAGGCCAGCGATTTTGCCGATCTTCTGAAGGCGGAAGAGAATCAACTGTTGTCTCCGCGTGGCAGCGTGACCGTCGATACGCGCACCAATACCCTGCTGATTCGTGATACGAATGCCCAGCTGGAGAGTATCCGCCAGTTGATCGGAAAGCTGGACATACCGGTGCGTCAGGTGATGATCGAATCCCGCATCGTGATCGCCAACGATGATTTTGCGCGGGACATCGGGGTACGGTTCGGCTTGAAGTCCAACACCAAGATTGGTGGTGATAATGAAGCCATGATCGCCGGTGGATTGCCGGGACAAATCAGCAGTTTTGGCGTGGATGCCGGGCAGTTCATGGGGATTCATACCGGCATTGAAAATCCTGGTGGATCCGGAAACGAGGCGTTGATGGTGAATCTGCCGCAGACGCTGAGTCCGAGTCGTGGCGGCGCCGTCAATCTGCTGCTCGGCAAGGTAGGCAGCTACCTGCTGAATCTCGAGTTGTCCGCGATGCAGCAGGAAGGCAAAGGCGAGATTGTTTCCAGTCCACGGGTGATTACGGCGGATCAGCACAAGGCGGTCATCAAGCAGGGCGTCGAGATTCCTTATCAGCAGTCGAGTTCCAGTGGCGCGACCAATGTGGCGTTCAAGGAGGCAGTGTTGAAGCTGGAGGTGACCCCGCATATCACCCCGGATGACCGTATCAAGATGGATCTCATCGTGCGCAAGGACAATCCGGATTTCGCGCGCGCGGTGTTGGGTGTCCCGCCGGTGAATACGCGTTCGGTGGAAACCTCTGTATTGGTCGAGAATGGCGAGACCATCGTGCTGGGCGGCGTGTTCGAGAGAAATCGCTCCAAGAGCGTCGAACGTGTGCCTTTCTTTGGCGAATTGCCCTATGTCGGGGCGATGTTCCGGCAGACTCAGCGCAAGGACGAAAATTCCGAGCTATTGCTGTTCGTGACACCATCGATCATCAAGAGCGGACTGTCCGTGGTGCGCTGATCGGGTCGCGGATCATTGGCTGTCTGGAGAGGGAGGCATGGGCCTCCCTTTTACGTTTGGACGGTGGAGTCTGTATCCGTCCATACCGCCGGGCTGGTATGATTCCCCGATGATGGCGAAAAACAACCTGTTTCTGATCGGTCCGATGGGCGCGGGCAAGACCACCATCGGACGACAATTGGCGCAGACATTGAAGCTCGATTTCTTCGATAGCGATCATGAGCTGCAGCGCCGCACTGGTGTCGATATCCCGACGATATTCGAATTCGAGGGCGAAGCGGGTTTCCGCTTGCGAGAAAAGAGTATTATCGATGAGCTGACCCAGCGCGTCGGCATTGTGTTGGCGACGGGGGGGGGCGCCGTGCTCGAAGCGGAGAACCGGCGTAATCTGGTTTCGCGTGGGACGGTAGTGTTTCTCTACTGCTCGCCGGAACAGCAATACGAGCGTACCCTAAAGGACAAGAACAGGCCATTGCTTCAGCTCGAGGATCCGCTGGCGAGATTGAAGTCACTGATGTCGCGGCGCGAGCCACTCTACCGCAGTCTGGCTGACTTGGTGGTATCCACTGAGCATCGCCCGATGCAGGCAGTGGCGAGAGACATCGTGGCGCGTTTGAACAAACTGGCGGACGGTGACGCGCGGTGGCGGGAGGGGAGATAGCTTGCGCTCATCGAGCATGGGCTGATCGTGTGTGCCCTTTCGTTCCTGACAAGGCGCGAGGAGGTTGAGGGCCACTTCCCACAACGACGAGCAACACCGTCAGGGAACTGCATTGCGCGTGCAATAATCCCGACGTTTGGCTGGCAGTGGCTATGACTTATTCCCAGGATCCGTTTCATGGTTGATATCAAGAACTCCCTGCGTGTCGAATTGGGCGACCGCGGCTACCCTATCCTTATCGGCACCGGCCTGCTCGATGCGCCACGCTTGTTCGATGACGCGATTGCCTCGCGGCAGGTCATGGTGGTATCCAACGAGACGGTTGCTCCGCTGTACATGCGGCGGCTCTTGCGGGCGCTGACCGCCTTTGATGTCCGCCAAGCAATCCTGCCGGATGGCGAGGTGTATAAAACACTCGATATGCTCAACCGGATCTACACCGCGTTGTTGGAGAACCGCTTTGATCGTGGTTGCACGCTGCTAGCGTTGGGCGGAGGCGTGATCGGCGACATGACGGGTTTTGCCGCCGCGACCTATCAGCGAGGCGTGGGTTTTGTCCAGGTGCCGACGACGCTGTTGTCGCAGGTAGATTCCTCCGTTGGCGGCAAGACCGGTGTCAACCATCCGTTGGGCAAGAACATGATCGGGGCCTTCTACCAACCCAGCGGCGTGCTCATCGACGTGGAAACCCTTTCCACCCTGCCGGACAGGGAGCTTTCCGCCGGATTGGCGGAGATCATCAAGTATGGATTGATCGATGATGCCAGCTTCTTCGATTGGCTCGATGCCAATATGGAGGCGTTGCGGCGGCGCGATACCGAGGCGCTGGTGCATGCCATCCAGCGCTCTTGTGCCGATAAGGCGAGGGTGGTCGCCGCCGATGAGCGGGAGGCCGGCCAACGGGCGTTGCTGAACTTGGGGCATACCTTTGGGCATGCGATCGAAACCGGCATGGGCTATGGCACCTGGTTACATGGCGAAGCGGTCGGCGCCGGCATGTGCCTCGCGGCTGCCATGTCCGAACGCATGGGGCTGCTTGACCGGGCCTCGCTGGAACGTATCGTCGCGCTGATCGCGCGCGCGGGTCTGCCGACGGCGCCGCCCCCGGAGATCGATGCGAAGCGCTTTCGTTCCTTGATGGCGGTGGACAAGAAGGTGCGGGACGGCAAGCCGCGCCTGGTACTGCTGCGTGGTATCGGCGATGCATTTCTCACCTCGATGTTCGATGATGACGCGCTGGCTTCGGTGCTTGGTCTGCCGAGCGCTTGAGCATGGAGACGGATGGCGAACCTGTCCTGGAGGATATTGGCGGCAATGGGCGGATGCGGGGTGATCTGTTCCTGACGCGTGAGATCCTTCAGCGCGTGGAGTTGATCAGGCATCTGTTGGAAAACACAGCGATAGTGCCGTTACTGACGGGACCGCGAGGCTCCGGAAAATCGACATTGGCCGCTTTTATCGATGCGCATGCGCCCAAGCATTGGCTGCTGCTTCATGTCGATGCGGAGGCGGCGGCCGGTCGTGAGTCGTTGATGACTTCTCTCGGTGAGCAGCTCGGCCTGGGCGCGGATGTACGTGACATGGGATCCCTGACCCAACGCCTGGATGGCATTGTCAGACAGTCGCGCGTACCCGTCGTGCTGTTGGACGACGCGCGGCATCTTGCCAGCCAGGCGCTGTCGATGCTGCTTGAGCTTGCCGAGAGCAGTGTCGCGGGCCGACCGCTACTCAAGATGGTGTTGTTTGCCGACGATGATCTCGCGCATCTGCTTGACCTGCCGCAGTTCGAGCCCATCGCCAGAACTCGTTTTCAGCATATGGAGATGCCACGCTTTTCTTTTGGTCAGGCTCGGGCCTTTGTCGCCGCGCGTTACGCGAAAACCGGTCGGGCGCTCCCCGATAGCCTTGGTTTCGAGAAGCTCTATGCCGTGTCAGGTGGTTGGCCCGGTGAGCTGATCCAGCGTGCCGATACCTATCTGAAGCCGAGCGCGGCGCGGAAAGACAACACATCGCAGGCTCACTCGCGCAAGCGAATGTGGCTGCTGCTTGCCGTTGTTGCCACTGTGGTCATGGCCGCGTTGTTGTGGTTTCAGCAAGCTATCAACCGCTTTGTCGCGGGTACGCCTGCCGAGGTGACATCCGTGCCGCCCGCTAGCGGGCCGATTGCATCGGAACCGCCAGAACCGCTTCCGATTCCCCCGTCCAGCCTGGCTTCCGCGACCGACGAGACCACGCTGCCCGAGGCTATCGAAGCGAATGTCGTCGCGCCCTCCGGCGAGTCCTCGTCGCAAGCTCCCGCGGCAGTCACTCGCGATATCGTCGACCTGCTGTTGGACGAGGGGGCGGTCGATACCGACTCCGCTGGCGATAGTCAAGCGCCCATGGCGCAGGTTGGCGAGACACTCCAGGCTTTCGCCAAGGAGCGTCCCGAGGTGGGGAAAGCCGGTGTCGATTCGGAAGCCGCCAATGCGACAGTCAAGGCAATGCCGGCGAGCGACGGGCCGGATACAGCCCGCCAGACGGCGTCATTTCCTGTCGACAAGGCGCGGAGCGCGGGGAAATCGGCCCCGCTTCCAGTGCCTCTCAGCCAGAAGGCCCCAGTCACTCCGGTCAAGGCGAAGGCGCGTGATATACCTGTTTCGGCGACGAAGCCTATTGCGCAAACCGATGCCGAGTGGCTGGTCAGCGCCCCTGCGCGCGACTACACACTTCAGTTGATGGGGGCGTACTCACGACCGAATCTGAAGCGCTTCGCGCGGCGTATCGGCATCGATGCGAACCGTCTGCATGTCGTGCGTGTCGCCCGTGATGGCAAGCCTTGGTATGTGGTATTGCATGGACGCTACCCAAACGTCTCGGCGGCGAGAAAGGCCCTGTCGCGCCTTCCGTCCAAGGCGCGCCGGCTGGGACCCTGGGCGCGTCGCTTCACCTCTTTTCGGCCAATGGTGGATTGATTGCCTTTGATCATTATGTGGGGCATGGCTCCATGCCCTCCTCACGCCTTGTCGGGAAGAAAAAGGCCCGCGCGCAAAAATCCGGCGTGCGGCCCTGTCAACCCAATTCAGAAATGTCCTCTTTTCTGCCATTCAGAAGTGTCCGGTTTTGTTTGTCGTTTACGGGTTGGTTGGCGTATTGGTTGGCGTATTTGAACAGCGATTGATTGGACGACGCCAA
>Ga0256841_1001524_pt1 | contig 19788 bp, 22 predicted proteins | sample 356308metaG_FD_185971 | JGI IMG/M metagenome (GOLD analysis project Ga0256841, IMG submission 185971) | Hydrothermal vent microbial communities from Mid Atlantic Ridge, Atlantic Ocean - 356-308 | ecosystem: Environmental > Aquatic > Marine > Hydrothermal vents | place: Atlantic Ocean: Mid... | reverse complement strand
TGACGTTGCACAACGTGCCGGATATCGCCGACGTGCGCGTGACGCTGGCATTGCTGCGCAGCCTGGGCGCGGAAGTTCAGGAGTTGGGCGAACACCGCGTGCGCGTCCACGCCCACACGCTGGAACGCTACGAGCTGGAGCGCGCGCTGTGCCAAAAAACGCGCGCTTCCATCGTCTTTGCCGGCCCGATGCTTGCGCGCACCGGCGCACTGGTACTTGCCCCGCCCGGGGGAGACGTGATCGGTCGCCGACGGCTGGACACGCACATTTTGGCGCTGCAAGCGCTCGGCGCGGAGATTGACTTCGCAGATGGCGCATTTCATATGCAGGCGGACGGGTTGCGCGGCGCGAATATTTTGCTAGACGAAGCCAGCGTCACCGCCACCGAAAATACGATCATGGCCGCTGTGCTCGCCCGAGGAACAACCGTCATCCGCAACGCCGCTTCTGAGCCGCACGTACAAAATCTCTGCCATATGCTGATCGGCATGGGCGCGCAGATTGAGGGCGTGGGCACAAATCAAGTCACCGTGCACGGCGTAGAACGGCTGCACGGCGGCGAGTTTCGCGTGGGGGCGGATTATTTGGAGGTGGTCAGTTTTGTGGGCGCGGCAGCGGTCACAGGCGGAGAAATCCGCATCCGCCAGGCCGACCCGCAACATCTGGATATGGCCGCGCTGGTTTTCCGTAAGCTGGGCGTGGTGTGGGAAGTGGACGGCGAGGACTTGATCGTGCCGCGCGGCCAACCGCTCACCATTCAGCGCGACTTGGGCAACAAGATACCGGAGATCAAAGCGCAGCCCTGGCCTGCCTTTCCCTCCGACCTGATGAGCATTGCCATTGTGGTCGCCACCCAAGCAGCCGGCACGGTGCTTTTCCACGAGTGGATGTTCAACAGCCGCCTGTTTTTCACCGACAAGCTGGCCCACATGGGCGCGCGCATCTACCTTTGCGACCCGCACCGCGTGGTGGTGCACGGCCCTACCGTGTTACACGCTGTGCCGTCCATCAGCTCGCCGGACATCCGCGCTGGGATGGCTTTGTTGTTGGCCGCGCTCAGCGCGCGCGGCACAACGGTTATCCGCAACATTCAGCAAATTGATCGCGGTTATGAGCGCGTGGAAGAAAAACTGCGCGGCTTGGGCGCGCACATCCGCCGCGAGGCGATGGCGTAGCGTGCAACGCGCCGAGGAGCAAAACGCGCCGTGATGCGCTGGGCGATGGGGTTGGCGGTGGCGCTTTATGTGGGCGCGGCGCTGCTCTTGACGCTTTTTGTGGGCAGTTTCGGCGTGTTGTTGCTGGTGTGGGTGCGCACGCGCCGCCAAAGCGTGCCCTTGCCGCGCGTGCCCGAAGAGGCGTTGCCGCACGTCACCGTGCAACTGCCCATCTACAACGAGGCACACGTTGCTTTACGCGCGCTGGCTGCTTGCGCCAAGCTGGACTACCCCGCCGAAAAGCTCACCATCCAAGTTTTGGACGATTCCACCGACACCACCGCCGCACTGTTGACCCACGCGGTGAGCCACTGGCGGGCGCGCGGCGTGGACGTGGTGCTTTTGCGGCGCAAGGCGCGCGCAGGTTACAAAGCGGGCGCGCTGGCGCACGGCTTGGAGCGCGTGCGTGGGGAATTGGTGGCGGTTTTTGACGCGGACTTTGTCCCGCCGAGCGACTTTTTGCGCCGCACCGTTCCGTATTTCTGCGCCGACCCACGCTTGGCCTTGGTGCAAACACGTTGGGAGCACCTCAACGCGGGGGAAAATTGGCTCACGCGCGCCCAGGCGCTGGCGCTGGACGCGCACTTTGCCGTTGAGCAACCCGCGCGCCAACGGAGCGGCTTCCCTTTTTCCATGAACGGCACGGGCGCGCTTTGGCACGTGAAGGCGCTACAGGACGCGGGCGGTTGGCGCGCAGATACGCTCACCGAAGACTTGGACCTTTCCTATCGGGCGTTGTTGCGCGGCTGGCGCTTTCTCTATTTGCCCCAGGTGGCCGCTGACGGAGAGATCCCCCCTTTGCTCCAAGCGTACAAGCTCCAGCAACGGCGCTGGGCCGAGGGCATGACGCAAAATTTGCTGCGCCACGCGCTGCCCCTGCTCCGCTCACCGCGCTACGGTCGGGGCGCTAAGCTGATGGGGCTGGCGCATTTGGCTTCCTATGCCGTGCAGCCGCTGATGTTGCTTATGTTTCTGTTGACGCCGCTTTTGCTGTGGAGCGGCGCTTGGGCGCGCTTGCCGAACTTGAGCGCGCTGGGCACGGTGGGCGTCGTGCCGCCCACGCTGATGATCGCCGGGCAGATCGCGCTGGGCCGCCCCTGGCAGCGCACGCTGCGCTGGCTGCCGCTGCAAGGACTGCTCGGCGCGGGAATGATGCTCAACAACGCGGTGGGCGCGCTGGCGGCGCTGTGCCCGTTTCGCCGACGCGCGTTTCGGCGCACGCCCAAGTTTGCGGGGAGCGCGCACAGCCCTTACGCGCCGCCGCTGGACGCGCTGACTTGGGGCGAGCTGATTTTGGGCGGCTATGCGCTTTGGGGGGCGACGTTGGCGTGGCAATGCGCGCCGCCGCTGCTGCCGTACATGCTGAGCCAAGCGCTGGCTTTTTGGGGCGTGGCGCTGGTGAACCTCGCTCAATCATGGGGGCGCTGCCCCCAAACCTCCGCAAGGGGCGAGTCGTCCCTTGACCCCGCCTCGCGGCGCGTCCCGCGCCGTGAGGCCAGATAGCGACGGGCGTTCTCCCTCGGCAGACGTTTGTGGTGGGCGGGCGTTGCTTGGCCCCTGCTGGAGACGCAGCGCCCCCCGCATCTTCTCAGCGCAGGGGCGGCTGCCACGCTTCCACCGTTGCCAGCTTCAAGCGCGCAACTTGCTTTTCCACTTCGTAAGGCGCGCGGAAGTGTAGCGCATTGATCGGCGTGGTGCGCGTTAATTCCGTCGGCAGCGCGTCAAAGACCGCGATCACGCCGCGTTCGGGGTAAAGCAGCACCGCTCGCCCCGCAAGCAGCAAAACCAAGTTGCCCTCGGAAATGCCGACCGCCGCAGGTTGGCCGTAACGTGCCAAAAGCCAGCCGAGCGTCCCGTAGTCGTACAAGATCGCCTCTTGCGCCTCTCGAAAGCCGACGCTCACTTCCAAAACGCACCCCTCCGCCACAAAACGATACGTGGGCGGGCGTCCGTGCACCGAGGCGGGCGCTCCGAACGCCGCTTGGAGTTGGGCGGTGGTGGTTTGGCCGAAGTGGATCGTCTCCACGCTTTCAATGGGGAGGACGCGCCTACAGTCGGCGGCGGGCGTGGCCCCGAAGGGCGTTGCGGTGGGGAATTGAAACGGCGACGTGCCGAAGGGCGTCAGCGGAGCGGCGGGCGAGGCCAACAGCGCGCTAAACGGCGTGGTGTGCGGGTTGGGGGTGGCGCTGGGGCGTGCGGGCAAAAGCGGCGTCAGTGGGGCGGTGGCGCTCGGCGGAGGGGCTGGGGCGCTGATCGTCGTGCCCGTCGCCAAATAGGCCCACACCCCGCGCCCGATCCCCAGCGCGATCAGCAACAAAAACAGCCCGCCCAGGCGCTTGAGCCGAATGGAAAGCATCCGAAGCGCTCGTTACTCAGCAGATGCGCGGCAAAATTTCGCCCAGCGGCATATCTACCACGCGCTGCGCGCCGATTGTGGTGCGCGCAACGACCATGCCCGCGTGTTCTTCCACCACCTCGCCGACGATGGCGGCCTCGCGCCCCAACGGGTGCGCGCGCATTGCGGCGAGCACGGCGTCGGCGTGTTCACGCGGCACAATCGCCACCAACTTTCCCTCGTTCGCCACGTAGAGCGGGTCCAGGCCCAACATCTCACAGGCAGCTTGCACGGAAGGCTTGACGGGCACGGCGGCTTCTTCCAACACCATGCCCACGTTGGATTGCTCGGCCAGTTCGTTGAGCACCGCCGCCAGTCCCCCGCGTGTGGCGTCCCGCAAGCAGTGAATGTCCCGCGTCACCTCCAGCATGGCGGCGACCAAAGTGTGCAGCGGCGCGGAGTCACTGACCAGCTCGGTTTCAAAGGCAAGCCCTTCGCGCACGGACATAATTGCCATGCCGTGATCGCCCACCGTGCCGTTGAGCAAGATCACGTCGCCCGGGCGGGCGCGGTCGGCGGCGATGTGCACGTCGGCGGGCACAACGCCGATTCCCGCCGTGTTGACAAAAAGCCCGTCGCCTTTGCCCTGCTCCACAACTTTCGTGTCGCCGGTGACGACCTGCACGCCTGCTGCCTGAGCGGCGCGCGCCATATCGGTTACCACTTGGCCGAGCGCGTCCATCGCCAAGCCCTCTTCTAAGATGAAGCCCGCCGAAAGGAAAAGCGGGCGCGCGCCGCTGACCGCCAGATCGTTGATCGTGCCGTGTACGGCCAGCGAGCCGATGCTGCCGCCCGGGAAAAAGAGCGGTTGCACCACAAACGAGTCGGTGGTGAAGGCCAAACGCACGCCTTCCACTTCTAACAGCGCCTGGTCGTTGAGCGCGCTGAGGGCGTCGTTTGCCAGCAAGGGGACAAAAAGGTGGCGGATCAGCTCGGCAGAAAGCCGCCCCCCGCTGCCGTGCCCCAACACGATGCGCGGATAGTCTCGCAACGGCAGTGGGCACACAAAGCCGGAAAATTGCGCTTGATCGCTCATGGCGGTTGCTGCTCCTCGGTGCGCGGCGTGCGTTAGTAGTTGATGAAGGCGGCCAGGGCAAAGGTCAGGTGGGTGACAACGCTTTCCGCCATATAAGGCTGAGCGGAGCGGTAATGTTCCCAGGGATGCTGTTCGAGTTGCCAGGATGATATGCCGTCGGTAAAGATACGCGGCGGATCGTGGAGCGGTTCGTCCAAAACCCACATGCCATAGCGCCGCCGCCGTCGCCCTTCGAGCATCTGGCGTAAGCGTTCCCAAGTGGTGTTGGGCACCTGAGCGAGCGCTTCTTCACGCAGTGCGTCCTCGAGCCAGCCGTCCAACAACACCTCAGAAAGCGTTCCCTGACCCCGCCAAAAGCGGGCGATGCGGTTCAAGCATTTAGATATAGCCATGAGCTACCTCCGGCAGCCAGTGCACAGTTGGCCCCAGGATGACGCGCAGCGCCTCGCGCGCATAGTACAAGCGAGACTTCACCGTCCCGACCGGCACGTCAAGAATTTCGGCGATGTCCTGCAAGCTCAAGCCGTTGAGGTAGTAGAGCACCACCACCACGCGCTGGTCAATCGGCAGCGTGCCGATGGCCTTGCGCACGTTGTGGCGTAATTCGGTTTGTTCGGTGAGTTGATCCGGAGACTGGCGCATCGGGCTGACCAAACGATTGGCAACCGTTTCCAGCGGCGCACGGCGTTTTTGCCCCCCACGCCCCAACCAAGCATAGCTCAGATTGACCGTCACGCGATAGAGCCAAGGGGACAGGGAGTGCGTGGGGGCTAGATGGGCGGCGTGGGTGTAGACTTTCAGGAAGCAATCTTGCAAAATATCTTCTGCGGCGGCAGGGTCGCGGACAATCGCCAGCGCGGTACGATACACTTGGGCGCGATAGCGCACAAAAAGCGCGCCGAGTGCGTCTAAATCGTCTTCTTGCAATCGGCAGATCAGCTCGCCGTCCGACGCATGATGCTCGCTCATGCGGGGTTTCCGTCCTTTCACGCCACAAAACTTCGCCGGTTTCGCCACACCGTCGCCTGCTGTATAATGACGGAACAAGTGCGCCGTGAAACATTGGCGCGGCAAGGCGATTCAGCCTAAGATTATAGAGCCTTCTTTGTTTCCAGCCCATGCCCAAAAAAATTTTTATTCGGCGTGGCGCGGGATAGCTGCGGGGGTGTTGAATGCAACAGTGTCCAAATTGCGGGCAAATCAACCGAGCTGGTGTGGTGTTTTGTGAGTTTTGCGGGGCAAGTTTGATCGGGAAACAACCCCTAGACACCAAATCGCTCGATTCTAAAGAGGAAGCCAAACACGGGCAGTACGGCGTAGACACCGATGCACTCACCGACGTGCGGGCGCAAGGCACATCCACGTTTGAGGAGAGCGATCGCTTACGCTTGGAAATCGAAGGGTGCCCCGATCCGCTCCTTTTCGAGGTGAAAGAAGAAGCGATCTTCGGGCGCAAAGACCCGGCCACCGGCGCGATGCCGGATATTGACTTGACGCCCTATGCGGGTTATCGCATGGGCGTCAGCCGAAGGCACGCGGCCATTGCTCGCAACGCCACACAGGGCCTAGATGTGCGCGACCTCGGCAGTAGCAACGGCACGTTTTTGAACGGGCAACAACTGGTCGCCCACCGACTTTACCATTTGCGCAACGGGGATGAGCTGCGCTTGGGGCAAATGGTGATCCGCGTCATTTTCGAGCCGACCCAACCTGCCAAAACTGCTCCCGAGAGCAAAAAAACCGCGCCCCCGTCAAAACCCCAAAAAACACCGGCCAAAACGCTCACCACCCAACGCCCGGAACAGCTCACCGCCGGCACGGACGCGGCTCAAGCCGAAGAAAAACAGGCCGCCGAACAGTCCCCCGCTCAAAAAGCGGAAGCCAAGAGCGCGCCACCCGCGCAAGCCGAAAAAGCCCCAACCGCCGCATCGAAAGAAAGTGAACAACCGCCCGCCGACGCCAAAGCTCAGTCCGCCGACGTAAGCACCGAGGACAAAAAATCGCCCGAAGCCGCTTCGGAAACGTCGGACAAGCCAAACGCCGAGGACAAAGACAAGCGCGACTGAAAACCGCTCGCGGCCATCTTGTCGCGCTTGTTGTCATGGTGCGGGAAAAGCAGGGGAGCGCTTTTAGCTCCCCAAAATTTTCATTACGTCATTGCGCGCACGTGAGGCCGCGTAGAGCACCATCCCCATCTTGACATCGCGTTCTATCAACACGGCCAGCGCCGCCCGCCCTGCCGGATAGACGATCATCACGCCGTCTTCCCCTTCCATCAACAAACGCTGCAACTCCCCTTGAGCCAAGCGGCCTAAGGTACGTTCCGCCAACCCGATCAAGGTGGCGGCCATCGCGGCCACTTGGGGGCTGCTGGTCGGGTTTTCCGTAAAGTTATCGTCGTTTCCTGGCGGATACGCGGCGACCAAAAGGCCGTCAATGTTCACGATCACGGAGGCAATGACCCCCGGAACGGCTGCGTGCAAAGTGCGCAGGGTGCGCTCCAGGATTTCGCTGCGATACTCTCTCACCATGAGTCTCTCCCACGGCCAAATGCCTTGTTTTGCCTTGCATCACGCAACGCGCTGCCCAAACGCCCCCTAGTATAGCTTGTTTGCTCGCAGTTTGCGGAATATGCGACGAGCCGATCTTTCCACGCTTCAATCCTGCAGCATCGGGATTTTGAGGCCGTGCCGCCGCGCCGCCGCGATCGCCTCCGGATAGCCTGCGTCCACGTGGCGCGCAATGCCCAAACCCGGGTCGGTAGTCAGCACGCGCTCCAAGCGGCGCGCAGCCTCCGGCGTGCCGTCTGCCACGATCACCTGGCCGGCGTGCTGGCTATAGCCGATGCCCACGCCGCCGCCGTGATGAAAGCTAACCCATGTGGCGCCGCCCACCGCATTGATCAACGCATTGAGGATCGGCCAATCGGAGATCGCGTCCGAGCCGTCACGCATCCCCTCGGTTTCGCGGTTGGGGGAGGCCACCGAGCCGGAATCCAGATGATCGCGTCCGATCACAATCGGGGCGCTAACCACGCCGGAGGCCACCAATTCGTTGAACTTCAAACCGGCCTTGGCGCGTTCACCGTACCCCAGCCAGCAAATGCGCGCAGGCAACCCCTGGAAGGCCACTTCGCGTTGCGCCATCTTGATCCAGCGCGCCAAGTGCTCGTCTTCCGGAAAGAGTTCCAAGATCGCCTCATCGGTGCGGTAAATATCCTCCGGATCGCCGGAAAGCGCTACCCAACGGAACGGCCCTTTGCCCTCGCAAAAAAGCGGGCGGATGTAAGCCGGTACAAAGCCCGGATAGTCAAAAGCGTTCTTCACGCCCTGGTCGTAAGCGCGCTGACGCAAATTGTTCCCGTAGTCGAAAACGACCGCCCCGCGCGCTTGGAAGTCCAACATCGCTTGACAATGCACGGCCATCGTTTCTAGCGCGCGGCGTGTATAGTCCGCCGGATCGCTTTCGCGGAGCGCGGCAGCTTCTGCCAAGCTCAAACCGCGCGGCACGTAAGAAAGTGGGTCATGGGCAGGCGTCTGGTCGGTGACCACGTCGGGAACGATCCCCATTTCCACCAAGCGGGGGAACACATCGCCCGCGTTGCCGATCAAGCCGACCGAAAGCGCCTCACCGCGCGCTTTAGCATCCATCAAGTGTTTGAGTGCCTCGTCTAGGTTGTCCGTCACTCTGTTGACATAGCGCATATCCAGACGCCGTTGGGCCATGTGCGGGTCCACTTCCACGATCAGCGCCACACCTTCGTTCATCGTGACGGCGAGCGGTTGCGCGCCGCCCATTTCGCCCAGCCCTGCGGTGAGCACAAATTTTCCCCTCAAGCTGCCCCAACCTTCTTTTTGGGCCAGCGCCCCGAGCGTCTCATACGTGCCCTGCAAAATACCTTGCGTGCCGATGTAAATCCACGAGCCGGCGGTCATCTGCCCATACATGATCAGGCCCTGGCGTTCCAACTCGTCGAAATACTCCTGAGTAGCCCAGGCAGGCACCAGATTGGAGTTGGCGAGCAACACACGCGGGGCGTCCGGATGGGTTTTGAAGACGGCAACCGGTTTGCCGGATTGCACAAGCAGCGTTTCGTCGTTTTCCAGCTCCCGCAGCGTGGCGATGATCGCCTCGAATGCCTCCCAATTACGGGCAGCGCGCCCTCGGCCCCCGTAAACGATCAGGTTGTCGGGGTCTTTAGCCACTTCCGGATCGAGGTTGTTCATCAACATGCGTAAGGCGGCTTCTTGTTGCCACCCTTTGCAACTTATTTCTGTGCCCCGAGGGGCGTGGATCACACGCGCTCGAATATGAGACATGATTATTTTCTCCGCAAAAAACTATTTTTGCTCCCGTCTGTTCTTATTCTAGCACCCTGCCCCTAAAAAAACACGGTCGCGTGTCTGCGTGATAGCTTCAAATCCTCACGGTTTGTCGCTGCGACGACGCAGCATTGCGCTATTTGAGGCGAGAAACGTTGGCGCTATGGAGAGCGCACGCTTTGGCGTTCATCATCCCCCGTGTGGAATGACGAAGCGCTGGATGAACGCTACTTTTTGTATTTCCCCCACGACAAAACATGATAGACTAAGGGTGTTCATGCTTCACATAGCGGGGATGGGAAGAAACTATAATGACATCTCCAAAGGATATGCAAGATGCGTCGCCGGAATTTTTGCGGCTCTTCCGTGAAGGGAAAAAAGCCGCGCACGCCGGTGACAATATGCGCGCTCATGCTCTTTTCCGCCAAGCGATTGAAATTGATCCTTACCACGAACAAATTTGGCTCTGGCTGGCAAGCGTGGTAGAAAGCGACGAAGATAAGCGTGTGTGCTTTGAAAACGTGCTGCAACTCGACCCCACCCACCTCACAGCCCGCCAACAATTACGCAAACTGGAAGCCAAAGCCCGCCGCTCTGCGCTAGAAGCTCAACACCGCGCCACAAAAAACACCGGGCAACCGCTGTGGTTGCTCCGGTTGGTGTTGCTGTGGCAAATCTTGGCGGGCGCACTGGCCGCCGCTCGTTTGTTGGGTGTGTACTGAGGCCGACTTATAGATTGGCGAAGCGATACCCTACCCCGCGCGAAGTCAGAATATAGACGGGGTGTTGTGGGTCTTGCTCGATCTTTTGGCGCAAATAGTGAATGTAGAGCTTCAAGCTGTCGGTGGCGTCTACATACTCCGGCCCCCAGGCCTCTTTGACCAACTCGGTGCGCGTGATCACTCGTCCGGCATTGCGTGCCAAAACCCCCAGCAAGTTGAACTCCTTGGGCGTCAAATGCACGGGGTTACCGCGCACGCGCACCTCACGGCTGATAAAGTTGATGCGGAAATTACCGGAGTCGAAGACCAGTTCCTCGGCCACTGAGGACTTGGGCGCACGGCGCAAATGCGCGCGGATGCGGGCGACAAGTTCGTTGTTGTCATAGGGCTTGACGATATAGTCGTCCGCGCCCATTTCCAATCCCTTAACCACATCACGCACATCGTCTCGCGCGGTCAGGAAGACAATCGGCACGTCAGAAAGCTCACGCAGCCGCCGACAAACCTCCCACCCGTCCATATCCGGCATCATAATATCGAGCAACACCAGGTCCGGATGGGTGCGGTAGGCCTTGCGCAACCCTTCTTCGGCGCGCGTGGCGCTGACCACTTCATAACCACGTCGCTCTAAAAGCAACGTGATCAAATCCACCGTCACCGGCTCGTCGTCAATCACCAGGATTTTTTCAGCCATTTTGTCAATTCCTCAGTCCCCGAAACGCTCTGGTCACAATGCCCCAAAGCCGCGCACACAGCGGAGCTTATGCGCACTGTACCATGCCCCGCTTTTCCGCGCAAACATATCTCTATCTTAATCTTACTCGTTTCTCAACTGGAACGCGAGGGCCACACCCTAACTGTGATGCTAGATTGCACAAAGAGATGTTCGGAGCTACGGATGACGAGGATTGGGAGAGCGCTGGAGGACACGGCGTAAGCGTTGCTCAAACTCGCTGAGGATAATCGCCGTTGCGCCCCACACACGATAGCCGCGCACATCGTACCAGGGAGCGTACACGCTATGCCCGTGCACCACCATCTCACCGGACGCCTTGTGCATATCGTCTAACAGCCATTGCACGGGGCATTCCAACACTTCGCGCACTTCCCCCGGGCCGGGTCGCCATAAGGGGCGCGCAGGCACATAACCCACTATCGGCTGCACTTCAAAATCACTCGGCGGCACATAAAGTGCTCCCAATTGCCCCAATATCTCGACGGTCTCGGTGACGCCAAGCTCTTCCCGAGTTTCGCGCAGCGCGGTTTGTACGGGCGTTTCGCCCGGCTCTCGTGCGCCGCCGGGCAAGCTGATCTGCCCGCTATGGACATCGTGCGGGTTATAGGCGCGGCGTAACAACACAAAGCTCAGCCCAGCTTGTGCAGGGAAAAGCAACAAGAGCACACTTGCTTGCCGCGCTTGGCCGCCCATATTGGCAGGTCGCCGCAACGGGCGTGCTTTGGGCGCCATGCGGAGCTGGGCAGCCAACACGTCGAAATTTTCCAACGCCAAGGCAGCGCGCACATGTTCTACGGTGATCATAGCGCGCGCCGCTCGGCGTACCACGCACGCCGTCGCCGTAACGAAACGCCCGCGTCGCTCTCACGACGTGTGGTGCGCACCCTGCCGCGCGGATCGATGTGCAATTGGCCGGCTTGTTGCAAACGGGCAAACTCTTCCGGCGAAATATCCGGCGCGGGTTCGCCGCCTTTGCGTTCCAAACGCGGTTCGGGGGGCGATTCCTCTTTGGTGTCCATTCCCGGAACATCCGGAGAAGCATTCGGATCGTCAGGGGGAAGAGTGTTGGACATATCGGTCATCGTCGTTTCCTTTTCACAACTCGTCGTCATCCTCTTCTATCGTCACGTTTCCTTGGGCCGCCAAGTCTTGCAATGAGAATGCTTGCGGTGCGTTGTCGGCCCAACGTGAGCCGCAGACCAAGCACTGCGGATTGCGTTCCACCGTAATCCACTCGGCGGTGTAGGGCAAAGCCGTTTGGCCTTCGAAAATTTCCAAGTAGGTGTTGGCGAGGATCACCGTGTTGGCGGGCAGGGCTTGTCGCTGCCCTGTCGGGGCGAGCAAATGCCCCAGCGCCACGTCTGCTTGCACCGCCGCCACGCGCACCACGTCCAACCACAACCCGGGTTCAGCAGCCAGCGTGCCGTCCGGCCCGATCATGCCGTAGTCCAGCTCTTCAGCGGGCGCTTCGGTCATATTCGCGCGGACTTGTTCCGCCCAACAAGCGTAGCACGGCCCCTTGTCCGGATAGATAATGCACACGTCGCCGCCCTGGCCGCGTTCGTAAACGCCCGCATAAACCGCCACGCGCCCACGCTCCAAACAGGCCTGATTGATCGCGTATTTGGCTTGTTCGCCGTCCACGCCCGCGATCACGATATCTACGTTCGCCAGCAGCGCCACATGTTCTTCCACGCGCCCGATCACCGTTCGCACGTCCACTTGGGGGTTGCGCTGGCGGAGCAAATCCGCGACTGCTTGCACCTTCGGACGGCCCACGTCGCGCAAGTCCGCCGCGTGGCGCACCACGTTAGCGGGCGAAAGCACGTCGTCGTCAATCAGCACAAAATGCCCCACGCCGCTCATCGCCAGGCTGAGCGCCACAAAGCCACCGCCCGAACCCAACCCCACAATGCCCACGCGCCGATCTCGCAAATACGCCAGCACGTCCGCGCCGAAAAGCGCTTCCACACGCTGCCAGTCGATTGATTGGTTGTTCATAGTGCGCCTACCCTTCGGCTGGTTTTCGCGTTGGGCGGCCTGACTGCTTGGCGAAAACTTTCTCTGCGTGCAAGGCCAACTCAACCAAGGTGTGCTTGGCGCTCCAGGCCCAAACGGGCAGCTCGGTGGGCAACAGAGCACGGGAGGCTTCGTAAAGCCTTTCGAACATGTCTTCGTCTTTTTCCACGCGCACCAGCGGCGCGAGCCGCACGGCGGGCATTTGGGCGGGATAGTCCGCCGAGGTGATCAGCAGCACCACGCCTGTGCTGCCCGGGCGGTAGAGCGCGAAGCAAATTTCCAGCGGGGGCCTGCCGTCCGCGTCCCAGCGCACTGCGTCTACTTGGAAGCCCGCTTCGGTCAGCAAAGCATATTCGCGGTCAAAGCGGGTTGGGCGTGCCAAATGCCAAGCGATCGGCGGCAAAGTGGGCAGGCGTTCGTTGTCCCACACGCGCGGCACAATCGGCACAAAGCGTTTGGCGCGCGCGCTCATATACCAAAAATCGATCCGCACCGCCCACCCTTCGGAGGGGCGCAGCTCTATCAGCGCGTTAGGGGCGGCTGACGGCATGTCCGCAGGGAGCGACGCGGTTGGCGAAGACGCTTCAGGCATCTCGGCTTGCGCAGCAGAGGCACTCGGCGCACTCGGCAACGGGTACAGCGTCACAATGGGCGCGACCAGTTGAGCCACGCCCGCCTCGGGATCGGCGATCAAGCTGCGGGCCGTGCGTGCATCTCCGGAAGAGGGGGCGATCATCGCGCCCGGCTGCTTGTGCCAGTCCCCGACGTGTTGCAGTGGGGCGTCCCACTTGGCGGCCAGCGCGCGGCCATACGAGCCGCGCCGACGCACGCGCACCGCCTCCCAGTTCACATGCAGCCAGTGGAGCACGTCGCCCTGCCAGTCTCCCCCTTGAGCGAACATACCCCATTCGCGCACAGCCGCCGGCCCGGGGGGAATGGTCTCCAGCACGTAAATTTGCGGCTCGGGGCGCCCTTCTTGGGGCACGACCAGGCCAACCAGCGCCTCGCCGGTTTCAATCTCCGGGAATTGCAGCGCGCCGCGCACCATCTTTTCTATCACGCGCCGCGCCACAACCACTTGGCCGAGTTGCTGCGCTTTGTCCTGCTCTGCCTTTGGTTCGCTCACGTCCACCTCCTGCGCCGAAAATCTTCTTTCACAGGGCGAGCGCTTTCTTCACGCCCCGGCCAACGACCGGTAGCCCGCCAGGTGTAATAGGCGTAGAGCCATTGCACCGCCCAAGCCGCAATGGTCACAGCCGTTGAGGTAGCGGGATTCCAACCGTATTGTATGCCGTCCCTGGGGTTAAAAAGGCACAATTGCCCGTCTTCGAATTGGTGTTTTTCGCTGTAAATTTCCGGACGCAGCACATAGGCTTCTGCCGCACGGCCCGGGTAATCCTCCGGATAGAGGATTTTCAACGTGTGCAGACGTTCAGGAATGCCACGCAAGTTGATCTCCACGTCGCCGATCCAATAAAGCTCTCCGCGCTTGGGCACGACCAAGCGGAACGTATCGGCAAACGTGGCGCGCATCATCTCCACTTCCAGGCGCAAGCGCTCCGAAACATTGCGGGGCGTTCCCCACCAGCGCGTTTTGGGCATTGCTTATTCCACCTCCAGCGGAATTTCTTGGGTTTGGACCATCGCGTCACGCTTAACGGTCTCGTCCACCAGCAACGGCAACACCTCCCGATGCCAGTGGAGCGCTTCTTCGTCGCCGTCGTCAATCAGCGCACCGCTGGCAGCCAGCGTAGAGGCCAGGCTGCCGGTTTTGGCGCGCCCGTCCACGAACATAAAGCGTAGCGACGTGACAACGGTCACGCCGGAGCGTACCTGAAAAAGCCAGCGTTGCCCCAAAAGTTTGCGCGGTATTTCGAGCAACAAACGATACGGTGGCATGATCAGTTGCGGCTGGTCTTGTACGGAGGCCGAAAAGCGTTCTTGAAAGCGCACAACGTCGTTTTCGTCGCTTAGCACAAAAGTAAACTCATACTTGCGCGGCGCACCGGTGCGCGCCACCATAAAGGGGCGCACCGCACGGGCGTTGTTGAGCGGCACTTTGCGGAAAAAGGCGCGCGGTCTCACTTCCGCGATGCGATACACCAACATACCGGCGGCCAACAGCTCTAACCCCGGGTCAATATCCTGGCCGGGGGCGATGGGGAATTGCTCCGCCGGAACGCTCCACGCGCTGCGTGTTTTGCGCGCCAGCAGTGATTCCAAAAGCCCTCCCAAAAAGATCGCGCCCCAAAAATAAACCGCCAGTGCGATCACGGCGGCGAACAAAACGACCGTGCCGTAAGCGATAGCACGCCATAGATGGCCGGTGAGGGCAAGAGCCAAGAGGAAGATGCCCAACGCGGCCAGCACACTCAACGCCGCGCCCGTGCGCAGCCCAATTCGTCGTGAGGATAAAGCAGAAGAGCAATCACGGCGTGTGTTCATATTTTGTTCGCTCCACTTGTTCGGTGTTTCCCATGCGCCGACTCGACGCCGCCATTATAACGCACCTCACACACAAACAAGTGTATGCCGCTTACTCTTCTTGTTCGGCCAATAACTCACTCAAGCTCACTTGTCGCTCGGCTTCCTCTTCGGCCAACTGCCACAGGGTGGGCGAAATCTCTCCGTCAGTGGCAATATACGGTTGGAGCGGGCTTGCGCCCACTTCCCGCCAGCCAAAGACGTGTTCGGCCAACAGTGTGTCGCTCACCAGCACGCGCAGTGTCCAACGTTCTGAGGCGCGGCCTTTGCCCTCCACCGGCAACCAAGCTTCAGGCAAAAGCGGATTTTCACCCCGCTGCAAGCTGTAGCGCGCCTCGTCTGCGTAACGCAATTGGCCCTCCGCGTCCCAAAGCTCAAAGCGGACGGGGCCACGCGCCGCACGCGGCAGCCATAAGGTCACAAACGGACGCAAAAAGCGCGTATCTAACAACACGCCTTGCTCGCGCACCACGCGCGGATCGGCTTCCGGATGGCGGTAAGCCAACAGCCCCACGTCCGTCACATTCGCGTATTGCGTTCCGCCTGCATATCCCGCGCGAGCCATCGCCTTTTGCGCGGCAGGGGTGGGGTGAGCTGCGCTCAAGCGCTTTTTACGTTTGCGCAGATCGCGCGCAGGTGCGGTTTTGGCCTTGCGAACACGCACGCGCCGCCGAGGTACACGACGACGAGGGCGACGGCGTTCTCGACGGCTCAGCGAAAACAACAACCATAGCCCCAACGCGGCCCAAAACCAACCAGGCAAGGCCCATAGCCATTCAAACGAGTGCATCATAAGCCATCTCCGGCCCTTCAAACACCTGAGCTTTGATCGTAACCGCGCAACAGCTCTTCCAGACTGAGCGGCAAAGTGTCGTCGGCGTCCTCGTGTCCCACCCAGTCGGGAGCGATCTCGCCGTCCGTCGTCGGTTGACGGCGCGTTGCAAGCGGCAACGCCAAGTTGAACGTGTGCACGCCCACCAGCCCATCGTCAATTCGCAGCGTGGCGCTCCAACTGCCCGCTTGGAGCGTTTCTGCCTTTTTGCGCAACGGCAAGCGATAGTCCGGCACAAGTACGTTTTCGCCCGTTTGCAACCATTTTTCGTCTTCATAGATGTATTGGACGCGGTCTTCCCCGTCGCGCAACTCAAAACGAATCCGCCCCAGCCGCCCCGCCACCCCTGGCGGCACATACACCCGGGCAAAGGGGCGCAGTCCGTCGTCGTCCAAAGAGACAAAACGCCCGCGCCGCAAGAGCACGCCGTCGGGACGTTGCTCGTCCACAATCAAGCCGATATCCAGCAGGCGCACCAACGGATCGTAGTCCGGGTGGCGGCGCGCACGGGCCGCAGCTTCACGCGCGGACTCGGTGGTTTCGTCGCGCAACTCACCACGCGGCAACACATCGGAAAGCGCCACCGGTGGTGCACCGCGTAATGCCAGCCATGCTACCCCGGCATACCCACCAAGCAGCATCACCGCGACTTCAATAGACACGTTCCCGCTCAGGACCACCACGCCCAGCGCCGCCCCTACAATAGCCAGCCAAACCAGCGTGCCTCGATAGCTTTGTCGAACCATCATCACCTCTTGGCGGATTGATACTCTCCGCCCCGTCCCATAATCACGCCCGACTCCTTTACTATAGTAACTTACGTTGAGAGCGAGCCATAAGTCGCATGAATTTTTTATGAGTTCCGCCCATTTGTCGCTGCCCCCTGAATCCAAGCCTACGCCCTGCGGGTGGAGTGCGCTATAATTCGGCCAAGGTCAGAACGCAACCGAGAGAGGCACTTGTGCAACGCATCCAGGCCGAAAATGGCGTCGTGTACTACCGTTTTGAGCAATGGGCCGAGGGTGCTCCTTTGCGGCACGGTGTCTTCACACGGCTAGGAGGCGTGAGTCCCGCGCCCTGGCATACGTTGAACGTGGGCGGCACGGTCGGAGACGCCCCCGCCGCCGTGCGCGAAAACCACCGCCGCATCTACGCCGCGCTTGGCCTATCCGCCGCGCAGATGTGCACGGTCTGGCAGGTGCACGGCGCGGAAACCATTTACGCCCAACAACCCCGCCCCGACGGACGTTGGCTGGCGCGTGCCGACGGCCTTATCACCGATCGGCCCGGGTTGGCGCTGATGATGCGCTTTGCGGACTGCGTGCCGATCCTATTCTACGATCCGGCGCACCACGCCACCGGGCTGGCCCACGCAGGTTGGCGCGGCACCGTGTTAGGCGCGGGTGTGAGCACGCTCCACGCGATGCAACGCACGTTCGGAACACGTCCGCAGGATGTGCAAGCGGCCATCGGCCCCAGCATCGGGCCGCAGCGTTACCAAGTTGGTGAGGACGTTATCCAAGCGGTGCGCGAAGCCTTCGGCACAACCGACGAACTGATCCGTCGTGCAGAAGACGGCAGCGCCTATCTGGACTTATGGGCGGCCAATCATCGGGCGCTCCAGGACGCGGGCGTCACGCAAATCGAAGTGGCGGGGCTGTGCACGGCTTCTCACACCGACGAGTTTTATTCCCACCGCGCCGAAAACGGGCGCACAGGGCGTTTTGGCGTGGTGATCGCGCTGGCGGAGGAGTGAGCATATGAAAGCGACAACCATTGAAAAGCGCGTGCAGATCGTGCAAAACACCATCGCGGAAGCCTGTTTGCGGGTGGGGCGCGCGCCGGAAAGCGTGACATTGGTCGCGGTCAGCAAGTTGCACAGCGCCGAGCAAGTCGTCGAAGCCGTCGAGGCAGGTTTACGTCACTTCGGCGAAAATCGTTTGGAAGAAGCGTTGCCCAAGATGAGCGAAGTCGCTCAATTGACCAGCACGCCGATTCACTGGCATTTGATCGGGCATGTGCAGCCACGCAAAGCACGCCACGCCCTGGCGGGCTTCGTGATGATGCACTCGCTGGATAGCCTCAAACTGGCCGAGCGGCTGAGCTTTTATGCGGCCCAGCGCGGTTTGTTCTTGGATGTGCTGCTGGAGATCAATGTTTCCGGCGAGGAGGCCAAAGCAGGTTGGCGCGCCGATCGCTGGCGTGCCGACCCCGACCAACGCCAAGCCCTTTGGGACGACGTGTTGCGCATTCTGGCGTTGCCCGGGTTAAACGTGCGTGGATTGATGACGATGGCCCCCATTGTGAAGCAGGCCGAAGACGCCCGACCCGTCTTTGTGGCGCTACGTGAGTTGCGCGAGGCGCTGGCTCGTGATTTTCCCGCCAGCGATTGGGCCGAGCTGAGCATGGGCATGACAGACGACTATCCGGTCGCGGTTGAAGAAGGCGCGACCCTGGTACGCATTGGCCGCGCGATCTTCGGGCCGCGCCAATGAAATAGCGCACTAAAAGCAAGCTGCAAAACGTCCCCGATCCGTGTAGAATGGGCAATGAACCTTGAGGAGTGAAACAACGTGGCCGGTTTTGCCGCCCTTGTGGCGACTTTTATCCAAATCTACTCGCTGATTATCTTGGCGCGCGTGTTGATGAGTTGGGTGAATATTGACCCCTACAGTCCCCTGGCACGCACCATCGTTGAGCTAACCGAACCGGTGCTCCAACCGATCCGCAGCGCTCTACCGCCTGCCGGCGGGCTAGACTTCAGTCCGGTGATCGCCATCATCTTGTTGCAAGTTTTAGGGCAGTTTATCATCTCGCTTTTGAGCTAAACGCCGCGCCTAAAGACAAACGGCGTAAGCGCACCAGAAAGGGATAAGATTAAGATGCCTCGTGAATTCCGCATCACGGATGCCCAGCATGGCGCCGCATTTACCGTGCGCGTGGTCACACGGGCGGATAACGTGGAAGTCGTCGGTTTGCAGGAAGACGGCGTGCTAAAAATTCGCCTGACCGAATCGCCCGCCGAAGGCCGCGCCAACGCGCAATTGGTACAATTTTTGGCTGAAGTGCTAGAAGTGCCCCCCGAGCAGATCGAGATCGTCGCCGGTGCAGACAAGCCCAACAAAATCATCAGCGTGAAGAACGTTTCACCGGCCTGGGTTGAAGAACACTTGCTGCAAGCGTGAGATTGCGCGTGACGGTGGTAGGCAGACGTTGCAACATCCGCTCGTGCATGAAAAAATGCCTGGGCGGGGTAGTTTTGGCGTTGCTGGTGGGCCTAAGCGGCGCGGGGTGCACACAAAGTGCCACCCCAACGGTTGCGCCGGCGTCGCTTGTTTCCACACGCACACTTGTTCCGCCGACCGCTACGCCTTCCCCCATTCCGCATACGCCCGCGCCCACCGACTTGCCCGGCCCTGCAGCACTAGCCCCCAGCCCCAGCCCTGCCCGTGAACAAACGCTCTCGGCGCTGTTGGGCTTGACTCTGGACGATCTGCGTGCGCGGCTGAGCCAGGACGCCGCCGCAGTGCGCTTGTTGAGCGTGGACGCGCTGACTTGGGACAACGCCGATTGGGGATGCGCGCGCCCCGCTGCCGACACTCAGGACGCGGTGCGCTCGGCCAACACACGCGGCTATCGCATCGTTTACGAGGTCAACGGGCGCGCTTATGTGTATCACACAGACCGACGCGGCGCATTCTTCCTTTGCCGCGATCGGCATTGGTTGGCGCTCGAAGGCGAGCCGGTGATCTTGGACCCGATCGCCGAGGCGCTGGTCAGCCGCAGCCGTCAGGACGCCGCCCGCCGCTTAGATGCATCGGAAGACGACTTGCGGTTGGCGAGTTTGCTGGCGCTGGTCTGGCCGGATACCAGCCTGGGGTGTCCTCGCACCAACGCCGACTATCCCGCGCAGGAAACCCCCGGCTATCGGATCGTGTTCCGCACACAAGACACCGCCGCGATCTACCACACCAGCGCCCAAGAGATAATTTTTTGTGCGCCTGACGAGGAGCTTTTGCCCGGCGTTG
>Ga0256841_1001523_pt1 | contig 19789 bp, 17 predicted proteins | sample 356308metaG_FD_185971 | JGI IMG/M metagenome (GOLD analysis project Ga0256841, IMG submission 185971) | Hydrothermal vent microbial communities from Mid Atlantic Ridge, Atlantic Ocean - 356-308 | ecosystem: Environmental > Aquatic > Marine > Hydrothermal vents | place: Atlantic Ocean: Mid... | reverse complement strand
ACCCTATATCTGTTGCTCCTTTGCCAAAATTTCTGATCGCAAGCGGCTGTTTGTGTCGCGCATTGCATTTTTGGCAAGAGAATTATCCACCATAAAGGCACTCATGAATAATCCGGGCTAGGGTAGACGCCTGTTTCAAGACATCGCATGCTCCGATCATACCGCCCGCCGTCCGGCCGGCGCATGCACCCTGCCCAGCAACACCCCGCCAGCGACGAAGAGCAGCGCGATGGAGAGGATACCGTAACGGCTGTCTCCCGTGACCACACCGACCCACCCCATCATCACCGGGCCGATGACGGCAGCGAACTTTCCCAACATGTTGTAAAAACCGAAGAATTCCCCCGCCTCTCCGGTCGGGATGAGTCGCGCATAGAAGGAGCGGCTGAGCGCCTGGATCCCCCCCTGCACCAACCCCACCGCGACGGCAAGGGCATAGAACTCCCAGCTTTCGTCCATGCGGTAGGCCCAAAGTATGACCAGGAAATAGATAAAAATGGCGAGCATGATGCCCTGTTTCGGCCCACGCCGTTCGCCGATGCGGCCAAACAGGAGTGCAGCGGGGAAACCGACGAACTGGGTGATCAGCAGGGCGATCATCAGGGCATTGGCCTCGAAACCCAGCGACAGACCGTAGTCCACCGCCATCCGCACGACGGTGTCCACGCCGTCTATATAGAGCCAGTAGGCCGCGAGAAACAGCCCTACCATACGCAGCCGGCGCACCTTGTGGAAAGTGGCGGCAAGCTGGCGTATTCCCCCTCGAACCGCCTGCAGCAGAGGCATATCACCGGACGTCTGCGCATGCACGAAAATCATCAGCGGAAGGGTGAAAACCGCCCACCATACGGCCACGCTCAGAAAGGCATACCGCACCGCTTCGGCCGCATTCTCCAGGCCAAAGGTGCGGGGGTGAAGGGTCAGCAGGATATCAAAGGCGAACAGCAGCCCACCCCCCGCGTAGCCAAGCGCGTAGCCGAGGGCAGAGACCCGGTCCAGTTCACGCTCCCGCGCAACCTCCACCAGCAAGGCGTCATAGAAGATATTGCCGCCGGTGAACCCCAACAGGGCAAAGGCATAGAGCATGAGCGCGAGCACCCAGTGGCCCGCCGCCACCATGAACAGTCCCCCCGTCATCACCACCCCCATCATGGCGAAAAAAAGCAGAAACCGCTTCTTGCTGCCGCTGCGATCGCCGATGGCGCCCAGCAAGGGTGCCAACACCACCATTACGATACTGGCCACGGAATTCACCAGGCCCAACTGGAAGGAACTCTCGGTCACCGCCATCCCCGCCGCCCAGTACTGCTTGAAAAACACCGGAAAGAAACCGGCCATCACGGTGGTGGCAAAGGTGGAGTTGGCCCAATCGTAGAGCGCCCAGGCGATGATCCGCCGCCGGTGGGTATGGGACACCATCCGGATCAATGCAGAAAGGTGGCCGGATTGGGTTCCGGACAGGGATAGAGCTGGTCGAGGGGAACGCTGTGGCCCGCGGACTGCACGATACGGACGTGCCGGCGTTTGAACTCCCGGGCGCAGCTCAGACCACAGGAATGCGCCAGCATATCGAGTTCCTCATTGATCCGGCTGGCGTAGCGGGCCACCCGCCGGGCCTTGTCCGCCACCACCAGCCCCTTCTGCAGACGCGGATTGTGGGTGGTGATGCCGGTGGGACAGGTGTCGAGATGACATTGAAGCGACTGGATGCATCCGAGCGCGAACATGAAGCCGCGCGCGGTGACCACGAAATCGGCCCCGACGCAGAGCGCCCAGGCCACCCGGTCGGAGGTCACCAGTTTGCCGGAGGCGACGAGCCGGATGCGTTCCCGCAGATCCGATTCGTACAACAGATCCGCGACCAGGGGTAGGGCCTCGCTGAGCGGCAGACCCACATGGTCCGCCAGCGCCTGCGGGGCGGCCCCCGACCCACCCTCACCGCCATCGACGGTGATGAAATCCGGCGCCGACGCCACCCCTCGCCGCAGGATCGCCTCGAACAACCGCCGGGGATACTCGCCGGTGCCGACGACGGTCTTGATTCCCACCGGCTTGCCGGTGACATCCCGCACCCGGGCGATCATGTCCAACAGGTCCTCGGGGGTGGCGATCTCGCGGTGGCGGTTGGGGCTTATGGCGTCCTTGCCGGGTTCAATACCGCGGATGCGGGCAATCTCGGCGGTGACCTTGGCGCCGGGGAGGATCCCGCCCTTGCCGGGCTTGGCCCCCTGGGCCAGTTTGATCTCGAAGGCCTTGACCTGCTCCCGCGCCGCCACCCCCTTCAACTTTCGTTCATCGAGCCGGCCGTGTTCATCCCGCACCCCGAACTTAGCGGTGCCGATCTGAAAGATGAGATCGCCCCCACCTTCCAGATGATAGGAAGAGAGCCCCCCCTCGCCGGTATTCATCCATATCCCTGCCTCCGCGGCCCCCCGGGAAAGGGCCCTGACCGCCGGCGCCGAGAGCGCCCCGAAGCTCATGCCGGAGATATTGACGATGCGTCGCGCCATGAAGGGGTGATCGCAGTCTGAACCGATGGCAAGCATGGGTGCGCATTGCTGCTCCCTTTCAAGCATGGCATAGGGCGAGTTGACGAAGATCACCGAGCCCGGCTCGCGCAGGTCGTTGGTGGAGCCAAAACCGATCATTCCGCTGACCCCCTTGGCGGATCTGTAGACCCAATTGCGGGTGGCCCGGTTGAAAGGCAATTCCTCGCGGTCGTGGGCAAAGAAATACTGGCGGAAATATTCGCCCTGCTTCTCCAGAAAATAGCGCAGACGGCCGATGACGGGAAAATTGCGCCGGACTGCGCTCCCGGTCTGGGTGATGTCCTGCACGAACAGCACGAACAGCACCAACATCACGATCCCCGCGGCCCAGCCAAGACCGGTGAAGATCCAGTATCCAAGGGTATCCATCAGCGGGCTGACTCCTCTCGCGACAGAAGCGGACCTGTATCAAGACCGGTTGGCTCCCACGCCGCTTTCATCCGACGAAAAAAGGCGGTCGAAGAGTGGTCAGATGTTTGCCGCCATCACCATCCGCACCAGCTCCGCCAGGGACGAGGCCTCCATCTTTTCCATAACCCGCGCGCGATGGGCCTCCACGGTCTTGGCGCTCACGCCAAGAGCGGCGGCCACCTCCTTGTTGGATTTGCCGTCGGTCACCATCACCATCACCTCGTGTTCGCGTGGCGTGAGCTGGGCGAGCCGGGCCGCGATCTCGGCCCGTTCCGCCTGCAGACTCCGCTGGTGTTCGTCCAATGCAAGGGCATTGCGCAGACTGTCGAGAAGAAATTCATCATTGAAAGGCTTTTCGATGAAGTCCACCGCACCCGCCTTCATGGCGCGTACCGCCATTGGCACGTCGCCGTGCCCCGTGATGATGATGACCGGGATACGTATCTGTTGATTGGCAAGATATTCCTGCAATTCCAGGCCGCTCATCCCCGGCATGCGCACATCCAGCAGCAGACATCCGGACCGCCCCGGGTAGTAGTTCTTGATGAACTCGTCCGCCGATGCATAGGTCTCCACGCGCATGCCCACCGATTCGATCAACCATTTCAGCGAGTTGCGCATTGCCTGGTCATCGTCCACTACGAATACCACAGATTCACTCATTGTATCCGTCCTGCCATCGTAAAGGTATGTGCCAGCTCCATGGCGTTGGGCAACACAATGTAGAAGGTCGTGCCCTTTCCTGGTTGGGATTCGGCCCAGATCTTACCATTATGATCATCAAGAATCGTCTTACTTATCGGCAGCCCCATGCCCATCCCGGTCGATTTGGTGGTATAGAAGGCATCGAACAGATGTTCCATGGTCGTCGCGTCGATACCCGAGCCCGTATCCCGCACCTCCACCCTCACCCGCTCCGCGCCCTCCGGGCGGGTGCGGATAAACAGGTGACGTTTGTCTTCCGGTACGTCGCGCAACGCATCCATGGCATTGCGAACCAAGTTGAGCAATACCTGCTCGATCTGAACCAGATCCACCCGCACCGGCAATCCGCCGGGCTCGAGATCAAACTCGATCTCGAGCCCCAGCCGCTGCGTGTCGAACTCCACGAATGAGACCACCTCGCGCACCAGGTCATTGATATCCACCACGCTGCGGTCGGGCGGCTGTTTGCCCACCAAACTGCGCAGGCGGCGGATAATCTCCCCGGCCCGCTCGGCCTGGGTGGTGATGTGCTCCATGGCCTCGACCAGTTCCGCCTCGCCCCCGATGCCCTGCTGCAGCCTCCGGGTGCAGCCATTGGCATAGTTGACGATGGCGGACAGGGGCTGATTGAGTTCATGCGCGATGCCCGTCGCCATCTCGCCCATAGTGGAGAGGCGGCAGACATGCACCAACTCCGCCTGATGCTGGCGCGACGCCTGCTCGGCCCGCCGCACAGCAGTAATATCACGTCCATAGATGTTGACATAACTCAACTCACCGATGGGCGCGAGCAACAGCGAATAGATCTGCCCGTCGCTGACCAGCTCCAGCTCGGCATCCCAGCCCTTGTCCAGCACCCGCTTGACCTGTTTGAGCCAGTACAATGGAAGGGTCTGACCCCGGCTGCAGCCCCAGTAATCCAACAACGGCTCCGCCGCATCGTTGGCATAGAGGATAACCCCGCGTTCATTCACCCGCAGTACCGGGCTGGGGCTCTCGCTGGCAAACTTGGCCAGGCTCTGAATCTCCTGCTCATCCTTCTTGCGCCGCGAAATATCGTGCAGATAGACGGTGAACACCACCCCCGATTCGAGTTGGATACGCATCACCGAGACCTCCACCGGCAACTGTGTCCCATCGGCGCGCAGTGCGGTCAACTCACGGTGGGCGCTCTCTTCCTGGGGTTGGGCGCCATCACCACTGCTCTCCAGGATCTTGCGGAAGGTGTGCCCACTCTGACCGTCGAAGACAAGCGCCGCCAATTCACGCCCCGCCGCCTGCTCTTGTCCGTAGCCGAACAACCGTTCTGCCTGATCGTTGCAATCGATCACCCGCCCCTTTTCATCCAGGGTGATGATGGAATCGAGGGAGGTGGCGAAAATTGCGCGCTTCACAGCCTCGGACTCCTGGATCTCGGCCTCGTGACGGTGACGCATCTCGTCGCCTGCCCGGCGCACCAGATGGACGAACTGGCGCATCCATTCTTCGAGCACAATCAACTGATTGCCACCTTCCGGGAACGGTTGGCGAATCCCCAGCGCCCGTTGGGAGAAACGCGAGATACGGCGCAACAGCATGTTGATGCGCGACGACAACAGATAGAACGCGAGAGTGAATACACTGATATAGACCAAGGTATCGATAATACGCTGACGACGCACCAGGCGAGTGACGCTCGAACTGGTGGCGGCCATCCCCCAGCGTGGCATAAAGGTGGCAAACAGCATGTTGAGATCCGAGCCCTCGTGTTCGAAGAACGACTGAGCGGTAACCACGTAGTCGCGTTCCCATTCCGTCAGTGGACTGGCGGGTGGCAGGCGCTTGCTGTCGCTGCTGGCCAGCACCCGCTGCTCGTCAGCATCCAGCAGGGCGACCACCGCCCCCCGGAACGAAACACCCGCCTGGCTGGCGGCCAGAAAGCGGTCATCGATGGCCACCGCCAGCATCAGATCACCCATCGGCGACCCGAAAGAGTCCTCCATCGGTCGGGAGATCAGCAGATAGGGCTTGTTATCCAGTGTCGTGATATAGGGCTGGACCCGGCTTTCGCTGACATACAACGGTCCGGACGACAGGATGTCCTGTGGCAGCGGACGCGGTTCGCGCAGATAGACCTCCCGCCCGCGCCCCTCGGAATCGAACAGGATCAGAAACGAGGGTGGAATCAGGCCCGCCCATTGCGGCACCTGCGGCAACCAGTCGGGTTCACTCCTAAGATAGACCTTGGGCGTAACCGAACCCTCCTCGTCCCACGCCTTGGGTTCGAGGTATTCCGCCAGACGGCGATGGTTGGCAAGCAGCTTGGTGGTCGAGGTGTAGCTGGCAATATACTGCTCGAACCGCACCAGACTCTCCCGCGCCCGTTGATCGAGGCGGGTCTGCAGTTCCTCCTGAAATATCCTGTTCAACGCCCGGCTCTGGAACTGGTCGAGAAAAAACCACACCACGAGACCGCAGAGGACGCCGATCAGGATCGACAACACAGGCAAGGGAATACGCCTCAACCACAACGGCCGAAAAGGTGTCAATCGTCCTGGCATCGCGTCTCCAATCTGAAAGGAATCAGTGGATTATGACCAGTGCGCAACAGATTGCCAACCGGTGCCCGCCGGAACCCGCGCCTTGAATCCGCAAGCGACTCGACTGGCGAACAGCGCAGGACATCCCACTGTCCTCAGACAGGGCGCTGAAACGCCTGTACCCCAAATTATTATTAACCCGGCAACAATATATATCGCATTCAGCCGTGGCGTGCCGGTTCGCAGCAAGGCGCCCCATCGCCGCTGTAGCCACCCTACAGCAAGATGGGGCAACGCAGCCTGCGGGCCGGCACGCCGCGGCCTGTCTTTGAATATCATAGGGTGAGGGGCTTCAGGCAGGCGCCGGACCTGCGTTCCAGTGCTTGGCAAGGGAACAACCCTTGCCTGCGCACTGCGCCTTGTTCCGGCGCATGCCTGAAGCCCTGAATGCGATATATATTGTTGCCGGGTTAATAACCCGGCTTTGCCGGGGGATAGTTACTGGCTAGAATGGCCCGATGCCCACGGAAACCGCCCCCACTGCTGACGCCTGGGAAACCCCTTCCCTGCTGCGGCGTTTTGCCGCCATTTTTTACGATACCCTGTTGCTGGCAGGGGTTTTGATGGTGGCCGCTACACTGGTCGTCATGCCGACCGAATTGGCCTTTGGCCATGCCATTTCACCCCACAATCCGCTGTATCGGCTCTATTTGTTTGGTGTCGGCATGGGGTTCTTCGTCTGGCCGTGGGCGAAGGGCGGGCAGACTCTCGGCATGCGGACCTGGAAGATCCGCTTGGTGCGCGACGATGGCTCGGACCCGCGATGGCGTGACGCCGCCCTGCGCGCCGTCGCTGCCCTGCTCTCCTGGGCCGTAGTGGGGTTGGGATTTTTTTGGCCGCTGTTCGATGCCGAACACCGTACCTGGCACGGCCGGCTTTCCCATACCCGCCTGGTTTTAGTCAAACCCGGCGCGCGTACCAGATTGCCACCATGAGAAACAGTATGGCCGGGAACGAAACCGCAAGCAGAGGATTGATCCTGTACACCACCGCCAACTGCCCCACCGCCTGGTTCAACAACAGAAAACCCATGCCGATGATGGTCCCGGCAAACACCCGCTGACCGATACCCACCGAACGCAGACTGCCGAATACGAATGGCACCGAGAGGAACAGCATTATCAGGGTGGCAAGGGGGGTGACGATCTTGTTCCAGAAGGCCACTTCGTAGAGTCGCGCATCCTGACCGTTCTCGTGCATGAAACGGATGTAGGTCCAAAGCCCCCAGGCAGGCAGGCTGTCCGGGGCCGACACCACCACCTTCAGCAATTCCGGGTCGATCAGCGAGGCCCAGTTGGCCAGCGGGTATGTCCGCGCTTCCGCACGATCCTTGCCGATCCGGGTCTGGCCGATCTCTTTCAGCAGCCAGGCGTCCTGCTGGTACTCCGCCGAACGGGCATGGGTCGCCGCCACCAGCTCCCTGTTGTCATTGAGTTCATAGATGAAGATATCGCGCAGTTGCGCGCCAGGCAGGATCTGGCGGATATTCACGAAGGCCTCACCATCGCGCGCCCAGAAGCCGTATCGGCTTTTGAGGGTGGTCTGTTCGGAGATCGCTTCCGCCCGCATGCGGGTGGCCGCCTCCTCCGCCACGGGCGCAATCCCCTCGCCGAGGATCAGCGCCACGATCAGCATGTAGACCCCCGTCTTGAGCACGATAAAGACGATACGGCGCATGGAAACACCGGCGGCGCGCATGGCGATCAGCTCCGAGTTGTTCGCCAGTCGGCCCAGGCCGATGAGGCTGCCCAGCAAGGCGGCCACCGGAAAGATCTGGTAGGCGAAACGCGGCAGGTAGAGCCCCACGTAGGCGAAGGCATCGCGTATCCGGTAGTGGCCCCGGCCAACGTCATCGAGCTGATCCACCAGGGTGACGAAAGAGGTCAGCGTCAGCAACACCATCAGCGCCAGGACCGTGCCGCTGAGAATGTGTCGGCGGATGTAGCGGTCCAGTATCTTCATGTGGCGGCCACCAGGCGCTGCCGCCATTGACGGCGCCAGCGGCGGAAAGTCACGGAATCGAAGAACAGCAGCACGGCGGTGAGCAACAGCATGAGGGCGTTGATCCACCACATCCCGAGCCATGCCGGCGTGATACCGTCTTCCATCCACTTCTCGGAGACGCCCTGCAGATTCAGAAATACGAAATAGACCAGAAAGGCGAAAAACAGCCGGCCGTAGACCCCCTGACGGGGGAGCGAGCGGCTGAGGGGAATGCTCACCAGCGTGAACACGATCACCGCGAGCGGAAACGACAGACGCCACTGCAACTCGGCCCGATCCCGGATGTCCGAAGACTTGAGCAGCAACAGAGTGGGCCGCGCCACCTCGCCGAGATTCAGGGGCCGGCTGTCGTCGTCCCCCACCCGCACCGCATAACTGTCGAACTGTCCCACAGAGTAGTCCGCCCGGCCCGGCACTCCGAGGTAGCGGTGCCCCTTCGACAGCACCACGTAGCGGTCACCGGTCTTTTGATTGCGCCGCAGAAAGCCCTTTTCCGCGGTCACCAGTTCGATACTGTCGCCCCGGCGGTATTGGATGAAGAGATTTTCCATCTTCCGGTCCTTGTCCAGCGACTGCACATACAGAACCAGATCGCCACTCTGGTACTCGTTGAACTGGGCCGCATTGATGCCGGCCAGCTCTGCCTCCCTGCCCTGCTGTTCCTCCTTGATCCGTTCCGCCTGCGCCGCCGACCAGGGTCCCACCACCAGCGTGAGCCAGGCGGTGATGAGCGCCAACGGCAGGGCCGAGAACAGGAAAGCCCGGTAGATGCGCCCGATCCCCACGCCACAGGATTGCAAAGCAATCATCTCGCTGTCCTGATACATGCGTCCCAGCGCGTACAGGATGGCGAAGAAGAAGGCCGGCGGCACCAGCCGCGGAAGGTACCGCAGCATCTGCAGACCAAACATTTGAAACAACACGTCCGCATTGAACTCCCCTTCCGCCACCGCCTTGAGCAACATAATGAAGGAATGGCTGTTGACCACCAGCAACAACACCAGCAATACGGCAAGAAACGACTTGCCCACCTCGCTCAGCAAATAACGGTCAATGATAGGCATCGCATCGGAATATCTGTGAATATGGATGGATTTCAGGCGACGATCTTGTAGACTACGTCCGTGCGCATGCTACACCAATTTCCTGTTCAACAGTGGGAGTTCCGATGGAATATCTGGTCAAGACGGGCGATCCCGCCAAACAACGCACTGCCTGCCTCATCCTGGGCATTCACTCAAAACGCCGCCTGAGCGCCAGCGCGCGTCAGATAGACGATGCCAGTGGCGGGCATCTGAGCCAATTGTTGCGCCGGGGCGATATTGAAGGGGAAGCAGGCGAGACATTGCTGACGTACCAGGTCCCCGGCATCAACGCCGACCGGGTGCTGTTGGCAGGATGCGGGGACGAGAAGGAATTTTCCGCCGCGGACTACCGCAAGGCCGTGGCCGCGGCCGTGGGCGTACTCGACAAGGGCGGGACCCGCGAAGCGGTCTGCTGTCTGACCGAACTCGCTCCCCGGGGCAATACCCTCTACCAGACCCTGCGGGACACGGTGATCACCGCGGAGGAGAAGCTCTACCGCTTCGACCGGCTCAAGAGCGACCCCAAAACACCAAAACGCCCGTTGCACAAACTCACCCTCTGGATCCCGGATCGCGATCAGGTCAAACCCGCCGAAAAGGCGGCCGCCCACGCCATGGCCATCGCCGCCGGCATGGGCCTGGCGAAGGACCTCGGCAACCTTCCCGGCAACATCTGCACCCCCACTTACCTCGCCGACGAGGCGCGCAAGTTGGGACGGCGTTCAGCCAAGCTCAAGGTGCGGGTACTCACCGAGGCGCAGATGCAGAAGCTGGGCATGGGCGCCCTGCTCTCCGTGAGCCGCGGCAGCCGCCAGCCCGCCCGCCTCATCGTCATCGAGTACAAGGGCAAGCGCAGCAATGCCAAGCCCGTGGTGCTGGTGGGAAAGGGGTTGACCTTCGACGCCGGCGGCATCTCCCTCAAGCCTGCCGCCAACATGGACGAGATGAAGTACGACATGTGTGGCGGCGCCAGCGTCCTCGGCACCCTCGCCGCCTGCGTGGAGATGAAACTGCCCATCAATGTGGTCGGGGTCATCCCCACCTCCGAAAATCTCCCTGACGGCGACGCCAACAAACCGGGCGACATCGTCACCAGCATGTCCGGCCAGACCATCGAAGTACTCAATACCGACGCCGAGGGACGACTGATCCTATGCGATGCACTCACCTACAGCGAACGCTTCGACCCCGCCGCAGTGATCGACATCGCCACCCTCACCGGCGCCTGCATCGTGGCCCTGGGCAAGCACGCCTCCGGCCTGCTCGCCAACGACGACGAACTCGCCCGCGAGGTGCTCGATGCCGGCACCCACAGCGGCGACCGGGCCTGGCAACTGCCTTTGTGGGACGATTACCAGAGCCAGCTCGACAGCAACTTCGCCGATATGGCCAACATCGGTGGCAAGGGAGCCGGCACCATCACCGCTGCCTGTTTCCTCTCCCGCTTCACCAAAAAGTTCAAATGGGCGCACCTGGACATCGCCGGTTCGGCATGGAACAGCGGCAACGACAAGGGTGCCACCGGCCGGCCAGTGCCACTGCTGACCCAATTTCTGCGCCATCGCTGCGGATTGGACGGATGACATGACACGAGTGGATTTTTACGTCCTGGGCGAAAATGCCGGTGGCGACCGCTACCTGCTCACCTGCCGCCTAGTGGACAAGATCTATCACCAGGGACGGCGCGTCTACATTCACACCGCCTCCGATGACGAGGCCCGCCACCTCGACCGCCTGCTCTGGACCTTCCGTCAAGGCAGCTTCATCCCACACGGCCGCAGCCAGGAGGCCGACCCCGCCACCACCCCTGTGCTCATCGGCTGGGATGGTAACGCCGGCGACGAAAACGATGTATTGATCAACCTCGTCCCCGCCTCGGAGGCGCCCCCCTTCTTCAGCCGCTTCGATCGGGTGGCGGAGCCGGTGGACCGCGACCCGCAGATACGGCAGACGGCCCGGCTGCGCTACGGTTTCTACCGTGACCGGGGGTATCCACTGGAATCTCACACCATAGAAAAATGAACCAAGACACACCCAGCACACCCGACCTGGACGCCATCCCACTTCTCGAAGACGTAATCATTCCCGAGACCGGGAAAGACAATCGGCACGCCGATGCCGAGGGGCTGCGCCAGGTCCTCAGCAGCGAACTTCAGGTCATGATCGACGATGCCGTGGACCACGCGATCGAGCAGGTCGTCCCCCAGTTGAGGCAACACCTGAGACGCGAGATCAGCCTGCATTTCGAGCGCCACCTCACCGAGGCCATGCGTCTGATGCTCGAAGGTAAAAAATCATAACCCCCTTGACCAGACTTGACGTTTGCGTCTGCCGATCTATATTCATACCAATCGACTCGGAAACTGTCTGCTCTGTCGTCTGCCGTATCGTGAGCCACCCGGCCGCTGTAATTGCCGGGAAAGAGTCAGCCACTCAAGCGATACAGGGGGAACCCCACATGAGCGTCGCCGCCGGACCCGCAATAGACCACAGACAACCCGTAATCAAGGCCCTCGATTTCGACGAACACGGCTTCCTGCGCGATCCCAAGAAATGGAGCCGCAACATCGCCAAGCGGATTGCGGAGATGGATGACGTTGGCCCCATGACGCCCGACCACTGGGCCATCCTCTACTCCCTTCGGGAACACTATTTCGCCAACAACACTGCGCCGCTGATGGCCTCGGTCTGCCGCACCGCACACCTGCCCAAATACGCGGTGCACAGCCTGTTCGGCGGCTGCCGCCGGGCGTGGCGCGTGGCCGGCCTGCCGAACCCCGGCGAAGAGGCCACCACCTACATGACTTGATGTTGCAAACCGGATGTGGGTCGGGCTTCAGCCCGGCATGGTAGGGCCGACGGCTCGGACCCGCCACCAGATTGAAACGGCCATGCCGGGTTGAAGCCCGACCCACATCCCCCTCCGCTACGACTTACTCCACCTCGACGGCGTCCACCTTCTGAAACCCACGCGGCAGCTTGTTGCCGCGCCGCCCGCGTTCGCCCTGATAGGCATCGAGATCGGCCGGCTTGAGGCGGACATGGCGCTTACCCGAGTAGGCAATCAGGCTCCGTCCCTGTGGCACCAACGCCAGCGCCACCACGAACTCCTCCCGCGCCTGCACCCGTTTGCCAGGGATCGCGATGATCTTGTTGCCCTTGCCGCGCGCCATCATGGGCAACTCCGAGACGGGAAAGACCAACATCCGCCCCTCGTTGGTGATGGCCACCAAACGGTCGCTCCGTAGGTCTTCGACGGGGACCGGCGGCAGCACCCGCCCCCCCTTCGGCACGGTGAGCACCGATTTGCCCTTCTTGTTCTTCACCAGCAGTTCCTTGAGCTGAGTGACGAAACCGTAGCCCGCATCCGAGGCCAGCAGGTAGTGCCGCTCGGGATCGCCGCCCAACACCGCCACGAAAGCGGCCCCGTTGGGCGGACTCAAGCGTCCCGTGAGCGGCTCGCCCTGGCCGCGGGCGGAGGGAAGCGTATGCGCGGGCAATGCGTAGCTGCGCCCGGCGCTGTCCAAGAAGACTGCCGGCTGATTGGAGCGCAGCCGCGCCGAGGCGAGGTAACGGTCGCCCGCCTTGTAGTTGAGCCCTGCGGGATCGATCTCGTGCCCCTTGCCGGCGCGCGCCCAGCCCTTCTCAGAGAGTACCACGGTCACCGGCTCGGCCGGCGCCAATTCAGTCTCGTCGAGGGCCTCGGCGGCAGGCCGCTCGACCAGCGGGGAGCGGCGGTCGTCGCCGTACTTCTCGGCGTCGGCGCGGATCTCCTTTTTGATCAGGGTCTTCATTCGTTGCTTGGAGCCAAGCGTCTTCTCCAGCGCATCGCGCTCCTTGGCCAGCGTCTCCTGTTCGGCGCGGATCTTCATCTCCTCCAGCCGGGCGAGCTGACGCAGCTTGGTATCGAGCACATACTCCGCCTGCACGTCGGTGAGATCGAAGCGCGCCATCAGCACCGGCTTTGGCTCGTCCTCGGTTCGGATGATGCGGATCACCTCGTCGATATTGAGGTAGGCGATGAGCAGGCCGTCGAGCAGGTGGAGGCGATCGCGCACCTTGCCCAGGCGGTGCTCCAGCCGCCGCCGCACCGTCTCGTAACGGAAGCTCAGCCACTCCTTGAGAATCGAGCGCAGATCCTTCACCGCCGGCCGGCCATCGAGGCCGATCATGTTGAGGTTGACCCGGTAACTGCGCTCCAGATCGGTACTGGCGAAGAGGTGCGACATCAGCCGGTCCACGTCCACCCGGTTGGAACGTGGCACGATCACCAGCCGCGTGGGGTTCTCGTGATCCGACTCGTCGCGTAGATCCTCCACCATCGGCAGCTTCTTTGCCTGCATCTGCTGGGCAATCTGCTCCAGGATGCGGGCGCCCGAGACTTGGTAGGGCAGCGCGGTGATGACGATATCCCCCTGCTCCCGCGCAAAGCGCGCCCGCATCCGCACGCTGCCATGGCCGGTGGCGTACATCTTCTGCAGGTCCGCAAGAGGGGTAATGATCTCCGCCTCGGTGGGGTAGTCAGGACCCGGCACATGCGCGCAGAGCTCTTCCACCGTCGTCTTGGGATGCTCCAGCAGATGAATGCATGCGTTGGCCACCTCGCGCAGGTTGTGCGGCGGGATATCCGTCGCCATGCCCACGGCGATGCCCGTGGAGCCATTGAGCAACACATTGGGCAGGCGCGCCGGCAACACTACGGGCTCCTTCAGGGTGCCGTCGAAGTTGGGCTGCCACTCCACCGTCCCCTGCCCCAGTTCGGCCAGCAACACCTGGGCGTAGGGTGTCAACCTCGCCTCGGTGTAACGCATGGCGGCAAAGGACTTGGGGTCGTCCGGCGAACCCCAGTTGCCTTGCCCGTCGATGAGGGGGTAGCGATAGGAAAAGTCCTGCGCCATCAGCACCATCGCCTCGTAGCAGGCAGAGTCGCCGTGAGGGTGGAACTTACCCAGCACATCGCCCACGGTGCGCGCGGATTTCTTGAACTTGGCCGCTGCCGAGAGCCCCAATTCCGACATGGCGTAGACAATGCGCCGCTGCACCGGTTTGAGGCCGTCGCCAATATTGGGCAGGGCGCGATCGAGAATGACGTACATGGAATAGTCCAGGTACGCCTTTTCGGTGAAGGTCTTCAGCGGCAGGCGCTCGATGCCCTCCGGGCTGATTTCGATTTGGTCACTCATGGAAAGAGAAAAGGGTTCCTACAGCCATTGATGGCGGGGCATTGTAGGAGGAAACAGGGATCGGGGAAAGCGGCGAGTTCAGGCGAGACGGAACGTCCACGGATGCAAGCGGTGCATGAGGGTCAGCCAACCCAGGCCCAGCATGCCCCAGACACCAAGACAACGCCCGGCGATGAGCAGCAAGGTTTCGTTGCTTACCATGCCGGCCAGAAAGGTCAGCGCTCCGAGCGCGCCCAGGGCGACCGCAATCAGCACCAGCCGTTCGTGCCACCCCTTGCGCGTGGCCGGCGCCATGCGATGGATGGCCCAGAGCCCCTGCAGGGCGATCAGCCAGACCAGCGTCACCAGCCCCCAGCCAACCACGGCCCCTCCATGTCCACCCAGCGCCAGGGAGAGATGGAAAAGGGCGAAGCCCGCCAACAGAAGCACGAACATACCCGTATACCGGACGTAGTGGAAATCACCCACCGATGCCCAACGCGGGAAATACAGGAGCACCGCGCCGAGGAACAGGGAGCCACCGACGCCATAGACAGCACCCACGGCGTAGGACAAATCGCCCAGCGGCGCTTCGCCCCGGGGGGCCAGTACGACAGCGAGTAACATCACCGCCTCCAGAACAGCGCCAAGGGACAGCAACCGCTGGGGGTCGGATGTCAACCAGCGCCACAGCGCCGATCGGCGGCTGTCACTGGCGCCTGGGGGTGGAATGGCTATGCACATGGCGTAATTTCACCATCTTCTGCCCCCCCGCGGACATGACAATTGTCAAACGATGAATGCACCACTGGCTGAAAGCCGGATTGATCGGCCGTACGGCCGTTTGTCCCCTCTCCCGAAACCGGAAGAAGACCAGGGTGAGGGTTCAAGAATCAACCTCGGTGCAATCTTCACCCCTCATCCCAACCCTCTCCCCTCAAGGGGAGAGGGGGTAAAAGCAACGATGCCGCCTAAAGGCGTGGGATTTACGGATCCCCTATGGGGGACTTTAAAACCCAACGCCGATGCCGACGCTGGAGCGGCCCCCGGAGCCGATACCGATGCCGAAATGAATCCGCGGTATCACCATGCCGCCGCTGCGCTCTGCCCGCCGGGGCCAGAGCTTCAGTTCATCGGCAGCGACTACCGGAAAGCGGTAATCCGCCTCGCCCACCTTCCCGCCGCGAACCCCTTCGACGATACCGCGTACCGTCACTTCCCGGCCCTTGGCGTAGTCCGCAGTCTCCAGGTAGCCCTTGCGGGCGGCGATGAAGCGGCCGAGGGGCCTCTCGTCCGTCCTTGGCCTGCCGTCTCCGCTCAGCGGATAGGCAACCACTTCGAGTTCAGTGCGTTCGCGTAGGTTCTTCGCGTGCTGGATGATCCCGCCCCATTCGACACTCTTGAAGCGATAGTCGTCGGGGGCGGTCATCACCTGCGTCGGGGTGATGTCGCGCGCGGCGGCCGACCTCTTCGACGCGGGCGTTCCGGCGCAGCCTGCGAGCACAAACACTGTTAGCCCGGCAACAATATATACCGTATTCAGCCGTGGCGTGCCGGTTCGTAGCAAGGCGCCCCATCGCCGCTGTAGCCACCCTGCAGCAAGATGGGGAAATGCAGCCTGCGGGCCGGCATGCCGCGGCCTGTCGTTGAATGTCGTAGGCTTAGGGGCTTCAGGCAGGCGCCAGACCTGCGTTACAGCACGCTGGACAGGATGTCCAAGTGTCGCGAGCGCATGGATACGCTGGAGCAACCTTGGCAAGGGAACGCCCCTTGCCTGCACACGGTGCCTTGTTCCGGCGCCTGCCTGAAGCCCTGAATGGGATAAATATTGTCGCCGGGTTATGGACAACAACGCGAAGGGGGGAAGCCGACGGGACATGGTCTACGCTCTACCAGTAATAGGGACGGTAACCCCAAGGGTACCAGGGATCGAAAAAGGGGTCATAGAAAGGGTCGTAGTAGGGATAGGGATAGGCGGGATAGACCTTTGTGACCGGCTTGGGCCACAGGTATTGCGCCTCGGCCGTCACTACCGGATAGGTGTAGGGGTAGTTCCCGATCGGCCGTTTGACGACCCCGGCGATCTTTCCGGCGACCGTCAACAGACGTCCCTCCGGGTAGTTGGCGGGATCGACGAAACCCTTCAGTTCAGCCAGAAAACGCCCCTGACCCGGCTGCTCCAGATCCGGCTTGCCGCTCTTCGACAGCGGCCGGGAGAGGATCTCGATACGCGTGGCGTTTTTCAGATTCTCCACGCCAATGATGGTCCCGCCCCAACGCACAGGGTTACCCAGGAAACGCTGCGGATCCTGCTGAACCTCGGACACGTCGATGGGGTGTTCCGGCGCCTTGCCGATCAGTTCAGGTAGATGGCCGGTCGTGGCGCAGCCGGAGAGGACCACCGTGAGTATGACGAGTGCGCCTACGACCTTACGGCATGTCACGAAACGGGAAACCACGAGGCGCGTCTTGCCGGCCGGGGTCATTCCCCTGCCGGAAGACGGGACACTTTGGGATACTGGATATTTCACTATTCTCTTCATCATCTTTCGCCCAGACAGTCTTTACCCTGTATGGATCCCGGCGCCCGCAGTTCGTTCTATGAGCGGTGGTCGAAAAACACCTTTTTTCAATGATCTGTGGACGCCACATACGCGGTACTGCCTACTTTGATGACTGTAAGTCATTGGAATTTCATTAACCCGGTTTTCATTGGACCATATATGGCCGACGCCTCCGGCGCGAATGCGTAAATATTCGTAACAGAAGAACACGAGGCGTGAAAAGATTTCACCGGACAGGAGGTCTTCTGCCCCGTCATGTCTTTTCTGGAGGCGCCGGATCATGCCTTTGTTTGTATTATTAACCCGGCAACAATATACATCGCATTCAGGGCTTCAGGCGGGCGCCGGCACAAGGCGCCGTGCGCAGGCAAGGGTCATTCCCTTGCCAAGGTCGCTCCAGTGCATCCATGCACTCGCGACACTTGGACATCCTGTCCAGCGCGCTGGAACGCAGGTCCGGCGCCTGCCTGAAGCCCCTAACCCTATGATATTCAAAGACACGCCGCGGCTGAATACGATATATAGTGTTGCCGGGTTAATAGCCCTTCTGTTCCTTGTCGCTGCTATCGCGCCCCCCTTGCAGGCAGCCGACGACCCGGCGGTCACCTTGCGCGTGCAGGGCGCCACGGTGCTCGCTATCGAGCCTGCGACGGGACGACCGCGATGGCGTTACGAAAGCGACGCCGCGCTGTTCGACCCGGTGCAGGCCGGCGGTCAGGTGTTTCTGAGCGGGCGGTCGGGTGTGCTGCGCACCCTCGACGCCAGAGACGGCGCTCTGCGCTGGACACTGACCACCGGAGACGACTGGATCTATCCGCCCCTCCCTTTCGGTGACCGGCTGATCGTGGTGGGCCGGCACAGTGGCCTGCATGCCCTGGCAAGCGCGGACGGCCGGGAACTCTGGCGCGCTCCGCTTGCCCAGGAGCCCACCGACAGACCCGTGGCCATCAGCGCCCGGCACGCCCTGGTGGCGTTGTTCAACGGCGATCTTCTGGCATTCGACGCCGACACCGGCCGGCTGAGCTGGCGCGCCGTCCTCTCCTCTCCCGCCCTGAACATCGGCGTGGGCGCCGGACGCATCCTGTTCGGCGGCTATGACCACCGCCTTCGCGCCGCCGACGCATCGGATGGCCGGTTGCTGTGGACCCGATCCCTGCCCGGCAGGGTGGCGTTGCCGCCAGTGGTCCGCGGGAAAACCGCCATCGTCGTGACCGACGAACGCATCATGGCGCTGGCCGATCCGCTCTCTGGGACCATCCGCCAACGGCTGCGCATTCCGGGCGATGCCTACGCCATCCTCGGCGCAGAACGCGACCACATCGACCTGTTCATTCGCAATGGAAACAAAGCCGGCGCCCGCCCGGTCTCTATTGCTGCCAACGTTCAATAAAAACGGAAGAGTCCGTCGATTCACTACAACAGAGGAAACAAGACCATGAGGAAAATCGCTTTAGGCGCCATCGGCGCAATGACCGTCATCCTGACCACCGCTGCCTGCGCCGGCTCCTATGGCGGAGGCACGCATAAGATGGGGATGAAACCCATGATGGCCCCCTTCGGCGGCCCTGAGGACACCGCCTACGCCGCCAAGCTTTGGAGTTCTCTCAAGGAACGCCACCTGGTGGGTGACGGCGCCATCATGTCGGCGCCCTATACGGGCACCCATCCCCATGGGGCCATCCTCGACACCATCGACGCCCGCACTCAAGTGGGTGGCGATGAGGGGCCGGTCATCATCAAACGCAACTATGGTGGCAAGGATGTGAGCAAGATGAATGTAGCCAACAATCCGAAGAAGTATCTCAAGGCGATCACGGTGATGTTCAAACGCAACGGTTACGATCCGGAAGACAAAGACTGGTTCTGGGTGAAGTTCGCACCGGACGGCAGCGTGCTGAAGAATCCCAAGGGCATGGCCCTGGCCGGACGTGTGGCGAAGGGCATGCCGAAGGGCTGTATCGCCTGCCACAAGGGCGCGCCGGGGGGTGACATGGTGTTCAATCACAACCGCTACGCGAACTATTAACCCGGCAACACTATATATCGTATTCAGCCGTGGCGTGCCGGTTCGCAGCAAGGCGCCCCATCGCCGCTGTAGCCACCCTACAGCAAGATGGGGCAACGCAGCCTGCGGGCCGGCACGCCGCGGCCTGTCTTTGAATATCATAGGGTTAGGGGCTTCAGGCAGGCGCCGGACCTGCGTTCCAGTGCTTGGCAAGGGAACGACCCTTGCCTGCGCACTGCGCCTTGTTCCGGCGCCTGCCTGAAGCCCTGAATGCGATATATAGTGTTGCCGGGTTAATAACCGGGCTTCCCGCCGCTGCGGCCAAACAAAAAGGCCGCCACATCCCACACCCCGGCCTTCGTCGGGGTGTGGGCGTTTTCAGGCCGCCTCACACCTCCGCAAGATCGCCTTTCTCTTGCAACCAGTGCTTGCGATCCGCGGCGCGTTTCTTCGCCAGCAGCATGTCGAGCATACTGTTGGTGTCGTCACCCGGGGCCACCTGGAGCTGAACCAGACGGCGGGTATCGGGATGGATGGTCGTCTCACGCAGTTGCAGCGGATTCATCTCGCCCAGTCCCTTGAATCGCTGTACGTTCACCTTGCCCTTCAGCCTCTCGGCGGCGATGCGGTCGAGCACGCCTTGCTTCTCGCTCTCATCGAGCGCATAGAACACCTGCTTACCCACATCGATGCGGTAGAGCGGCGGCATGGCGACGTAGACGTGT
>Ga0256841_1001522_pt1 | contig 19801 bp, 5 predicted proteins | sample 356308metaG_FD_185971 | JGI IMG/M metagenome (GOLD analysis project Ga0256841, IMG submission 185971) | Hydrothermal vent microbial communities from Mid Atlantic Ridge, Atlantic Ocean - 356-308 | ecosystem: Environmental > Aquatic > Marine > Hydrothermal vents | place: Atlantic Ocean: Mid... | reverse complement strand
CCGGCCCGAGCCGGTCAGGGGAGGGCGGCCACCGTGGGAAGACGAGGACTGGCCAGTCCAACGGGATGACGGCCCATCCTCGACGGAGCTGGTGAGGGCTCGATGGGCGGTGGGAGATGCTGTGTTCAGTGATCAGGAAGCGGCTGCCGTGGTGACCGGTCTGGAGGCGTCTGAGCGTCAACCATCGGTCTGTGACGATGGGTAGGCGATGGGGAATGGGCTGAGATGGCGCCAGCTGGTGACTGGATCGGGCCCTCCTCACCATGAGGATGGGGGGGGAGTGGTGGTGAGGGTACTGGCTGGCGGTTCGGTTAGGGAATGAAGAGAATACTGGGGCCGTCGGGCCATTGATCCTAGGGTGGAAGAGCTGGAGGAGATTCAAGCGGAGGTTGGTGATGAGAAGAGCCATTACCAGCAGGCCCTCGCTCCGCTGCGGCATTAGAAGTACTCGGCTCATTTGAAGAAGGTTCATCTTAAGCGGATTGGGAAGCTTCGGGGAAAGGTCAGGTCTACGAAAGATGGCGCGCTAGTGGGATGAGTCAGGCGCCTGGTGGCGCATGCCACTACAGTGTGGCGATTAGGGGGGCCAGCTCTCTGCGCCTGACCAGGGGCGGACGGCCATACTCAGCCACAGAGACTAAAGCCGTGGGAGTGAGCGACCGGGAAAGGTCGATCCATCGGACCACGCCCATCGCGACCGGGCTATTTCACTGAGATGTTATAGGCTTTGATCTTGCTGTTGAGAGTGGTCGTGTTCATGCCCAGGAGTCGGGCCGCTCGACTCTGATTGCCGCCGGTGAGCTCCAACGCCCGCTTGATGAGGCGAATCTCGAACTTGGCCACTTCATCGTAGAAGGAGAACCCCTGGGTGATCTCGATGCTCGGCTCCCCCTCTCCATCTCCGGCAACGCGGCGCAGCAGGCGCTCGGCAGCGCGAGGATCGAGAATCTCGTCGGGCAAGCAGTCGACGTCGATGCGATCGCCGCGGGCAATGACCACGGCCCGTTCGATCACGTTCTCCAGCTCGCGCACGTTCCCCGGCCAGGGATATTCCTCCAGGAGGCGGAGCACCTCGGGATCGAGTTCCGTCGAGATGTTCCGATTGTTCTCTTCATTGAATTTCCGGATGAAATGCTGGACGAGCGGCAAGATGTCTTCCTTGCGCTCGCGCAATGGGGGAATATGGATGGTGATGACGTTGAGCCGATAGTAGAGGTCGTCGCGGAATCGGCCTTCCACCATCGCCCGCTTCAGGTCCGTGTTGGTGGCGGCGATGATGCGAACGTCCACTTTTCGGGTCGCCGTATCGCCGAGCGGCGTGAACTCCCGCTCTTGAATCACCCGCAAGAGTTTCGCCTGGATGTCGGGAGTGATATCGCCGATCTCATCGAGGAAGATCGTGCCTCCATCGGCGATCTCGAATCGGCCCTTCTTGGCGGCGATGGCCCCGGTGAAGGCCCCCTTCACGTGACCGAACAGATCGCTCTCCAACAACTCTGGCGAGACGTTACTGCAATTGACGGCGACGAATTGACCTCGCTCGGCGCGGGGACTGGAAAAATGAATGGCCCGAGCGATCAATTCCTTCCCCGTGCCCGATTCGCCTTGAATGAGCACCGTCGATCGTGTCGGCGCCACTTGTGCGACCAGATCGAGGATCTTGCGCATCTTGTGGCTCCGGGTGATGATCTTCTTCAGGTGGGCGCTCTGCCGGAGCGTCTGACTCAGCGTCCGTCGTTCCTCGTCCTTTCGTCGCCGTTCCAGGCCCGCCCGCACCACCTGCAAAATTTGCTCGTTCTGGAAGGGCTTGCGGATGCAGTTGAACGCGCCCATCTCCCACGCCTTCATCGCCGTCTCGAAGGTAGCGTAGGCAGTGATCATGACGACGACGGCCTCGGGATCGATCTTGAGGATCTCCTCCAGCGCCTCGAGGCCGCTCATCCCGGGCAGCGATACATCCAGGAGGACCAGATCGTAGGGGCGTTGATGGAACCGCTCCAATCCCTCTTCGGCATCACGAGCGACATCGACGCGATATCCTTCGCTCGAAAGAAGACTTTCGAGCACATCGCGCATCACTTCTTCATCATCGACGATGAGGATCGTTCCTTTTCTCACCATGTGCTCGACAAGAGAAATTGTACGTCCTCAGAGAAGGACCTGTCCAGATCAGGACTCCCTCATGATCGTTTCCAAGAGAGTGCTGTTCATCATGAGGCCATAAGATAAGATATTGAGGCTCGCGCGAGCGCCACCCTCCACATATCGGATCCGACTATTTTCTGGCACCAAGGTTGAAACGGTTACGCTCAATCGCCGGAGACCAATCGAAGGGAAGCCTGTTGTCGGCGCGCGCCAGCGCGGGCCGGGGGAAGAGAGATGGTGAATTGAGTTCCCTGACCGACCTGGCTCTCGACGTGGATGCGGCCCCCGTGCTCCTGGACGATGCCATAGGTGAGCGCCAGCCCTAATCCCGTGCCACGTCCCACACCTTTCGTCGTGAAGAACGGATCGTAGATGCGCCGGATATGCTCGGGCCTGATGCCCACACCGGTATCGACGACATCCACGGCCACCATTCCGTCATGGAGATAGGTTCGAATGGTCAGCGTCCCACCATCGGGCATGGCGTCGCGCGCATTGAGGATGAGGTTCATGAACACCTGCTGCAACTTGGTGACATTGCCTCGAACCAATGGCAGATCGGCGCCGTACTCTTTCACGATACGCACCCGGCGATTCCGCAGTTGAGGATTGACGAGTTGGAGCGTATCGTCCAACACGCGGTGAATGTCCAAATCGGCGAACTCGGTCGTATCCACGCGCGAGAAATTCAACAGATTAGTGGCGATGGTGGACGCCCGTTCGGCCTGCTGCTGGATCTTGACGAGCAGTTTATAGCGCGGATCGGCTTCCGGCATCTGTTTGAGGAGCATCTGCACGTAGCTGGAGATGCCGGTGAGCGGCGTATTCACCTCGTGAGCGACGCCGGCGGCCAGCAATCCTATGGAAGAGAGTTTCTCGCTCTGCAACAATTGCTGTTCGAGTCGCAGCCGTTCGGTGATATCTTCGATCACGATGAGCGAGCCCACTTTCACGCCTCGTTTCGTCTCGAAGGGCGCGATGGATACGTTGAGGAAAAGTTCTTGACCATCACGACGAGTGGTTCGGAATTTGTAGATGTTTCGCGCATCGGGCACCGACCATCGCGCATCGCCGATGACGCTGCGCAGCGCCCGCACCAGTTCCGGATCAAGCACCTGATGAACTTTCCGCCCCAACGCCTGCTGTCGATCGATCCCGAACAACTCCTCCAGGGCGCTGTTCCAGGTGGTGATCACTCCTCGAGGGTCAACGGCGAGAATGCCCACGTTGATCGATTCGATGATGCTCTCATTGAATTCCTTGAGCCGGGCGAACTCCTCGGCGCGCTTGGCCTGTTCCTGATAGAGGAGGCTATTGTCGACCGCTACTCCCACATAAGGAGCGATGGCCCGGAGGAGTTCGATATCCTCCGAGGTCAACAAATCTCCGTCCACCGTTCGTCCCAACCCGATGAGGGCGACCAACCGGTCGCGGGCCTTACAGGCGATGAAATAGCGCAACGCCTCTCCCCCCGGGGCGGGCGGGCGACCCGCGCCGAGATCATCCAGACACACGACCTGATGCTGATCGGTCTCGGTTTGAATGAATTGAATGAACGCGGGACTGAGCTGGATCGGCTCGCCAACCCCTTCCACATAGCCCGGCCGGAACCCAGCCGAATGAGTCTCATCGCGAATGAACACGGCGATGGCCTTCACCGAGAGCATTTGCTGGAGTCGTTCGGTCACCGAACGCAACAGCGGATCGAGCGCCGTCATCGTCGACAGCATGCGGGCGAATTCGCTGATCCCGGCGCGGGCACTGTATCGCTCTCCGTAGAACAATCGATCGATGCGGACGCGCAGGTAGTTCTTCAACGGCGCGAACAACATGGCCACGACGAGCGCGCCGGCCACAATCACCGCTCGCGTCACCCACACGGAGGTGACTTCCCGGAGGAAGTCGGCAGCGATGACCAGCAGCAACACGTACGCCCCGGCCACTACGGCGGTGGTCGTCAGGTGGACGAGACTCCGCCGCATGATGACATCGACATCCATCAACCGGTAGCGCACGATGGAATAGCCGAACGAGAGCGGGATGAAGATGAGGGGAACGATGGCCAGCGCCTCCAGCACCGGCGACGGCGCAGCGACAAAGTGCTTGTAAATCAAAAATCCGGTGAATGGGACGATGCCCAGCAATCCCCAGACGACCCACTTCATCTGCTGCTTCAATATCGGCGATTGCGCGCGCAAGAACGTGTGGAACAACAGCACGCCGCCAGCGAGGAAGTAGAGCGGAAAGTGCACGCTGTGTTCCATCACATCCAGCCCTTCTCGGAGGCGACGGGCCTGGACCATCGAGGGATGAACGAGCGGCATCCCGATCTCTACCAGGAGCATGATGACCGAGGGGAGATAGATGGCCGCCGTCAACCAGGGATGCTGACGCACCACTTTCCGCTTGCGGGGGAACACGGCACAGAAATGCAGAAACACAGGAGGAAGGAAGATGAGGGCGATGGTGTCGGCGAAGAACACCATCCAGTCCAGTCGATTCAGTTCCTGAGTCGGACTATAAAAATAGACCACGAAAGCGGTCAAACAGATGGCGTAAAAATGTCGCGTGAAGGGCGCCCGGCGCTGCCGAATGACGACGTAAAGACCGATGATCAAATAGACGAGGCCGATGATGGCCAGGTAGATTTCACGCCATAGCTTCAGCGGCGGAGAGGTGAGCCGAGGGATATCGGCGGCCCACTGCGAGGGGCGTCCGTAGACGTCTCGACGCTCGATGAGATAGGAAATCGGATGACCGACGCCCGCCTGGTCGAGATAAATCTGGACATCGGTGGCCCGCCTGATCTCTTCAAACGCGTCCCCGCCATCGAGGCTGATCCCGATCAGGACGTCGCCCCGACGAATGCCCGCGCGGGCGGCCGGGCCCTGAGGATCGACGAGTTCGGCGGTGATCCCACGCTCGGTATCTGCCCAGACGACCCCATCATACGGCACCTGTGGGTGATCGAGACGGGCGCGCAGATTGAGGACGCCCAGGGCGACGAGCGCTCCGGTGAGCGCCAGAATGGCGACGATGTGGGCATCTCCTCTGAACCGTGATACTCTTACCATCTGGATCCGTCTCTCCACCGGAATAGCCAACTCCGTCTTTCAGAAATGAACCGATACGCTGCCGCGAATGAGGCGCTGGGCCTGACTGAGCAGAATCCGCTGCCCATCGGCGAATGGTCCCTCCTGCTGATCGAACAGATTGCGCGCATCGACGCTGGCTTCCCATCGACCGGGAAGAATGCCGAAGTTCGGCAGTTGCTGGGTCAACACGATGTTCAGGCTGGGATCGAAAACGTCCAACTGACCATAGAAAGGATCGATGGCCAACAACGCGTTCTCCGAGACAATGCGATAGCTGGTGGAAATGCGCGTCCGGGTTCGAGAGATGTGGGCATCGAGTTTCACCGCCAGGACGTGATAGGCGCCCCAGCGGATGAGATGCCGCGGATCGAGCGTTCCTTCTAACGAGAGCGCCTGGCCTTCCCCGAAGGCGTATCCGATGAATCCGGTCAGAGATGGTGTCAATCGCCGTTTATACGCCACGCGCGCGCCACGCGTCTCCCCCTCCTGGACGAGCGACCGCCACTCGGATTCCCCCGGCCCAACGACGCCCGAAGGAAGGGCCAGTAGACCGATCGGGCGGCCAGCGATGTGATCGAAGAAAACGGCCGCCTCGACCGCCGACCGCTCGTCCAATTGTCGCTCGATCGACAACTGAAAACGACGGCGCCGATCCGGTTGGACCCCGTCTCCGTTCACGGCCAGTTCTTCGGGATCGGCGAAGACGACCTCTCCACCTTCATAGACGAACGCCCCTCGTTTCTTCAGTTGCTGCGCCGACACGGGAAAATATTCAGCGCCCAGCCGCGTGCGTCCGGTGGCGGCCACTTCGATCCCCAAGCGGGGAGCGGCGATCCACTGAGCCGTCCCACCACTGGACAACCGTGAGAGATCCACTCCGTACACCACCACCAGCGGCCCTTTCACCTGCCAGGCATCGCTGACGCTCAATCCCAATTGTTGGACTTTCCGGAGCGGGAAGCGCCCTCGGACGGCTCCCAGTTGCGCATAGCCGACGCTCGCCGTCAGATGATGTCCATCGCTGGGATAAGCGGAGGCGATCATCTGAAGCCGACCGGGGAGATCCGGCCGCGTGGCCAATTGCCCGACCAGCACCAGCTCCAGATTCGCCGCTACCTGTTTGGCCAAGGCGAAATTGACCCCGGTGAAGGTCGTCGACGGAAGCGCGCCGGCCAGGGGGACGCCGCTGACGATCTGGACCATGCCTCTCACCGATCGACCTCGACTGAGCACCTGCTCAGCCACTTCGGCCTGGGCGTCGTCGTCCGGCCTCAGCCGGAGGATGGGACGAGGCACGCTCCGAACGACCCAGCGGTAGGCATGGCGATCAGCCCGGCGATCGACCAGCGTGTCGACGCGTTTCAACTGGAATTTCAGGCTGAGCACCACATCGGGTTTCACCTGGACGAACTTCACCGCCGACATGAAACCGCGAGCCTCGGCTCGCAATCGATAAGTGCCGGGAAGGATGTTTCGGGCGTAGAAATTACCACGCTCATCCGTGTGAAGGGATCGAATCGTCGCTTTGCGGGACGAGCCATCGATGAGGCTGATCAGCGCTCCGCCAATCGGGCGTCCCTGATCATCGCGGACGATGCCCGCGATCATTCCCAACGGACGACTGCTGCCCAGAGCTATGACCGGATGGATGACGAGGATGCCAATGCAGATGATGAGAACGGTGTGCGCTTGCCGCATAGTCTCCCTCCTCGACCGGGGGCGAATCAATTGTAATCCCATATGGCCATCATAGACAACCGCTTATTGCCGATTGACGAGTACTGATCTTCCCATCCGAGAACGAGATTGTGATCCGGTGACGGGCCGCTGTCAAGAGGTTGACGTCATAGCCCGCACCATAATCCGGACTCGCGAGAGCGCCCATGGGCCGCCACTGACGGCGCGCGTTCAACCATTGGCACGGGCGAGAGCGGTGCTCCCCGATGCGCCGGCCCGAGAGCCCTCGTCCTTGAGTGAGCACCTCGTGAGGGATGAGGACCCTCCGTACCTCCAGAGCTCACGGCCGCCTCGACCTCCCACCGGTCATTCCCTGCGCCTCACGCCCTCACCGGCCATCGCCGCACTCTGATGATGAGGGCGATCTCCTGAGGCGCGGCCTTCGGGCTCCTTATGTGGCTGGCGCATGGTGCGGGGACCGAGGTAAGAAGAGAGAACGCGCTGCGCCACTTGGCCGTCGCTTGCCGGCGACAGGGTTGTCACGCCATCGAGGATTTTGTAAAATGACACTGAACTTTCAACCACTGACATTATAACCAAGGAGGGACTATGACTCGGCATCGACGAAAGTTGATTCCGCGACTCATACCACCTCTGCTGGTCGCCGTTCTGATGGTTCTCACATGGCCCAAGGTTGCCTTCTCGCAGACGGCAGCCACGGCAACCATCCTGGGCACGGTGACCGATCCCACTGGTGCCGTGCTCCCCGGAGCCGAAGTCGAGTTGCTCAATACGGCGACGAGCCAGAGCCGAAAGCAAATCACTAACGAGGCCGGACAATACGTCTTCACTTATGTTCTCCCCGGCCCGTACAAAATCACCGTCACCGCACAAGGATTTCGGCAAGCGGTCGTTCCCCTGGTGAAAGTGGATGTGGCCAAATCCTATACGGTGAACGTCACTCTGGAAGTGGGTGAGATGGTAGAAACGGTAGAGGTCACCGCCGGCGTGGGCGTCGAACTCCAGACCACCGATTCCACGGTCGGCGATGTGATTGGCGGGGAACCGCTCCTGCGCTTGCCCACAACCAACCGCAGCGCGGCGGCCCTGCTTCTGCTTCAACCGCTGGTCGCTCCCGGTCGCGGCGTGAGCACGCTGCGAGGCGGTCAGGTCTCCGGTGCGCTGAGCGATCAGAGCACGTTCCTCATCGATGGTGGCGATGCCACCAGCGATGTCGAGGGAACGGCCGGGTACAATACGGGCCAATCGGGCCAGCCGTTGCCCATGATTCCGGTACCCGTCGAGAGCATCGAGGAATTTCGCGTGAGCACGACCAATCCCAATGCTACGTTCGGTCGCTCTTCCGGCGGTCAGGTGGCCTTCGTCACCAAGCGAGGGACCAACGAGGTTCATGGCTCGGTCTACTGGTACCACCAGAACGACAACCTCAACGCCAATCGCTGGGATTTCAATCGCACGGGTATCGAGAAACCGGAGCTGATTGACAACCGCTTTGGATTCTCCCTGGGCGGGCCGCTCATCAAGGACAAGCTTTTCTTGTTCGGCAACTACGAAGGGCGGCGCTTCCCCCGCAAGACGAGCGTGACCCGCATCGTACCGACGGATACGCTCCGGCAAGGCATCCTGCGCTTCCGCGATGCCAGCGGAAATATCGTCAGTTACGATCTGGCCACCTCCACGCTCTGCGGGGATGGCACACAACCGTGTGATCCGCGAGGGGTGGGCATCAGCCCGGTGGTGCGCGCGCTCTGGAATCTGCTCCCGCCGGGGAACGATCCCGCCCTCGGCGACGGCTTGAACACCATTGGCTTCCGCGCCGCCGCCGACAATACCCTCAAGGCCGATTTCTTCGTCACCCGTCTCGACTACAATATCACCGACACCTGGAACTTCTTTGCCAGCTTCCGCTACGCTCGCACCGATGAGCCGGACCCCAGGCAATTGGATATCGCCGGACTGATCTCCGGGCAACCGGGCAAAGCCGTCCCCGTAGCGGGCAGCCCGCTTCAGCCCCGCTATCTGGTCTGGGGCGTGACCGGTCAGATCAATCCGCGATTGACCAATGATTTTCGCTTCTCCTGGTATCGGCATTGGTGGGAGTGGCAGCGGAGTTCGCCCTTCCCCCAAGTGCCGGGGACGGCGGCCGCGCTCCAGTTGGCCGGCGAGCCCGGCCTGGTTGATGAGCCCATCAACATCGATACCCAGCGCGCGCGGAGCCGCGTCTGGAACGGGCGCGACAAGTACATCGCCGACAACGTCACCTGGATCACCGGCAACCACACCATTCAGTTCGGCGGGAGTTACCGCCGTCAGGATATCTTCCATCAGCGCGACGACAAGGTGACCGGCCTGCTCACCAGCCTGATCTACTGGCTGGACGCCGATCAGGGCGTGGTCGTTCCGCCCGACAATCGTCCTCCCACCTGCGGCGGCGATGTCACCACCAACTGCCTCTCCAGTGGCGATCTCAGTCGCTGGAACAGTCTCTATGCGGCCACGCTGGGACTGGTCGATCGCGCGGCTGTCCTGGTCACTTTCGACAAGAACTTCAACCCCAACCCATTCGGGACGCCCCTGCGGGTGAACATCGATGTCCATGCTGTCGAGTTCTACGCCCAGGACATCTGGCGCATGACGCCGTCGCTCACCTTCACCTACGGTCTCACCTGGCAGGTGCAGGTGCCGCCGGTGGAAGAAGACGGGTTGCAGACCTTGACGGTGTTCAGAAAGAGCGAGTCGCTGCTCGCCTTCGACGACTACATTCGACAGCGGCGGGAAGCTGCCCTGCGGGGGGAGATCTTCAATCCCGAATTGGGCTGGAACACCATCGAGCGCACCGGTCGCAAGTATCCTTATGACATCGACTGGAACAATTTCGGACCGCGGGTGGCCATTGCCTGGAATCCGTCGTTCCAGGGAGGCGTGCTGGGCCGCTTGTTTGGCGATCGCAAGAGCGTCATCCGTGGCGGATACTCGCTCACTTACGATCGGCTGAACGGTGTGAACCTGGTGATGGCGCCTCCCATCACGGTGGGATTCGGGCAGAGCTTCCGCTGCACGGCGCCGCTCAGGCCGGACCTCGGTGGCGGATGTGCCGGAGTGAGCGATCCCAGCACCGGCTTCCGCATTGGCGTGGACGGCGCTTCGGTCCCCTTGCCGCCGGTGACGCCGGTGAGCGAGCCCATCGTCCCCTCATCTCCGTTCGGCGAAGGCATCTCCTCGCAACTGGACGTTCACTTCACTCTGGGCGAGCATCACAGTTTGAATCTCACCATCCAGCGCGAACTGCCGGGGAATATGCTGCTAGAAGTGGGTTGGGTCGCTCGCCTGGGGCGCAATCTCCAGTTGCGTACCGATATCAACAGCGTGCCCTGGTTCTTCCTCGATCCCGCTTCCGGACAGACGCTGGCCGAGGCCTTCGATGCCGTGGCCGAGCAATTGCGCGCTGGAATCGATCCCTCGGCCGTGACCCCGCAGCCCTGGTTCGAGAACCAGCTTGGCGGCGCGGCCACCTGCATGGCCGATCCGGCGTGCAGTGCGGCGGGAAGCTGGACAGCGCTGCTGGCCACCAACCGCACCACCGATTTCATTAACGGCCGACTCAGCCGCGTGATGATGAATCCCGGCGGCGTGGATCGCATCGGCCAAGGGGCCATCGGCCTGGCCGGAGCGTTCGACAACCTGCAGGTGCGACGCGATCGCATCATCGTGGACGGCGCCCGATCCAACTACCATGCCGCGTTCATCAGCGTGCGCAAGCGGTTCTCTCAGGGATTGAGCTTCGGCGTGAACTACACCTTCTCCCATGCCCTGGACCAACAGGGTCGCAACCAGCAGTTCTCGGCAACCAACGTCTCGGCGTTCAACTTCGACTTCGATTATGGTCCGGCTCTGTTCGATCGGCGTCACATGTTCAACGCTTACTGGTACTATGAACTGCCGGTGGGACGCGGTCGCGCTTTCTCGCCGCAGAGTCCGGCGCTGGAGAAGTTCCTCGGCGGCTGGTTCCTGAGTGGCATCTTCGATGCCTCCAGCGGCCTGCCGCTCTGCGTGAGCACGGGCAACGGCGTGTTCGGCGGCGGCCTGGGCAGCGTGAGCAGTTGCGCCATTCCCATTCGTAAGCCCGACTTCGGTAACTCCGTTCATAAGGGCGTGACCGGCTCGGGCGGCATCGGGACGACCGGTGATGTGAACCTGTTTGCCGATCCCGAAGCTGTGTTCAGAAACTTCCGTCGCATCCTCATCAGCAAAGATGGCCGGAGCGCTCGCGGCGCGCTGCGCGGTCTGCCCCGCTGGAATCTCGATCTGTCGCTGGGGAAGAAGACGCCGGTCACCGAAACGGTCAACGTCCTCTTCTCCTTCGACTTCATCAATGTATTCAACCACATGGAGTTTGACGATCCCAGCACATCCTTGCTCAGTCCGCAATCGTTCGGCGTCTTGCGCTCGCAGTTCAACGAGCCGCGGCGCATCCAGTTCGGTCTCCGCGTTGAATTCTAGCGGGCTCGGTTCACCCTGTCGGGCGAGTCGATCAATAGACTCGCCCGGCAGGGCTGGACGTCCTGGCATACCACGACTTCACCCGACGCCTGTGAAAATAGGGCGTGGCGCAAATTGGTCAGCTTGCGCTCATGTGGTGTGCGATAGCTGTGGCGCAAGACGCCAGCTTGCGCTCCCTCTTCCGTAGTGTGCGATAGCTCACGAACGACTCCCCCGAAAAATGTGGCGCAAGACGCCAGCTTGCGCTCCCTCTCCCCGGGAGTCCATTTTCATCCTCGCGGTGGGGCCTCCGAGCTATGGGTGACTCCCTCGGTCATCGCCCTTCGGGAGATCCCCTGGAATCTGATCTTCTTCGAGCAAAAAAGGGATTGTGGGAGAATGTAAAATTTTGTACAATAGCAACGAATTTTTTCGCGTGTTGACTTTGAGGGAGGAAAAAATGTGACTACGCCCCAATCTGGGGTCGACTAAGGAGGGACTATGACTCAGCATCAGTGGCCTTTGGGTCTGCGAATCGGTCCGTCCCTGTTGGTTGCTGTGATGGTGCTCTTGGTCTTCCCTGGAGTCGCATGGTCGCAAACGGCGGCAGCAACATCCACCGTTCTGGGAACGGTGACTGACCCCCAGGGTGCTGTCGTTCCGGGGGCCGAAGTTGAGCTCATCAACACGGCGACCAACCGGGTTCGCAAACAAATCACCAACGAAGCCGGACAGTACACGTTCACGGCAGTATTGCCCGGCGTCTACAAACTGACGGTCACCGCACAGGGATTCCGACAGGCGGTGATCACGTCTTTGAAGGTCGATGTCGCCAAGTCGTACACCGTTGACGTCACGCTGGAAGTCGGCGAGATGGTAGAAACGGTCGAAGTCACCGCCGGCGCGGCGGTGGAATTACAGAAGACGGATTCCACCGTGGGCGACGTCATTGGTGGACGAGAGTTGCTCTTCCTTCCCACCGTCGATCGCAGCGCGGCGAGCCTACTCCTGTTGCAGCCGATGGTCGCGCCGGGAGGAACGGCCGTCTCCAATATCTCTGGCGGCCAGGTGGCCGGCGCCCGCAGCGATCAGAGCACGTTCTTGCTCGATGGCGGTGACGCCACCAACGACACGGAAGGAACCGGTGGCTATCAAACCCGCCAGTGGCATGGTGCGCCGCTCCCCGTGGTCCCCGTCCCCGTAGAGAGCGTCGAAGAATTCCGCGTGAGCACGACCAATCCCAATGCTACCTTCGGACGCTCAATGGGCGGGCAAATCAGTCTGGTCACCAAGCGAGGAACCAACGAGATTCACGGGTCGGCCTACTGGTACCACCAGAACGACAATCTCAATGCCAACACCTGGGATCTGAATCGAACGGGCGTCAAGAAACCGGAACTGAAGGACAATCGCTTCGGCTTCTCGCTCGGAGGGCCCATCCTCAAGAATCGAACCTTCCTGTTCGGGCACTACGAAGGGCGTCGCTTCCCTCGTTCGGGAACGATCGTTCGCCTGGTCCCCACCGACACGCTGCGGAATGGCATCCTGCGCTTCCGCGATGCCAGCGGGAACATCGTGAGCTACGATCTGGCCACCTCCACGCTGTGCGGTGATGGCACTCAGGCGTGCGATCCGCGAGGGGTGGGCATCAGCCCGGTGGTGCGCGCGCTGTGGAACTTGCTGCCCCCGGGGAACGATCCATCGGTCGGCGACGGCCTGAACACCATCGGCTTCCGCGCCACGGCCCCGGCGCCGCTCAACACCGACTTCTTCGTCCTCCGTCTGGACCAGGAGATCAGCAATACCTGGAACATGTACGTGACGTATCGGTTCTTCCATCGCGAGTTGCCCGATCTCTCCCAGATCGATATCGGCGGTCTCGTCTCGGGCAAACCCGGCGAAGCGGTGCCAGTGGGCAGCTCGCCCTATGAACCCCGTTACGTCGTTGCCGGACTGAATGGACAACTCACCCCTCGACTGACCAGCGAGTTCCGCTTCTCCTGGGCGCGAAACTTCTGGGCCTGGCAGCGCGTCGATCCCTTCCCCCAAGTGTCGGGGACGGCGGCCGCGCTCCAGTTGGCCGGCGAGCCGGGACTGGTCGATGAGCCCATCAACATCGACACCCAGCGGGCGCGCAGTCGTGCCTGGAATGGTCACGACCTCTACTTCGCCGAGAACCTGACCTGGGTCAAGGGAAATCACACCATGCAGTTCGGGTTCTCGTTCCGGAAGAATCAGATCCACCACTTCCGCACCGACAAGGTCACCGGTGGACTGGCCGGCGGACCGATCTACTGGCTCGACGATGGCAGCGCAGTCACCATTCCCACCGACTTCCGACCGCCCACCTGCAGCGAGGACATCACGACCAATTGTCTCCAATCGGGCGATCTCAGCCGGTGGAATAAGCTCTACGCGGCCACGCTGGGCATGGTGGACAAGGCGGCTCAGGTGCTCACTCGCGATGGCCAGCTCAATCCGCAACCTCTGGGCGCCGTCGCTCAGGCCAATTCCAGCATTAAGGCCTGGGAATTCTATCTCCAGGACGTCTGGCGCGTTCACCCCTCGTTCACGTTCACCTATGGGTTGACCTATCAGGTCCAGATTCCCCCGTTGGAGGAGCAGGGGCGCCAGATGGTCGTCGTGTTCAAAGACTCCGCCCAACCGCTGTTCATCGACCAGTACTTCGAGCGACGACGGGAAGCTGCTCTGAGGGGTGAAATCTACAATCCCGAGATCGCCTATAGCCCGGTGCGGGCAGCGGGTCGGAAATATCCCTATGACATCGACTGGGACAACTTCGGCCCGCGCGTCTCGGCGGCCTGGAATCCGTCGTTCACCGAAGGGTTCTGGGGAAGATTGTTCGGCGACCGCAAGACGGTGTTCCGCGGCGGCTATGGTTTGACCTACACGCGGATGAACGGCGTCCAACTGGTGATGGTCCCGCTGTTGGGCGTCGGTCTGATGCAGATTCTCACCTGCAGCGGTCCGGACATCACTGGGGCCTGCACCGGGAGTACCGATCCGACCAACGCCTTCCGCATCGGCGTCGATGGGAGTCTGGTCGCCCTTCCGGCACCGGCTCCGGCCGAGATCCCCTTCCCCGTCGCCTCGCCCTGGTTCCTGGGAGAAATCCGTTCGTTCATGATGGATCCCGGATTCAAGCTGGGATATTCGCACAGCTTCGACTTCACCATCCAGCGCGAGTTGCCGGGGAATATGCTGCTGGAACTGGGCTATGTGGGACGGTTGGGCCGGAACCTCACGCAGCCGGTGGACATGAACGCCGTGCCGTTCTTCCAACTCGATCCCCTGTCAGGGCAGACGCTGGCCCAGGCGTTCGATGCCGTCGCCGAGCAATTGCGCGCCGGAGTTGACCCATCGGCGGTGACGCCTCAGCCCTGGTTTGAAAACCAGGTGGGCGCTGGAGCTACGGCCTCTCTGGCTGGCGACTTCCAGACCGAGTTCATCAACGGCGATCTGGCGTCCATCTTCTTGTTCGGTATCGATATCGACCGGGCATTGAACGGGCTGACGCCGTTTGTGAACATGCAGGTGCTGGTCAACAGCTTCACCGGAGATGGCGGTCGCTCCAACTATCATGCGGCGTTCATCAGCTTGCGTAAGCGCATGTCCCATGGACTCACGTTCGGCCTGAATTACACCTTCTCGCACGCACTCGATCAGTTCGGGTTGAATCAGGAGTACATCTCCGGGATGCTCTCGCCGTTCGACTTCGATCTGGACTATGCGTCGGCGCCTTATGACCGGCGGCACACGCTCAACGTCCACTGGTACTATGAGCTGCCCTTCGGTCGCGGTCGGCGTTTCTCCACCGGGAACTGGGCCGATAAGTTGTTCGGTGGCTGGTTCACGGCGGGCATTTTCAACGCCATGAGCGGCCTGCCGCTCTGTGTCTGGACTGGTGGCGGCAACTATGGAGCCTTCCTCGGCGGCGCTTGTGCCGTTCCGACTCGCGAACCGAGCTTTGGTAACTCGGTACATTCAGGAGTAGCCGGCTCCGGGAACATAGGTACAAATGGCGACCCGGCGGCTGGCGGGAGCGGGCTCAACCTGTTTGCCAATCCTGAGCAAGTGTTCCACAGCTTCCGGCAGATGCTCCTCAGCCGAGATAGAAAGACGGGCTATGGGACGCTGCGCGGCCTGCCGCGCTGGGGTCTCGACCTCACACTCGGCAAGCGCACGATGGTCTCGGAAACCGTGGGCATCACGTTGACGTTCGACTTCCTCAACATCTTCAATCACGTGGAGTTCGATAATCCGGATACAGACTTAACAAACCCACGCGCGTTTGGTGTGCTCACTTCCCAGTGGAACCAACCGCGACGCATCCAGGTCGGTTTCCGAGTCGAGTTCTAGTGGCTGAAGATGAGGCAGGGTCCCCGATGGTGACCCTGCCTCACCTAACCTGAGGTGACGATCCTCCCACTGATGACCTCGCTTCCACATTGGAGGGCCGGGTCATGATGAGTGTTGTCTGAATGCCAAACGCCGTAGGCCTTCCCTCGAACTGTGAATAACCGCCCGCCGAAGAGATGGCTCACACCAGGCCACCCTCTACCAGAGGAAGTCGCCGCTCTCCCCTCCTCCTCAGAGCGAGAAGGACGACGGTCCCTGGAGGCAAACTGTGGCACCTGACCGGTGAGGTTCCCTCGCCCCAACGGCAAGTGGCCTGAGGACCCATGCCCCGGATACCACGCCCTCACCTCCACATGTTTTGAACGAGCAGCTCCCGGGCAGCAATGGAAGGATTTCTCTCCTCATAGTTCGACCGCACTCTGACGTTCTCCATCGTTGCGGGCTTCTGCTGCGCCCGATAAAAAAATTGACAGGTGCTCTCAGATTTTATACAATGGGCTTGGTTTTTCACCCCCGGGTTAAGAAAATCCCTGACTAATTCAAGGAGGGCGTTATGACTCAGCATCTGCCATATCGCTCGATATCCCTCTTTCGGATGCTTCTCGCGGCGACTCTCTTGCTGTTCGCAGTTCCCAACGCCGGCTTCTCCCAGTCGCTCGACACGGCGACCCTCTCGGGAACGGTCACCGATCCGGAAGGCGCTGTGGTGGTGGGAGCAGAGGTGGAGTTGGTGGATACGGCGACCAACCAGAGTCGCAAACAAATCACCAACAATGCCGGTCAGTATCTGTTCTCGGCCGTGCCACCCGGCATATACACGCTCACGGTGACCATGCCCGGTTTCCGTCAAGCGGTCATTCCCTCGCTGAAAGTGGAAGTGGCCAAATCGTACACCATCGATGTCACCCTGGAAGTGGGCGAGATGGTGGAGACGGTGGAGGTCACCGCCGGCGTGGGCGTCGAGCTGCAGACCACTGATGCCACGGTGGGCAACGTCATTGGTGGCGAGGTCCTTCAGGTTCTCACCAATCTGAAGCGCGACGCCACGACGCTCCTTCTCTTCCAACCGACGGTCATGCCCGGGCAAGGCGTCTCCACACTGGCTGGGGGACAGGTGGCCGGCGCCCGCAGCGATCAAAACACTTTCCTGCTGGATGGCGGCGAGGTGACCAGCAACGTCGAGGGCACTGGTGGGTACAACACCGGCCAGGCTGGCGAACCTCGGGCGGTGATTCCCACCCCGGTGGAGAGTCTGGAAGAATTCCGCGTGACGACCAACAATCCCACGGCGACGTTCGGGCGCTCGGCCGGAGGACAGGTCATGATGGTCACCAAGCGGGGCACCAATGAGATCCACGGTTCGGCCTACTGGTACCATCAGAACGACAATCTCAACGCCAACACCTGGGATTTCAACCGGACGGGCGTCAAGAAACCGGAACTCAAGGACAACCGTTTCGGCTTCTCCCTGGGCGGGCCGCTCATCAAGAACAAGACGTTCCTGTTCGGGCATTACGAAGGACGCCGCTTCCCTCGATTCTCGACCATCACCCGATTGGTTCCCACCGAAACGCTCCGACAGGGCATTCTGCGCTTTCGCGATGCCACTGGAAACATCGTGAGCTACGATCTGACCACGGCCGCTCTGTGCGGTGATGGGACGCAACTCTGTGATCCTCGAGGGTTGGGCATCAGTCCAGTGGTGCGCGCGCTCTGGAACCTGTTGCCGGCGGGCAATGATCCCACGCTCGGCGATGGATTGAACACCATTGGCTTTCGGGCTGCGGCCAGCACGGCGTTGAACGAAGATTTCGCCGTCGTGCGACTGGATCATAACTTCAGTCAGAACTGGCGGTTCATGGCCAGTTACCGCTATGCGCGCACCGATGAGCCGGATACGTCTCAAATCGACATCGCCGGATTGGTCTCCGGTCAGCCGGGCAAAGCCGTGGCCGTCGCCGCCAAGCCGCTGGAACCGCGCTATGTGGTGGCCGGCTTGACCGGGAGCCTCACGCCCCGATTGACCAACGATTTCCGCTTCTCATGGTACCGGCACTGGTGGGAATGGCAACGGACATCGCCGTTTCCGCAAGTACCGGGGACGCGGGGAGCGCTCCAACTGGCCGGCGAACCGGGATTGGTCGACGAACCGATCAACATCGATACGCAGCGGGCGCGCAGTCGCGTGTGGAATGGGAGGGTGACGGTGATCAGCGACAATCTCACCTGGGTTCGCGGCGCGCACACCATCCAGCTCGGTGGGCGCTTCTCCAACGACAACACCATCCACTCGCGCAACGATAAGGTCATCGGCTCGCTCTCCTCGCTGGTCTACTTCGTCGATGCGGCGGGCGCGGCGACGATTCCCGACACGGCGCGGCCACCGACGTGCAGCGACACGGTGACGACCAACTGTCTCACCGCTGGCGATGTGAGTCGATGGAATAGCCTCTATGCCGCCGTGTTGGGCATCGTGGATAACGCCAGCATCCTGATCACCCGCGACAGTCAATTGAGGCCCAAACCGCTGGGGACCCCGCTGCGCGTGGACACCACCACGCGATCATTCGATCTGTTCGCTTCCGATACCTGGCGCGTAGGACCATCGTTCACCGTGACCTACGGTCTCTCCTGGTCTGTGCAGCGCCCGATCACCGAACGCGATGGCCTCCAGACAGTGATGATCTTCAAGGAGAACGGCCAGATTCTGGAGGGCGATGACTACTTCCAGCGTCGCCGCGAAGCCGCGCTCAAGGGGGAGATCTTCAACCCTGAACTGGCCTTCGTTCCCATCAACCAGTCCGGTCGCTCGCGCCCCTATGACACTGACTGGAACAATCTCGGTCCGCGCATCGCTGCCGCCTGGAATCCTTCCTTCAGGAGCGGCTGGCTCGGACGCCTGTTCGGTGACGGTCGCACCGTCTTTCGCGGCGGCTATTCGCTGACTTACGATCGCCTCAACGGCGTCGGTCTGGTCATGATTCCCATCCTGGGCGTGGGATTCGGTCAGACGATCACCTGCCAGGGTCCGAGAATCGACGGCACCTGTGCCGGGAGCAACGACCCGTCGAACGCCTTCCGCATCGGCGTGGATGGCGACACGGTGCCGCTGCCGCCCGCCCCGGAAGGGAAAGTGCCCATCGAAGTGAGCACGCCGTTTGGGGAGATTCTCTCCTTCCAGATCGACACGGGATTGAAGGTCGGCGAATCACACACCATTGATTTCACCATCCAGCGGGAGTTGCCCGGCAATATGCTGTTGGAGATGGGCTATGTCGGTCGCTTCGGTCGCAATCTCCAACAGAGCGTCGACTTGAACGCCGCCCCCTTCTTCCACATCGATCCCGCTTCGGGTCAGAGCTTCGCCGAAGCTTTCGACGCCGTGGCCACGGCGTTGCGCACCGGCCAACCGGTCACTCCGCAACCCTGGTTCGAGAACCTCCTGTTCCCGGGGGCCACGGAGTCTCTGGCCGCCAACTTCACCAGCCAGTTCATCAACGGGGCGGTCACGTCAATGTGGCGCACGGGTATCGACTTGCGCGCCCGATTGGCCAACGGGCTCCAGCCATTTAACAACCTGCAGATGCTCATCAACTGGCTGCGCGTCGATGGCGGACGATCCAATTATCACGCCGGATTCATCAGCCTCCGGAAACGAATGTCGCATGGTCTGTTTTTCGACATCAACTACACGTTCTCGCACTCCCTGGATCAGTTGGGCTTCAATCAGCAGTTCATCGGCACCAACGCTTCGCCTTTCGACTTCGACATCAATTACGGACCGTCGCTGTTCGATCGTCGCCACACGCTCAGTGCCTTGTGGCTCTATGAACTCCCCTTCGGTCGCGGTCGGCGCTTCTCGACCGGCCGCTGGGCCGACAAGGTGTTCGGTGGCTGGTACATCTCCGGCATTTTCACCGCCAACAGCGGATTGCCGCTCTGCGTCGCCCAAGGTGGCGGCGTGTGGGGCGGGGGTTCGTTCAACACGCAATGCGCCATTCCGG
>Ga0256841_1001521_pt1 | contig 19802 bp, 13 predicted proteins | sample 356308metaG_FD_185971 | JGI IMG/M metagenome (GOLD analysis project Ga0256841, IMG submission 185971) | Hydrothermal vent microbial communities from Mid Atlantic Ridge, Atlantic Ocean - 356-308 | ecosystem: Environmental > Aquatic > Marine > Hydrothermal vents | place: Atlantic Ocean: Mid... | reverse complement strand
AGCTATCGGGTGCTTCGCCCGGGGGGTGATTTCTTTGTCGGCACCGCCAACCGGCTCCGGTTCGGACCCGATCCCCACATCGGATTGTGGTGCAGCGGGTATCTCCCCAAAAAATGGGTCGCCTCGTACCTGGAACGGAAAAACATCATGGCGCCCAAAATCCATCTCCTGTCCAAAAACGATTTAGCCCGCCTGATCACCCGAAACGGCTTTGAAATCGACAAGATTTATCTGCCGGATATTTCCAAAAATCAGCGTCAACAATTCGGTTTCATGCTGAATCGAATGATAGATGCCTACCATTTTGTAAAACGGCTGCCTGTCGGTCGACAAATTTTGAATGGCATTGGTCCGCTGATTCATGCCGTGGCAAAAAAACGGGAACCGGCAGCCATCTAACCTGAAGGCATTTCGTTGCTCCCTTTGAAAAATATCCTTCGTTTATCAGTAGGCGATTTTACCGCCAAGAGCCTCTATTTCATTGCGTTCATCTATCTGGCACGAAAATTAGGACCCGACAATTACGGCGTTCTGGAATTATCCATCTCGATTTTGGCTTATTTCATTCTGATCGCCGATGGCGGTTTGGAACTCTGGGCAATGCGGGAAATTGCCCGGAAAGACCAATTACGCTACCTTGTGGAACGGATTCTTCCGTTACGACTGCTCTTTGCCCTGATGGCATACCTGCTTCTCCTGAGTCTGTTAACAGTCTTCCCCGGGTATCCTTATCTCAGGCTGTTATTGATTTTATTCGGGTTTTCCCTTATTGCCAATGGTGCCAGTTTAAAATGGGCGTTTATCGGCAGGGAAATGATGACCCGTGCTTCTTTAGGGATGATCATTGCCCAGGTGGTATTTGCCCTTTCCATCTTTCTTTTCGTACATCACCCGGAGCAGATTATTCTGGTCCCCATCTTCAAGGTGGTGGGTGATTTTTCCATGGCAGCGTTCTTCTATTACCACTTTACCAGGGAAGTAAAGGGAGAGCGTATTTCTTTTACATTTCGGGATACCTCTCCAATCCTATTGCCGGCATTAACATTAGGGGCTTCCGGCGCCCTGGCAATGATGAGCTACAATCTGGATGTTCTTTTATTGGGATTTTTATCCACCTCCAGAGAGGTCGGATTCTACAGCGCCGGTTACAAGCCGCTAACCGTTGTCCTGGTTGCCAGCGTTACCTATTTTTTGGGGCTTTTTCCTTCCCTGGCTCGGAATTATACCCATAATCGATCCGCTTTTCAACAAATCGTACTGCGGGCGCTGCGGCAGAGCTCCCTGGTGGCTATCCCCATTGCAGTCGGTGGAACGTTGCTGGCAAAGCCGATCATCCATTTGTTATTCGGCTCAGCGTATCTCAACTCTGTAACAGTAATGCAGATTTTATCCTGGTCCGCCATGCTGGTTATCTTGCGGGGTACCTTGCGCCGCTCTTTGATCGCCAGCGGCAACCAAAAAAAAGACCTGATTTGTGCCGGTTCCGCAGCAGCCCTCAATTTGACTTTAAACCTAATTCTAATCCCTCGTTATGGAATCCTTGGAGCGGCAAGTGCAACGGTAATGTCAGAATTACTATGGTTATCAATCGCCCGTTATTTTTTCTCCCGGCTGGGTACAGGAATTCAACTGTTGCCCCAGTTAATGCTTCCGGCTTTCGCCGGGATGTTTATGGGTGGTTTCATTTACCTGACCGATTCCATGACCTGGATTTTACGGGGAGGGATTGGTCTTTTGATTTACATTGTCATTTTGTGGGTAACCGGTGAAAAGGAAATGCGAACGCTCTTGCAGTTCCGCAGCGCCGGAAAGCTGTAGTTTAAGTCTCCCTGTTTTATATCAATTTGCACTTCCTGACCACCATTGCTTTCCATTCACTTTTCGATAGGGATTAACGGAGTTATATAGTTAATGAACGACCGAAAAATTAAAGTATTATACATTGCCGGAAGCGGCCGAAGTGGGAGTACCATCCTGAATGTGATTTTGGGTCAATTGGATGGTTTTTTTGGCGGGAGTGAAATAAAAGGAATCTGGGATTGCGGGGTGCAGGAAAACCGGGTATGCGGCTGCGGCGACCGATTTCACGAGTGTAAGACCTGGAAGCCCATTTTTCAGGAAGCATTTGGCGGAATGACCGGGGTGGACCCCGCCCGGATGGTCTATTTGCGGGAACGACTGGCACAAACCAAGTTTCTTCCCCCAATGCTGCTGCACCGGGATCGCGGTCCCCGACAAACGCCCAAAACCCGTGAATTCCTTGGCAATTTGGATAAACTCTACCGCGCTATCCAAACCGTTACCGGTTGCCGGGTTATTGTAGATGCCTCCAAATGGCCCTCTTATGCCTACATGGTTGAGTCGCTGCCTTCGGTAGAATTATACGTACTGCATCTGATTCGCGACCCCCGGGGAGTAAGTCATTCCTGGACCCGTAAAAAGGAAAGTGCACCGGGGAGGCTGTTCCCACAGCACAGCCCCATTCGCACCACAATTTATTGGAACGTCTGGCATCCTTCTATTACATACCTGTGGGACCGCAGAGGAAAAAAACACCTCTTTATGCGGTATGAAGATTTTGTTGCCCATCCTCAAAAAAGCGTTGCCGAAATTATGCGCTTTGTAAATGAAAAGCCACACCCGGGACCCTTTGTAGATGAACACACAGTAGAATTGGAAAAAACGCATGGTGTGGCAGGGAATAAGACCCGGTTTATCAGTGGTACGGTCAAGATAAAACAGGATGATGAATGGAAACGTAAATTTCCGCTTCATTATAAGTTTCTGGTAACTGCTATGACTTTTCCCCTCTTGCGGAGATACGGTTACAACATCTTCGAAAAGCCGGTATAGCTTATTCATGACTTTCAATCCCTTACTTATAGCCTAAAAACTTCATCAACGGCCAGTTTCATCCCATGAACAAAGGAAATTGTTCGAATGGCTCATCAGCAAAAAACTGCTCCCGGTAAATTACCGATAACAAATAATAAAACATCGTTGCGAGACTTCTTGCAGCCGGTATTAATGTCCGGCGGTTTGGGATTGGTTCTGCTTTCCCTGGGAGCCGATCTGATCACATCGAACAGTGATAAAGGCTTCGGCACCCAGCAAACATGGCTGCTTCTGATAGGCTTATTGACAATTGCCACCAGCATCACCCTGGACGCAACTATCGGCAGGCGGCAAGCCTGGCAATGGATAACAGGGGTATTACAGGACAAAATCGCCATTGCCAAATTTCTCAGCATCACTGTTCAGTTAGGTCTCCTGGTGCTAATCACCCGACTTTTTCACCTGGAGAATCAGGCGTTTTACCATAACATCATGCTGCTGACATTCTTTGGTTTCATCGTTCACCATTGGCTGCCCACCTCGTATCGGCTGCCGTTTTTCCTGCTGCTCTCCCTGGCGGGCATCTCCGGTGTAATGGGGATAACCAACAGTGCCTGGCTTATCGGTATCGGGGTCATTCTCATTGGTATCTGCCATTTACCCATCCCCTATCTCTTTCGGGTGGCTGCCCTGTTCCTTTTTGGCGGAGGGCTGGCTTTATTGCGTGCTGAAATTGTCACTTCCCCCCTGCCCACTGCCATCTGGCCCATTCTCGGGTCCATGTTCATATTCCGGTTAATTGTTTATATGTACGATTTGAAACACTTGAAAGGCAACGTTAGCGTTGTTCAATCCCTTTCTTATTTCTTTCTGCTTCCCAATGTGGTATTCCCCCTCTTTCCGGTAGTGGATTATTCCACCTTTCGTAAAAACTATTTTGATGAAGACCAATTCCAAATTTACCAGCGGGGCATCATCTGGATACGGCGGGGTGTCATTCACCTTCTGCTCTACCGGGTTATCAATTATTATCTGGTGATCTCCCCGGAGGAAATAACCGGGCTGGCAGACCTGTTGCGCTATATTGTAACGAACTTTTTACTATACCTTCGAGTATCCGGGCAGTTTCATATCATCGTGGGCATCCTGCTCCTGTTTGGTTTTAACCTGCCGCGTACCAATAACCTGTATTGTCTTTCATCCAGTTTTACCGATTTTTGGCGAAGAATCAATATTTACTGGAAGGATTTCATGCAGAAAGTCTTTTTCTACCCGGTTTATTTCAAACTCCGGAAAATGGGACCTACGGTGGCATTGGTGCTGGCGACGGCTTTTGTATTTCTCGCTACCTGGTTTTTACATGCTTACCAGTGGTTCTGGCTGCGCGGCACATTCCTGATTTCCAAACCGGATATTTTGTTCTGGAGCATATTGGCTATCCTGGTCATCTTTAATTCCCTGTATGAAACCAGGTATGGACGCAAACGAACTCTGGGGAAACAAACCTGGTCGGTGCGCCGAATTTCTGTGTTATCCCTGCAAGTTTTAGCCACCTTCACCACTATCTGCGTTCTCTGGTCGCTCTGGAGCAGTCCCTCCATTACCGATTGGCTCACCCTATGGTCACTGGCAAATTTAACAAGTAGGGATGTGCTGAGCTTCCTGGGAACTGTGGTTATTCTTGGCGGAGTGTTTGCCGGTGCGATTACTGGTACATCAAAAACGCCCGGGGGTGCCAAGCCTAACCCGCCTCAACATGACAAGCCACGGTTCTTTCGAACCGCTGCCCTGAGCACCTTTTCCCTCATTCTGTTATTTTCAATTGGTCATCCTGCCGTTTATACAAATTTCGCAGAAAAAGTGCAGGATGTCATTGAAGATTTGAGTTGGAATCGGTTAAGCCGCCATGATGCTGAGATGCTTCAGAGAGGATACTATGAAGATTTAATCGGAGTAAATCGATTTAACTCCCAATTATGGGAGCTTTACATTAAACGTCCGGATGACTGGCCCAAAATCTGGGATACCGGCGCCGCCCGAAAAACCAATGATTTTCTCAAGTTCGAATTGGTACCCTCGATGCGAATGATGTTCCGGGGGAAAATTTTCCAGACCAATCGCTGGGGGATGCGTGACAAAGAGTACGAAAAGCTTCCTTCACCGGGAACCTGCCGGATTGCCATGCTCGGTTCTTCCCATGTTAGCGGGTGGGGAGTTGCCAACAATGAAAATTTTGAATCCAGATTAGAACAGAGGCTTAATACCGAACATACCCCCGGTAAATATTCCAAATATGAAATTCTGAATTTTGGTACCGGGAGTTATACCCCGCTTCAGATGCTTCTGGTGCTGGAAGAAAAGGCGTTGTCGTTTCACCCCAATGCCCTGTTCTACATTGCTCATCCTGCAGAAGATTTGCGCTCGAACCGTTTTCTGGTCAATCAATACCTTGCCGGGGTAGAAATCCCTTATGATTTTCTAACAGAGGAACTGAAAAAAGCCGGAATTTTTGACACCCCCAAAGAAAAGGTCACTCCCTTGATGCTGCGGCCTTACGGTGACGAGATCATTCGCTGGGTCTATCAGCGCATCATTTCAATTTGCCAGCAGAACGATATGTTGCCGGTCTGGGTGGTCATCCCCTCCATCCCGGGGATGGATCAATCCAAATCCTCCGACCATTTTGCCGAACTTGCCAGGGAAGCGGGCTTTATCGTGATCAACCTTGCCCATATCTATGATGGCTTGCATATCAAATCGTACATTGTTGCCGAATGGGATTATCATCCCAATAAAAAAGGTCATGCACTGATTGCCAATCGCCTGTACCAGGCGATGCGACAGGACCCTCGCTTATCGACGGTATTTTTTGACAATGGAAATGCGAATGGAACATCCCTCAACCAACAATAACCCGGGGCTATCCATGAACGGAGAAAAGATTGTATCGGTGATTGTTCCGGTGTATAATGAATCGGAAGTGATTGAGGCATTTTATGCGCGGCTGCTTCCGGTGATGGAATCCTTAACCGGATACCGCTACGAAATTATCTTTGTGGATGATGGCAGCCGGGATGACTCGATCGAAAAACTTTCCCATTTTGCCCGGGGGAATCCCAATGTAAAGATTCTCAAATTCTCCCGGAACTTCGGTCATCAAATCGCCATCACTGCCGGAATTGATGAGGCAAAGGGGGATGCGATTGTCGTGATCGATGCCGACTTGCAGGATCCGCCGGAAGTAATTCGGGATTTTGTTCAGAAATGGGAAGAAGGATATGATGTGGTCTACGGGCAGCGCCAGGAACGGGAAGGCGAAACTGCCATGAAATTGATCACAGCCTCTACCTTCTATCGGCTCCTGAAGCGGATTGCCAAAATCGACATTCCGGTGGATACCGGCGATTTTCGGTTAATCACCAGGGCGGTGGCGGATCAACTTCGGAATATGCGGGAAAAAGACCGCTTTGTGCGGGGGCTGGTCAGTTGGGTGGGATTCAAGCAAACCGGTGTGAACTACAAACGCGATAAACGCTACGCCGGGGAAACCAAATATCCCTATCGCAAAATGCTGAAATTCGCTTTGGATGGCATCACTTCCTTTTCTACCGCCCCCCTCAAATTAGCCACCTGGCTGGGGTATGCCACCTCGTTTCTGGCTTTTCTATATCTCACCAGCGTATTCGTGCAGAAGATACTGGGAATCACCGTTCACGGCTGGGCAACCATTATGGTGGCAATTTTATTTTTGGGGGGGATACAGCTCATTTCGCTGGGAATAATGGGGGAATACATCGGGCGGATATTTACCGAGATAAAACAACGTCCTCTATATGTGGTCGATCAGGTCATCCAGTATACTGAGAACGACAAGCAGCCGAAGAATTCGGATCCGCATCCTGCACCTGGAAAACCTTCCCGGAAAAAAGTGGATAAGAACTAAGGAACGTTGTCAACCCATTTACAGCCTGATTTTGCAAGATAACTGAAATGAACGAATCGAACCGCAAAAATTCCTCTCTACCGACCATTTTCATCACCGGGGTCACCGGCTTCATCGGGCAGCATTTCCAGCGAAAGTTGGCCAAAAAGAAATATCAAAAAATCTTCTGCCTGGTGCGGGACCCCCAAAAACTGCCGGAGTCGCTCGCAGCCGCTGCGAATTTGACTGTTATTCCCGGCGATATTCTTGAGACAGAGAAATATAAATCTGCCATTGCCGAATCGGATCAGGTGGTTCATTTGGCGGCGGCAACCGGCAAATTTAAACCGAACGAATATTTTCGGATCAACACCGAAGGCACCAGACGGCTGGTAGCAGTCTGCCAACAGGCAGGCGCACCAAACTTTCTGTATATCAGTTCCATCGCCGCAAAATTCAGCAACAAGTACCGGTACTACTATGCTCTCTCCAAGTTGGAAGCCGAGGAGATTGTTCGGCAAAGCGGGCTTAACTTTGCCATCGTCCGCCCCACCATTGTCATCGGGAAAGAAGCACAGGTGTGGCAAAGTTTTTTAAAACTGGGGCTCGGTCCCTTTCTACTGATGTTTGGAAACGGAAGAGTGAAGATTCAGCCCATTTCCGTAGAAGATTTAACCAACGGACTATTGCATATTTTGGAAAACGGTATTTTCAACCAGCAGCTCATTGAACTGGGAGGACCGGAGCAGTTGTCGATAGAGGAATTCATTCGCCGCCTTCATAAAATGTATTTTCAGCGCACTCGCAAGACACTCCATCTTCCATTGGGATTCATAATCCCTGTTCTTTCTCTTCTGGAAAAGCCATTTTACTCCCTGCTGCCATTCAATGTCGGTCAATTGTCGTCCTTCCGCAATGACGGCACTGCCCAGGGCAACCCGGTGTTTGAGGCACTGAAACCGGGGATGAAAACTGTTGATGAGATGATCCAATTGATAGCCTCCGATGGATAAACCCACTGATCCCATATCAATCTCCCTGGCGGAAGAGTGCCGGGTCTTTTGCCGGTACCTGATACACCGGGAACCCAATGATTACGTGCTCAGCATCTATAAAAAGGGGCATTCCTCCCCAGGATTTGCCGCAGCGCCGCCACCGTCCCTGATGGATAAAATGCTCATCCGTATCGCCAGACGGCATCCGATGTTAACCCGGGTGGCAGATGCCTATTCCCGGGTGTTCTTTAAAAGGAGTCTTCTGCGGCGGAAACTGGTTCTCCTGCTGGCAATTTTAGAAAGCTGCGCACCCGGTCATTATTACCTGGATTCCACTGACGGGGTATCCCGAACAGTTTTTTTTCTGAAACTGGTACAACACAGCACGCTTTATGCCCTGTCGCTTGTTTTCGGAGTGCTCCTGTTCCTGCCGCTCCATATCTTTACCCGCATGGTCTCACTCTCCCCGTCAGAAAAGCAGGAGACCTCATCGATGCCTGAACTTACCAACCCGCTAAATGTTAACACTGAGAAGCATGGATAAGATAATTGTCATCGGTTCCGGCGCCAGCGGCGTTCACTTTGCCCAATCGGTTCTGCAAAAAGGTTACCGGGTGCTTATGCTGGATGTGGGGTTTTATCGGGAAGAGATGGTGAACCCGGAAGACAGCCTGACCGATTTAAAAAGCAACTTGAATGATCCGGCGGCATATTTCCTGGGTAAAGATTTTGAGGCGGTCATTTATCCGGACGCCGAAGGCGAGTACTACGGATTTCCGCCCAGCAAAAATTTTGTGTTTGCCAATCTGAAAGAGTTCCGATTTAAATCGAGAGGCTTCAGTCCGCTTTTTTCGTTTGCCCGGGGGGGGCTGGCGGAAGCCTGGACCGCCGGTTCCTACCCCTTTAACGATGAAGAGTTGGAAGACTTCCCCTTCAATTATCAGGATATCGAACCATACTACAATCAGGTGGCAGAGCGGATTGGCATCATCGGGGAGATGGATGATTTAACCCGGTTTTTTCCGGTTCATCAGCATATACTGCCGCCCCTCAAGTTAGATGAGCACTCCCGGGTGCTCATCGAGTCCTATCAACGAAAAAAGGATTATTTGAACAATAAATTGAAATCCTTCATCGGTCGTTCCCGGATTGCCGCGCTCAGTGAAGACCGCAACGGGCGAAAGGGCTGCACCTATACCGGCAGGTGCATCTGGGGATGTCCTACCGGGGCATTTTATACCCCCTCCTTAACATTAAAAGAATGCATGAGCAATCCCAATTTCCAGTATCTACCCGGAATGTTTGTCTCCCATTTTAAAGTGGATTCCGCCGGCAAACTCAAGAGTGTGGTTGCCCGTTCTGTCGCCGAGCATTCCACCCGGGAATTCGCGGCAGAGAAATTTGTGCTAGCCGCCGGGGCTCTCCCATCTACTAAAATCTACCTGGATACCATCTACCATCACACCGGAGAAATCGTTACCCTGAAAGGATTATTGGATAACCGCCAGATTTTGGTTCCGTTTTTGAATCTGAAGATGATTGGCAAAGCATTCAATCCCCAGAGCTATCAATATCATCAGCTTGCCATTGGCATGGAAACCGGGGAACCGAAAAATTATATTCACGGGCAAATCACCACACTAAAGACGGCCATGATTCACCCCATCATCCAGAATGTGCCCGCCGATTTAAAAACGTCAATATTTCTATTCCGCAATGTTCATGCGGCGTTGGGGGTAATCAATGTGATTTTTCCGGATTTTCGGCGGGAAGAGAATTATGTCACCCTGGAGGTGGATAACCGCAACGGAACGTCCCGCCTGATGATCAACTATGTGCCCCCGGCAGGTGAGAAAACCATGATAAAAAAAACCATCAAACAAATAAAGAAAGTATTGTCTGCCCTGGGATGCGTGGTGCCGCCGGGAATGATTCACATCCGCCCCATGGGCGCCAGTGTGCATTATGCCGGGACGCTGCCCATGTGTAAAACTCCCCGGGCACATACCACATCGCCAGATGGTCAGAGCAACGACTACGAGAATCTATACTTTGTCGATGGCAGCACCTATCCGTTCCTCCCGGCAAAAAACCTGACCTTTACCTTGATGGCAAATGCCGCCCGGGTGGCAGATACAGCGTTCTAATTTCAGGAACAAGATAAATGGACAGGGTACACACAGTTAGACTGGAGATGGTTGGGCTGTCTCACCTCGCCAACCCAGAACCCTGAACCCAGAACCTCCGAAGTGAATAATTCCGGTTAGAATGCTTTTATTCCTTTTTTCGGGTCAATTCATGTTCATTCGTGGATGAATGACGACTACCAATTAAAACAAAGGGTTTTTATGAAGAAAGTCATAATCAACTTATCGATTAGCCTGGGCAGTATTCTTTTCCTGTTCATTCTCTTTGAGATTGGTTTTCGAGTTGTGGAGAGTATCCAGAAAGCCAGAGCCGGCGACAAAATATGGGCAGTTTATGATCCCGATCTGGGATATCGTAACCGTCCCAATTTTGCCGATGTTAATTCCGACGGCTTGCGGGATGATCCGGTTGACAGCGTGAAAACAAAGTTCCGCCTGCTGCTTTTGGGAGATTCGGTGCCATTCTATGGCGATAACATCCACGATACTTTCCCGGGACACCTGGAAAGCATTCTAAACAGCGATTCCAGTCTGACGCCCACCGAGGTGATTAACGCCGGGGTCAAGGGATATACCAACTACCAGGAATTGGTTTATTTGAAAAAATACGGTCTGAAATTTCAACCTGACCTGGTAGGCGTCAGCTTCATCCTGAATGACCTGCACAAATTTCTTCACCAATTTGAGGTGAAGGACGGCAAGATTGTCGGTGAAACTTATCAATTTACCAAAGAGGCGGTAAAGGGGGTGCAAAGCCCATTATACCAGATTGCCAGAAAGAGTCACTTTTTGGTCTGGTTGCGGAGAAAGTTAAGCATATTCGAAAGCCTGGTGGAATTTGAAACCAAAAAAGGGTTTACGTTTGATTATCGACCCGATTTTAATACCGCCTGGCAGGATAAACCCTGGGAGGAAGTGGAAAAGCAAATGGCAGAAATGGTGCAATTGGGGAAGGAAAACGGATTTAAGGTTTTCCTGGTCGCCTTTCCCTTCGGTGAACAATTACGGAAAGATTACCTCGAAAAAGATTATGATTACACCACAAAACCGCAACGGAAGTTAAAAGAAATCTGTCAGAGGCTTAATATCCCTTACCTGGATTTATTTAAGGATATTGATCGCAAGAAACACCTGATCGCTGATGAAATCCATCTAACCAAAGCAGGGCGCATCCTGGTTGCTCAAAAAATTGCTGAATTTTTGAAGAAAAATCATTTAATCCCTGAGCTGCAAACTGCAACCGAATAAGGAAGAATCTTCAAAATCCTCCGAAATAACTAAGAAACAGGATGGATCAAGCAATGGAAGAAATAAAGCACACAACACTCAACCCCAAAAATATTCGTTCCCTTAAGTGGAAGATTTTTTTAACGTGCTGGATTATTTTCACCGCCCACTTTGCTACCAATGTGGTGCGGGAACATTATCCGGCTTTCAGCCTGGTTGATCACGGAACATTTAAAGTAGATGAGTACCAGGGATTTCACCCGGATATTTTTGTGCATAAAGACGGTCATTCTTACATCGGCAACAATGTCACCGGTTCGGTAATCGCTGCAATTCCCCTATTGCTGTTTAAACCGGTATTAGACTGGCTGGGAGATTACGGCAAAGCGAAGGTTGCGAAAGCTGGCAACCGGGTGCACGCCGAATACCGCACCAATAAACCGAATCGGCGGCGTTTTTTTAAGTTGGTCAAAGAAAGGGGATTATACTTAAAATTTGGGGCGGCAACCGTTATCACCTCGGCATTTTTGATGGCGCCCCTGTCGGCGTTGTTTGTGGTGTTGTTGTTTCAAATTTTGCTCATCCGCGGCGTTGGAACCAGGCGAGCCATCTGGCTGGCATTTCTGTTTGGTTTTGCCACCCCCATTTTTTTCCGCACCGCCCATCTGAACCACAATATGTTCATGATGATGGTGGATTTCTGGGCATTTTACCTGCTGTGGCAGCCCTCCCGGGAAAACACTTTTCCCGCCTGGAGAACCCGTTTCTGGGCAGGCTTTCTGGCAGGCTTCGGTCTGGCACTGGATTATGCCGGTGTGGTGCCCCTGCTGGCATTATACGGATACCTGTTCTTTATTCGCTTCTCGGAAACCTCTTTTAAACAGGCATTTGTTGATTCCCTTCCCTTTGTCATCGGTGCGGTTCCCCCGGTGTTGTTCCTTTTATATACCCAGTGGGCAATGTATGGGAACCCGTTCCTGCCCGGGCAGTACTGGATGCCGCCGGTTCATTACACCGACCGGGGCTGGCGTGGGTTCGATTGGCCCTCTCCGGATTTATACTGGCTGAATTTGTTTTCCCTTTCCTATGGGATGTTCACTTTTTCCCCCCTATTGCTCGCAGGGTTTATCCCGATCTACTTCATCAAAAAGCGGGATCAATTAATTTTCCCTATCCGGGAACGCCGCTTTTCGGCAATTTTTGTGATTCTGTTTTTAACCTTCTGCGCAGCCAACCAGTATTCGCGGATGCAATTCAACACCGGATTTCGCTACCTGCTGCCCCTGGTGCCCTTTGTTTTTCTGGCGGCAAGCGACCATCTCAATCGCCTCTCGAACAAGTGGTTAGCCATTATTTCTGTCCCGACGTTATTCCACTCCTGGGTGCTCAGCATGTACCGGGAACCGGTGGATATTTCCTGGCGATTGTTTTTCCAACATGGCATTCAATTGCCCTGGTTATCCGTCTTAAAAATGGTAAATCCGCCGGACCATCCCATTCTTTCCAAACCGTTTTTGCCCATTCTGGTGCTGGCGCTTTGCAGTCTGGTGATCTGGGGAATCTGGAAATATCCTTTTTCCGGAGAGTCCCGATCATCTCAGCCCATTCTGAGCACCCCGGGGAAATAATTCTATGAATTAAAGACAAACTTTTCTCACTTCAACAATAAATGTTCTTTTTTTACTGGCAGGGTACAATGATAGTTTTTAGGATTCCAGTCTAAAATTTCCGGTTGGTTGTAGAAATTTTGATAATTTTTTCCTGAGGCTACATATTTAACTCTCCCCCTTTCATCCCCCTCTCTTGGAAGTCGAAGATCCCGATTCGTCGGGAAGAGGGGGAAAGCGGGGGTGAGTTCGAGGGAATGAGCGGATAGAAACAGGTGGTTATAAATCTTTAAAGACAAGAATTTATGAAATGTTTTCCTTAGTCCCTTTGAATAGCAAATTCACCAGTTCAAAGTGAGAAATGTTACTTAAATAATAACAACTCTGCGACCGCCGCGTCTCTGCGGTTTATCCCACCACTCAATGCATGATCCCCTCGGGAGTGACGTTGTCATTGGCAAACGTGGCTCCATTGGAGACGGGATCGCGTCGTGATGAATTAATCAAGTTATGGAAATCCATTATGGAAAAATCCACCTCTCCGAAAATCTCCGTCATCGTGCCGGTTCGAAATGCCCCCGAGCTAATCCGTTCCTGTGTGAAAAGGATTCAGAAATCCGATTACCCGGATTATGAACTACTGGTTGTTGATGATGCATCAACGGATAACACCCCGGAAGTCTTGAAAGAGTTGGGAGTGAAAGTCTTACGGCTGGACCAACAGAGCGGGCCCGCCCGGGCACGGAATTACGGGGTTCAGAAAGCACGTGGGGAGTATGTCTTTTTTATTGATGCCGATGTGTGGGTTTACCCGGATACCATCCGTAAGGTGGTAGAACATTTCGAAAGCCACCCGGAAGTGGATGCCCTGTTCGGGTCTTATGATGTCTATCCCCGGGCAGGCAACTTCATCTCCCAATATCGGAACTTGTTTCATCATTTCGTGCATCAACAGGGAAAAGAAGAAGCCAGCACTTTTTGGAGTGGATGCGGGGCAATTAAACGGGAAGTGTTTTTGGAGATGGATGGCTTTGATGTCAACTATCAGCGTCCCTGCATCGAAGATATTGAACTGGGCGCCCGTTTGACCAAAGCCGGACACCGAATTTCTCTCTGCAAGCATATTCAGGTCAGCCATCTCAAAAAATGGACCTTCTGGGGAATGCTGAAAGCGGACGTACGCGACCGGGGCATCCCCTGGACCGAATTAATCATGCGGGAAAAAAATCTACCCAATGATTTGAACCTGAAGCTCTCCCAGCGCATCAGTGCGTTATTTTCTCTCGGGATAGTGGGTTCAATCGTGATGGAGGCGCTCTCTTTTAAAGAGTTATTTCTGATGCCTCTCTTTGTCATTCTGTCGGTTCTGTTCCTGGACATCTGGTCACTAAAGCGGCGGGTCCCCACAGCAGTGCGAATTTTAATCGTTCTTATGATACTTTCCGGAATTGTTGCTGCCATCTATTTCCAACAGTTCTGGCTTATTGTGGCGCTCCTGCTGACAATTGGAATCGTTCTTTTAAATTACCCTTTCTATTCCTTTTTTCTAAAAGAAAAATACCCGTTGTTTGCAGTGATGGTCATTCCCCTGCACATTTTATACTACCTCTACAGCATGGTAGCCTTCGTCATCGGGGTGACAATTTATCTCTGGAAAAATAAAATCAGCCGATTGTTTCACTCCCAATCCGTAAAAGCGCAGGGGAATTTGTAACAATCGCTTCGTCGAGCGATATTTTCTGAATTTTAAAAAAGATGCCGATTCCATCCCATTGAACCAATATCACCGTTCCGCTATGGAAATCAATATTTTAATTTTGAAAATTTTTAGCTCAATGTTATAATACCCTATAACATAATAGGATTCAATACAGATTCACAAGGTTAACATAGATGTATCGCTTTTTCTTCATTTTAACGGTTGTTATACGATGCCTGGCGATGAACCCATTGCTATTGGCTCAATCACATCCGGAGGATCCGGGCAGTACTATCCGGCAAATACAGATTTTCCGGCAGGCATATTTTATTGAAAATCAGGGGCAGCTCAATAACCCTGAAATTAAATATTACGCCTCATTCCCCAACGTGGACATCGGTTTTGCTCCCGGGAAAATCTATTTCAATATCGTGCGCTGGCGGGAAATTGAACCGCAAAACCCATTTGATGACCCGGAATGGATATTCGACGGCGGTTTAATGTATGACCTGAAAATTGGCAATGGGGATGTCTCCCCGCAGGCAACAGACATCCTTTCCGGATACAGCAATTTTTTCCTGGGGAAAAACCCCCAAACATGGCGGACCCATGTTCCCCATTATAATCGAATTGTTTACAAGGATGTCTATCCCGGTATAGATTTGACATATTTTTTTGACGAACACAATCAGTTAACCTACGAGTATCTTGTTTCCCCTTATGCAGATGTATCTCCTATCGAGTTGAAATTTGATGCGGTGAAGGATATTTTAAGCGTGGATTCCACTCAAATAAAAATTTTGACCGATATGGGTGAAATGAAAGACGGGGAGCTGGTTTGTTATCAAATGCTTGATGGGATTCCCCGGTTAGTTGCCAGCACCTTCCGAAAAACCGGAAAAAATTCCTACCGGGTAGAATTACTGGATAACTACGACCATTCTCGTCCCTTAACCATAGACCCCACCGTGGCGTTCTCAACCTATTGGGGCACCGGTCCTGCCCAAAATCGAACCGTGGTTATTGATTCAGCCGGGAACATATATATGTCCGGCGGTACTCGCAGCACCGACTGGCCGGTAACCCCCGGCGCCTATGACACGGTTCACAGCGGTACCGGCTGGCAGGATGTGGTCAGCGCCAAATTTGATTCCAACGGAAATGTCATCTGGTCAACCTTCATTGGTGGGCCCAAGGAAGATTATGCTTATGTTTCCGCCGTCAATGGGTCCGGTGAACTGTATCTGGCTGGCCGTGCCGGAACGGGATTTCCAACCACACCGGGCGCATTTGATAACTCTTTTAACGGCGGTCATGCCGTGGGTAATGTTCATACCGCAACCGATGCGTTTGTGGCTAAGCTGTCTCCTGCCGGGGACCAACTTTTGTACAGCACTTATATCGGTGGAAATGGAAATGACAACGGCAGGGCGATTCATTTATTACCCAGCGGGGAATTGATAATTGGTGGAGGCAATAGCGACTCCGATAATTTACCGGTCACACCGGGTGCTTATAAAACAAGCTTAGGTGGACAGAAGGATAGCTGGGTGGCAAAATTGTCCGCCGATGGAAGCAGTCTGATTTTCCTGACCTATTTTGGTCCTAATAATGACAACCAGGGGGATGAAACCATCCGCGCCCTGGGGGTTGATGCCTCCGGAAATATCTGGATTGGCGGCACCACCGGCGGCACCGACTTTGTCACCACTCCGGACGCTTTTCAACCCATCCGGGGCGGTGGGATTTCCGAGGCATATATTGCTAAACTCAGTTCGGATGGCACCAGCCTAATTTATCTCTCCTGGCTGGGCGGCAGCGGGTTTGATGAAATTGAAACGGAAGGGGTGGTGGACAGCCAGGGCAACTTTTATGTGGTTGGTTCCACTGCTTCCCCCGATTTTCCAACGACGCCAGGTGCCTTTCAATCCACCCTGCGCGGAGGCGGCAATACCTTTGATGGCGATGGATGGGTGGCACGAATTAACAATGACGGTACCCTGGGGATGGCAACTCTCTACGGCGGTTCCAATCAAGGACCGGAGGGTTTTTTTGGCCCGGTGGTTGATGCCGCCGGCAATGTGTATTGTACCGGGAGAGTTCAATCCAACGATTGCCCGATTACCCCGGACGCCTTTCAATCTCAGTACGGCGGCGTGAAAGACGCCATAATCGCAATTTTCAGTCCTGATGGAACTCAACTACTTTACGGAAGTTATTGCGGCGGTTCCGAAAAAGATTTCGGCAGGCATATCGGGATTCATCCCAACAGCAGCGCTATTTATATCATTGGGGAAACTTTTTCCAACGATTTTCCGCTGGTAAACGCACCACAAACCACTCCCGGCGGCGCATTCCTGGCAAAATTGGATTTAACCACCGATGGGCTTCCCGGGGGGGACAACCAATTCCCTGATCAATTCCAACTTTACCAGAATTACCCCAACCCTTTCAATGCATCTACTATCATCAAATATTATTTACCGGAATCCAGCCAGGTGAATTTGACGATTGTAGATTTGCTGGGGCAGGAAGTTCAGTCATTGGTAAACGGCTGGCAGTCATCCGGTGTACACCAGGTAACTTTCAATGCCGAACATTTGAATTCAGGCGTCTATTTTTATCAATTACACGCCGGTGATTTTACCACCACCCGGAAAATGATCCTGCTTAAATAACTATAGGTCGCCTGTAGAAGGCTAACCGTACCTTCTCAGCGCCATTCCCCGTCTGTTATCATCATTGAAAAGTAGCTGCCAATTTCGAACATCCATTTTGGAATCGTGTTCGAATTCATCCGACAGACCAATTTTACCCTTTTGGAATTTCTGTCGAATATCTCTTTATATCTTTAAAGGAGAAAACAGGCTACCAGATAAAATTAGAAACAAATTCGCATTCATCATTTTGTTCATCAAACAGAAAGGGTACGCTTTATGTTAAAACCAGGTTCTTATCTTCGAGTCGATTTGAGTCTGTTATTAAGCTTTGTGTTTCTTTACCTGGGTCCGGATGCCCTCCTGCCCCTGTTTTCCGCGTTAGCTGCCATTGTTGGGGTGTTTATGATGTTCTGGCGGTTCATTGTCGGACTGGTGAAGAAAAGTTATCGCTTTTGCAGCCGCAAAGTTTCACAGATTTTCTCTAAAAATTAGCATCGCCGGTTGAATCCGGTTGTCCTGGCCACGCAACGATACTTGCCTTCATACAAAATACTTTTTTACGGAAAATTTTGGTAGGAGAACATGAAAAAATACAAGAAAGTCATGGTTATCGGTCTTGATGGCTTAGAACCTTCTATAACCCAACGGTTGATGGAAGCCGGGGAGATGCCCAATCTGGCGACCATTCGCAACAAAGGGGGGTATGCCACTGTGGCAACCACTTACCCGGCACAAACCCCGGTTGCCTGGTCAACATTTGCCACCGGGGTAAATCCCGGCGGTCATGGAATTTATGATTTCCTCCGTCGAGACCCCAACACTTACTTACCGGATTTATCCCTCAACCGTTATGAGCAAAAAAATGCATTCGTGCCACCCAGGGCGGTGAATCTGCGCCAGGGTACACCCGTTTGGGAATACATCAGCAAAGCCGGCATGCCCTCGGTCATTGTCCGTTGCCCCTGCACCTACCCACCGGATAAAGCAAAGGGGCGAATGCTTTCCGGGCTGGGTGTGCCGGATATCCGGGGAGGGCTGGGCACCTCAACATTCTATACCACCGAAACGGATGCCAAACCAAAAGAAAGTGAACATGTGATTCATCTGCCATCCGATGGAAACGGGAAGTTGCCATCTTACCTGATTGGTCCCCGGAATCCGAAGGAGCGAAAAGACGTTCAACTGCCCATCACCATTCATATTGATTCTGCCAATCGCAAGGCAGTGATTAAATCCGACGGGAAACCCGGCACCCTGGAAGTACCACAGGGGCAATGGAGCGACTGGTTGAAAGTGAAATTTAAAATCGGCATGCTCCAATCGGTTCGGGGAATGGTGCGGTTCTACCTGGTCGAAACCGAACCCCATGTTAAACTTTATGCCTCTCCGATTAATTTTGATCCGCAACAACCCATGTTTCCGATTTGCTCGCCGTTTGACTATGCGGTGGAACTGGAAGAAACCATTGGCACATTTTACACCACCGGGATGGTGGAAGATCACAATGGCTTGAATAACGGGCGAATTGATGAAGCTGCATTTTTACAGCAATGCGACCGGGTAATGGCAGAACGGGAAGGCATGATGCTGTATGAATTAAATAAATTTAAAGAAGGATTATTCTACTGCCTGTATGATACCCCGGATCGCATCCAGCACATGTTCTGGCGGTTTACCGAGCCGGATCATCCGGCGAATAACGGTGCGGCAAACCCGGATTTTGCCCGGGTAATTGAAGACCACTATAAGCAATGCGATGCCGTGGTCGGAAAAGCCCTGCAATATGCCGATGAAGATACGTTGTTCATCGTTCTCAGCGACCATGGTTTTAACACGTTCCGCAGGGGGTTCCATGTGAATACCTGGCTGCATGACAACGGTTTCCTGACATTAAAAAATGGTATTCAGCCGGGACCGGAAAACGGGGATTTCTTTCCCAATGTGGATTGGAGCCGTACCAAAGCCTACTCGCTTGGTCTGGCAGGCATCTACTTAAATGTGAAAGGGAGAGAAGCCAACGGGATTGTAAAACCGGAGGACATGGAGCAAGTGAAGCAACAAATTATTCAGGGATTAAGCGGGATAGAAGATGCGGTAACCGGTAGAAAAGCCCTCCGCAGTGTACTGAGGCAGGAGCAGGTTTATTCCGGAGACTATCTGAAGGATGCCCCGGACCTGGTATTGAATTTTTCCGCGGGATACCGGTCATCCTGGGAGACCGGGTTGGGCGGCATCCCGAAAGGACATTTCGAAGACAACCGGAAACGCTGGAGCGGCGATCACATCATCGATCCGCTGCTGGTGCCGGGTGTCCTGTTTATGAATCACTCGTTTAATACTGACAATCCCGGGTTAATCGATTTAGCGCCGACAATTCTGGCAGCACTGGGGGTTCCGAAAGGGGAAAAGATGGAAGGCAAATCCCTCCTGTCCTGAGACAATGCAATCGGAAGATATTCTGACAACCCCTTCTATCCTTACCCGCTTAAGCCCCCGGAGAATGGAAATTCATAAAAATCAACTTTGTTAATTCACGAAAGGAAAGACAATGAAAATTTTAGTGATCGGACTGGATTGCGCCGCACCGGAAATTCTCTTCGGTGATGAGAACCTGGTGAACATCCGCCATTTGATGGGCGCCGGATGCTACGGAAAATTGGAAAGCATTATTCCGCCCATTACCGTGCCAGCCTGGATGTGCATGGCGACC
>Ga0256841_1001520_pt1 | contig 19831 bp, 13 predicted proteins | sample 356308metaG_FD_185971 | JGI IMG/M metagenome (GOLD analysis project Ga0256841, IMG submission 185971) | Hydrothermal vent microbial communities from Mid Atlantic Ridge, Atlantic Ocean - 356-308 | ecosystem: Environmental > Aquatic > Marine > Hydrothermal vents | place: Atlantic Ocean: Mid... | reverse complement strand
AAGTTTCGGCAGGAACAATAGTAAATCCGTCGTAAATGGCAAATCTGGAGTATTGCACTTCGGGTTGCCCTTCATAAAGGTCGGCTTTATTAATAACGAAAAGAACACTATATCCGAATCCCGCACCAAACATATTACCGCTGACTGCAATCCATTTCTTGTTAAATCCGTAATTTGGGTAATCAAACCAATATTGGTCGTTGGGATCCGAATCAAATGAGTAGAGAAACCAGTTTCCCGTAGGGTCGGTATTTTCACTAACTCCTACAAAAAGTTTTGAACTGTTAACATTGGAGCTGCTCGGCATAACTATTATCCACCGTTTTTCATAAGGATCATACTTTATTTTCGGATCGAAAGTGTCGCCATTTCCAATCAGCGGATACCAGAAACTGCCGCTTCCGATGTCGGAAATGACATTCCCCTGTTTGTCCATAATTCTGAAACCCGTATTGAGGGTTACCATAAGATGATCGGGACCTGCCGCACCGTTTACATCGGGTGGAATGGAGTTGTTGTTATCTTCCAAACCCAAGAAGTCAAGATCTGGAAGGGGAGAATCATCTGCAATTCCTTGATATTGAGATTGTTTTCTGTCTTTATCCAAATATAGAATGTGTTTCTCACCGGAAATAAATTCGGGGAATATAGTCTCCTTATTTGGCCTTTTATTTTTGTGTGATTTTGCAGGATGGAGTTTGTCATACTCCTGCATACTTTTAAAACTTACTTTGGCTTTTTGAATGGAACCGCCCACTGTTTTGATGTATTTTTGCCCGAAAAGTAATACGGATGAAAGCAAAAAAACGGTTGGAATAAGGAAGTGTACTAATATTGTCTTTTTCATTTTTCAGAGATATTTATATGCGGATGCAAATGTATCATTAATATTTATAGTTTTGCATACTTAAAAAAAACAAACTAAATATTCGAATGTTCAATCTTTTATTATCCATAGCCGGTTTTGTACCTTTAATTTTTGGAGCCAAATGGTTGGTTGAGGGTGCCTCGGCAATAGCACACAAAAAAAATATTTCCAATCTCATCATCGGGCTGACAATAGTTGCTTTCGGCACATCCGCACCCGAGTTGGTGGTAAACCTGATTTCAGCCGTCTCGGGGAATGCCGGTTTTAGTTTCGGAAATGTAGTGGGAAGTAATATTATCAATATTCTTGTTATCCTCGGTATATCGGCAATGATATTTCCTGTTGCAGTTAAATCTTCCACAATCTGGATTGAAATACCGTTATGCCTTCTCTCCGCCATAGTATTGCTTATCCTTGCAAGTGACGTTTTTCTTGACGGTGCTCCCTCATCAATAATTAACCGTACAGATGGTTTGATCCTGCTAATGTTTTTCTTTGTTTTTATCTATTATTCTTTTTTCGCAATGAAAAAAAAGGATGAGAAGAGCATTGTGACAGTGAAAGAGATGACCATGGGAAGGTCGGTTACGTTTGTCATTCTCGGAATGGTTTTCCTTACCGGTGGCGGACAGATGATAGTCTATTTTGCCGAGAAGTTCGGTGTTGAGTTCGGCATCTCCGACAGAATAATGGGTTTAACGGTGCTTTCGCTCGGTACCTCTCTGCCTGAACTTTCAACCTCCGTAATTGCTGCGATGAAGAAAAATTCCGATATATCAATAGGTAATATCATCGGTTCCAATATTTTTAATACTTTTCTGATACTCGGGCTGAGCAGTACAATTAATCCTATACCCGTTTCAGATGTTCCGGGAAAGATTATTTCGCAAATAAGCTCAACCAACCTTGATATGCTTGTTAACCTCCTTGCGACAGTACTGGTATTTGTATTTGTGTTTACACGTAAAGGCCGCAGAATAGACCGGCTCGAAGGAGCTTTTATGGTTTTGCTGTATGTAGTTTATATGGTTTTTATTTTGGTATAGAAAGCAGCTTTTAATAAAGCCTGTAAAAAAAAGCTTTCCTGTTGCAGGAAAGCTTTTTGTGATCCAGACAGGATTCGAACCTGTGACCCACAGCTTAGAAGGCTGTTGCTCTATCCAGCTGAGCTACTGGACCATCCTTTCGGTTTAAATATATTTGTTTGTAAACCGGCTGCAAAAATACTAATATTTCATAAAAGTAAAAGGTTGAAATAAAAAAAAATAAAATTTATATATCTTTTCTTGAAACTTTCCGTATAAACTATTCCGAAAGTCATAAGTTATTTATTTTCAGGTTAATTAATAATAATTAGTTCAATACGATTTTGGCAATTATTCGACATCTGACATACGCAACCACTTTGTTGCTCTTGTTGACAGGCGCTAATCTGTTGACTGCACGGGGTTTGGACTCCGTAAAAGAGTTAGAGCAAAAGGCCGGTGAAGCAACGGGCGTTAAAAAAACCGAACTGCTTAATCAGCTTGTTACATATTATGTAAGTACGCAACCTGAAAAAGCTCTTGAGCTTGCTAATCAGGCACTTGATAATTCTGTGAAAGAAAATGATGAAAAGGGCAAGGCAAACTCATATATGTCAATTGGAGAGGCCTACTACGGGGCAGGTGAAAATATTAAGGCTCTAAATAGCTTTCTTCAGGCTGTTAAAATCTTTGAAAAAATAAATGATCAGGCCGGAATTGCTGCAAGTTCCGATAAGATAGGACTTGCATACCGTTTTTTGGGTGATTTTGACAGATCGCTGGAGTTTCATCTTAAGGCTTTGAAAATTTATGAGAAAATTAAGGATGACCGGGGTATTATTTCATCACTGGTAAACTCCGGAATAATATTCCGTAATTTGGGGCAGAATGAAAAAGCTTTGGAAAATTATGAAAAAGCTTTGAATTTGAGTGAAAAGACTGATGACTATGACGGTATGCTGAAAGCTTATGTTGCCATTGGAAATATTAAATGGTATGAAGGTGAAAATGATAAGGCTCTTTCCTACTATGAGCATGCCTATGACATAACTCAAATGGAAAACAATAATTCGGATAATGGTGCCGGAATATTAAATAATATTGGTAACGTCTATCGTAGTAAAGGGGAGTACAACAAAGCTCTCGGTTATTATTCGAGGTCACTGGCAATAAGTAAAAAAGCCGGAGATAAAAATATGATTGCCGTTACTTTGAAAAATATTGGGATTACCAACCTTAAACAGAGAAAATACAATAGCGCAATCAAGTTTCTGGAAGAAAGTAAAGATATTGCAACTCAGATACATCTCGCTAAAATACTGAAAGATGACTTGAAAAATCTTTCTTTGGCATATCAGAATAAGAGAGATTTTGAAAAAGCCCTGAAATATGAAACCGAATATGCAAAATTGAATGATGAGATATTCAATAGGGAGACGAGTAATAGAATTGCAACCCTGCAAATGGAATATGAGATGCGTGATAAGGAACAGAAGCAGACTATTGTGAAAAAAGAGAAAGAGCTCGATGTGTCGCAGTCAAAAAATGTCAGGAACTTTTTTATTTTTGCATTTGTTGTTATTGTGTTGCTGGTAATTATTATATGGTATCGCTACAGGATAAAAGCCAAAGCTAATACGGAATTGAGAAAAATGAATTCCGACCTGGAGAAGAGAGTGCAGGAAAGAACCAAAAGACTGAAACAGGAAAATGAACAGCGTAAAATAGCGCAGGAGCAGGCTGAGTTGGCAAATGAGACAAAGAATAGATTTCTTGCTAATATAAGTCATGAAGTCAGAACCCCGATAAATGCAATAATAGGATTTTGTGACTTGACTATCAGGTCTGTTACGGACCCGGAACATAAAACTAACCTGAAACGAATAAAAGACTCTTCCGAGCATCTGCTTGCTCTGATAAAGGATATTCTTGATTACTCGCAGTTAGAAAGCGGAAAATTGGAGCTTAAAAATGAAAGGTTTGAACTAAACAGCCTGGTTACATCCGTTATTAATGCCTTCTTTCTTGATGCCGACAGTAAAAAAATTAAACTTACATATTCCATTGATAATAAGGTGCCTAAATATGTCAGGGGCGATTCCGATGTTTTACGGCAGGTGCTTTACAATCTGATAGGCAATGCCATTAAGTTTACTGATGACGGTGATGTGAAGGTTGACGTAAAACTGATAGAACCGAAAGACAAAAATAATAATGTAAAATTGTTGTTTTCCGTTAAAGATACCGGTGTAGGGATAACCAAGCTGAAACAAAAACTAATCTTTAATGATTTTACTCAGGCCGACAGTTCTCACGTACGCAAGTTCGGAGGTGCCGGACTCGGGCTTACAATTTCAAAACGCTTTGTCGAAATGATGAATGGAAGAATATGGGTTGAGAGTGAAAAAGGTAAAGGTAGTAATTTTAAATTTGAGATAGTTATTGCTGCCGAAGAAGAAAAGGTTGCTGTCAATATTGTTGATGAAACAATTGAAAAGGAAGCGCTTCATATATTAGTTGCCGAAGATAACCTTCTTAACGCACAGGTGATTTCGGCATTCCTGAAGCGTCTTGGGCATACGGCAATAACAGTGGATAATGGTAAAAAAGCGGTGGATATTCTGTCTTCCGAAAAATTTGATGCCATACTTATGGATATCGAGATGCCGGAGATGGACGGTCTGGAAGCAACAAAAGTTATAAGAAGTGGAAAAGTTGATATTACGGATTCTAAAATACCGATTTTCGCTTTAACTGCTCATGCCTTGAAAGATTATGAGGATAAGTGTTATGAAGTTGGGATGGACGGTTATCTTACAAAACCGATTGATATTGAGAAACTTAATAAGGCCTTAAGTGCCCTTTACCCCAATTCTTAGTAGCTTTGCCTGCCTTTGTTTGCAGACTGCGATGTATCCCCTTCAGCATTAGTAACCCAACTGATTTTATCTCTTCTAGCAAAAGCTAAGGTGAGATAATGTTGCCGTATGAAATCTTTTATTTACTTTTGCCGCCGATTTTGAAAATCTATTTATAATATAAAAACAAATATACAAAATGGCAGGAACAATCACATTTACAATGATCAAGCCTATGGCTGTGAAAAAAGGTTTTATAGGTCCCATTTTAGCAAAAATAGCTGAAGGTGGATTTAAAATCAAGGCAATGAAATTTACCAAACTGACTGTTGAGCAGGCTCAAAAATTTTATGAAGTTCATAAGGAGCGCCCCTTTTACGGTGAACTGACAGAGTTTATGTCGTCAGGACCGATAATAGCTGCAATTCTTGAAAAAGAAAATGCGGTTGAAGCATACCGTAATTATATCGGAGCTACCAATCCCGAAGAAGCTGCCGAAGGTACAATCAGAAAATTATATGGTACCGATTTGGGAATGAATGCCGTTCATGGTTCGGACAGCGATGAAAATGCTGTTATCGAAAGTGATTTCTTCTTCTCGAAGATGGAGAGATTTTAAAACGCTAAAGATTTTATAATCCGGTCGGAATACATTTGTGTTCCGACCGGATTTTTTATTACATTTTTTTATTCCGGTCGTAAAATACTACTCCAACCCTGTTGATATGGCCAATTAAATCTTCATTTGTGATATATCTGAAAACGGAAATATCAAAAGTGTATGGTAAAAACAACTCATCCAAATCGTTTTCCACTTTGTTTAAAAGAGAAAGGTCAATTCTGTTTCCCAGAAAAGTCAAATCAATATCCGAACCGTTGGAATAGTTTCCTTTAGCTCTCGAACCATAAATAACCACCTTTTCAATTTCAGGATATTTTGCAAAAATATTATTGATATCCGTAATAACACTTGTCTCTAAACCGAATTCCATAGCTATTCATTTTTTGTTAATTCCGATAGCCTCTTCAATAGCTTTTCAAAATTTGATAAATATCCGGTTGTGATTGATTTTATTATCTTATCAGCTACCTCCTCATTGTATGTATGAGAAGTTCTGTTTCTACTTTTAATCATATCCATCCATATTTCTCCGTTCTCAAGGATGTCGTATTTAAAAGCTTCTTTTACAGCGTCTTTAGAACCATAGATTTCTTTGTTTCCCTTGTGGTTTAGGAAGTCTTTTAATGTTTTCCAGGCTAACTCATGAGTGAATTCAAAAGCTTGAATGAGTCCCTGTTTTTCCAAATCGGATAGTTCTCTTTCATTAGCAAGTTTGACGGCATTACTTAATTGATGTAATGCTTTTTTGTAATTATCAAACCTTTGTATCCATCTTATATCATCTTTTTTATTGTCCATTTTAATTGTAAAAACCTATTTTAATGCATACAAAGATAATGATTTTGGAAATAAAGCACCGTTAATTTTTTTCGTTTTTTAGCAATAGAACAAAGGGAATTGCACCAAGGGCAATTACAGCGGCGATTTTATATGTTGTAACAAGACCCAGCCAGTCACCGAGTAATCCTGAAATTAATACTGAAAGTGCGGAAGTGATAAAACTGATGGTCATATAGATGCTATTGATAAAAACCGGTTTTTTCTCTCCTCCGATATCCTGGACCAGTGCAAGCAGGATAGGAGTGGGAGCAAAGATGAAAATTCCGAGGAATACGAGTAAAATGAACGTCCAGATGCCAGAAGCGGAAATAAAAAGATACATTAGCACCGGAGTTACGACAGCTACGATGAGTAAAGCTTGCTTGCGTCCTATTCTATCGGAAACGGTACCGGAAAGAAAAGTGCCTGCCGCTCCGGCAAGTTGAAAAACAGCAAGGGCGGAATTGGCAAACCAGAGAGATTCCCCTTTGTCAGTATAAAAATAGACGGGAAGAAATGCAGTTAATCCCGATTTCATAATAGCCCTGAAAAATGTTATTCCGATTAAAATAATGAAAAAAGGCATCATCTCTTTGAAGGTTTTCATAAAACCGGAGCCGGCGGATTTTTTTTGAATTTCGGATGATATCCGTATTTTCTTTAATCTGAAATAGAGAATGAAAGAGGCAAGCAATCCGAAAGGCATTAATTTCCAAGTTCCTTCAAGCCCCCATAATGACACGGCACCTGTGATAACCAACGGCCCTACCGTTCTTGCTATCTCTCCTCCGAACATAAAATAGCTCATACCTTTGCCTGTTTTATCGCCCGATAGCCTTTTGATCATAACAGGTGCAGGAACATGAAAAACGGCACTGCTGACTCCCATAACGAACAGTAATATGGAGATAACCGTGAAAGAAGGTGCAACTCCGAGTAAACTCATTGCTACCGCAGTAACCGCAGGTGTGAAAATCACAAAATAACGGGCTGCTATCTTTTCCGCAATAATCCCGATAACCGGATTTAAAAGCCACGGAATCCGGGAAATCAAATCCCAGAGTGAAGCAACTGCAAGAGTAATTCCGAATTTCTCTATCAGTAACGGTCTTAGAGGTGCCAGAAATGATGAATATATGTCGTGAAGATTGTGTGCAAGCGACACAAGAATTACATCTCCCGTCCTGAATTTTTGTTCGTTTTTCATCCGTCCCGAATTTTTTGCAAAAGTAAGGTAAAATAAATACTATAATTTTCCGTATGCGGGATTTAAATCGGAGACGGTTTCGTATTACAGGATTTTTAAGTATCCGACATTGATTATACTGAATGATAGAGCGGGATGAATAAAAAGGGGATATGTAGATAAAACTCTTGACCTGCTTGAATACGTGAAAGAGTGAGGAGCAGTTGCAATTGTATGACGTATGAAACTTTTATTTGATCAAAATATTTCGTACAAGCTTGTAAAACAAATCATTGATATTTTTCCGGGCTCAAGACAAGTTAAAGAGTTTGGCCTTGAGAATGCTACAGATATTAAAATATTTAATTATGCAAAAAGAAATGGATTTGTTGTTGATAATTATGGATGTCTTGAGATAATAGAATAACCTGTTAGTATATCATAATCAGATCTATAAGATTTTCTTTTCAAATAGTTTCTGATGATTTGCTGCACATCACGATTATCCTGATAGCTGCGTATCACCTCTTTCAACTCTACTGTTGACAAAGCAGTATCCGAATCCGAAAATCCAAAACCCAGATATTTTCCGTGTTCAATGCATACAACCGACTTTTCTTTATCATTTCTTCCTTTGTCAATGATGAAGAAATTTTGGTTGTGAAATGTAAAAGGTTCGATGGCTTGCAATACACGTATATTGTATATCTCCGGCGATTCTTTTCCGATGCAGGCACCGTTGCATTTATGAACCTGATATTGAAAGCAAGCTCCTTTGGTGTCGAAAAGTCCGCATAATTTATGACAAAGGTTGTAGATTTCGGCAAGAATGAACAGGTTGTTTTTTGCGGTTTGATGCGACGAAAAAGTTGTAAGCGGAATATCTCCGTTGTCGTTTTTCGCAATTTTCAACCGGATATACCCTTCATTGTCGGTATATTTGTAAAGTCCCCATGGGAAAGATGTTCTTCGTTGCGCTCGGTTGAATTTGGGCTTGTATTTTTTTATCTCATTCGACTCCAGTAAAAGTGCAATCAACTCGTTTCCCGTAAGTTCATAAGATACTTCAGCTATTTGATTACGCATCTCCAGTGCCCGCTTTGTGCCGTAATTTGTAAGGTGTGACATAACCCTGTCGTGAATGTTCAGGCTTTTCCCGATGTAAATTATATCTCCCCGGTCATTATGGAAATAGTAAACTCCGGGTTCGTTCGGTAAATTGTCAATCACTTTTCTGTCCAGATTTGTATTCAGACCTTGAAAGGAGAGTTTTTTCAGATTCTCTCCGGCTTTCAGCAATAGCTCGAAAAGTTGCAAGGTAGCTGCGGCGTCACCTTTGGCACGGTGCCGGTGCGGGTTCTTAATGTTCAATTCATCACAAAGCTTGCCGAGTGAATATGAGCGTCTGCCGGGAAGTAGTTTGCGACTAAGCCTAACGGTACACATCTTTTCCCTCTTGAAATCGTATCCCAACTCTTTGAATTCGTGCCTGATAAAGTTGTAATCAAAATTGACATTATGTGCCACAAAAGTAGTTCCTTCGGTCATCTCGACAATTCTTTTCGCCACTTCATAAAATTTCGGAGCATCCTTTACCATCTTATTATTAATGCCGGTCATTTGCATTATCCTGTACGGGATTTTCACTTCCGGATTTATCAGAGTGCTAAACTCATCCATAACCTTTTCGCCGTCGTGAACAAAAATGGCTATCTCGGTTATCTTTCCGTTTTTCGGGCTTAACCCTGTTGTCTCTATGTCTATTATTGAATATTTTGTCATTGGGCTTCGCTGTCGTTTGCTTGGCACTGCTATATTTTCAGTTTCATTTGTATTGATTTAATATCCTTTCGCAATTCTCTTACCTCTTTTGCAATATCTTCCTTTTCTGTATTGGGTTCGGGCATTTCGGAACTGATGAAATTGACAAACTTCCAAATCTCCTTTACCTCTTTGACGTCAATTTCATAAGGCTCATAAAGCTTATTCAAAGAATGAAGCTTGAGTGTTCCATCTTTTTCGATTTTGTTTTCCACTATTTTAAAGACAATTCCTTCGTCCAGAGTTATTACAATGCAGGGTTGTCCGTCTTTCAGATAGCGCCAGTTTTCGATATATTCGCCTGTAACCCACGATTTATCGGGAATGGGAAGCATTGAGTCACCTGAAATTTGAAAAGTGCGGTACTTTCGTTCTTTTGAGAGGAAAGGCAGTTTGAAAGTCGGTAATATTTTAATGTATTCGGGGTCGGCAAAGCCGCTTGTATATCCTGCTTTTGCCTTTTCGTTAACCAACTCTATGTTGTCTTCGTTTTCGCTGTCAACCGTAGTTGCAAGTATTCTGATATTACTTCCTTTTATGAAAACGTCGTAGCCTCTTTCAAGTTGTATCAATTGGCTTTCCGGCAGTTTTGCAAGGTCAATCTTTACAAGGGTGTCAATGGCTATCTTGAAATAATCGGAAAAAGCTATTAACACACCAACACCCGGCTTTGCCACATTGTTCTCATATCCGCTAAGTGTAGAGCGTTTCATATTGAGTGCAAAGGCTACATCATCTTGCGTGCGCCCTTTTCGTTTTCTTAAAAATTTTATATTGCTGCTGAAATACATACTTTTATTGTTTTAAGCCAATACATTATTATTAAATGGTATATTTAGAACGGGCGAATTACTTTCCCCGGTTTCTATTTCTTCCGTAAGCTTGTTTTTAAGTTTTATATATGCCCTGATAAGCTCGTTTGTCGTTTTTTCCTTGAAACGGGTATCCTTTATCTTTTGCAGCAGAATTAGTACGTTGTCGTTAGCTGCGGCAGCCTCCTTGAGTAGCTTCAGTGCTTGCAGGCTGTTTTCTCCCACGGTGTAGCTTTCGGTTATCAGGTCTTTAATTCTTACCGATTCTCTTCTTAACCTGTTACCGTATTTTATAAGTTGTTGCTTTGGCAATATCATATTTAGCTGATAAACTTTTATGGCAAGGCTGAAAGCCGTTCTGTAAATCTTTGAATTTTCGTATGTCTCCATAGTAGTTGAAATTTAGTGTGTTATAAAATTATTTTAAAATTTTTTATCAAAATATATTGTCATTTAAAATAAAATGATTATATTGTAAACGTTTTTGTGATTAAAAACTAATCAAAAGTAATACTAATTTTTTAAATGTCAAGTATTTTTTTGATTTTTTTTAAAAAAGTTTGTTTATGGAGTCTGCAAATCGTTGCATAGTACATCTTGATCTTGATACTTTTTTCGTATCCGTTGAGAGGCTACACAATAGTTCTTTGTCCGGAAAGCCTGTAATTATCGGAGGTACTTCCGACCGCGGGGTTGTGGCGTCTTGCAGTTATGAGGCGAGGCGGTTCGGGGTGCATTCGGCTATGCCGATGAAGCTTGCGCGTATTTTATGCGATCATGCCGTTGTGATTCGCGGTGATATGGATAGGTACAGCAAATATTCAAAGATGGTTACGGAAATAATTGCCGAAAGTGCTCCCGTTTACGAGAAAGCTTCCATTGATGAGCATTATCTTGATATTACGGGAATGGATCGCTTTTTCGGAAATTTGAAGTGGTCGCAGGAGCTAAGGCAAAGGATAATCAAAGAGACGGGCTTACCCATCTCTTTCGGCATTTCGGTAAATAAAACGGTGTCGAAGATAGCTACCGGCGAGGCAAAGCCCAACGGACTGTTGCAAGTGCCGCAAACAGGAGTGCAGCCTTTTTTGAATCCTTTGTCAATCGGGAAAATCCCGATGATCGGAAATAAAACTTATCGTCTCCTAAGGTCAATGGGAATATCAACCATTGAGACCTTGCGGCAGGTGCCGCCCGATATGATGAACCGTGTGATGGGTAAAAACGGAACGGTAATATGGAAAAGAGCAAACGGTATTGACCATTCTCCCGTGAGGCAATATTCCGAACGTAAGTCAATAAGTACCGAGCATACTTTCGAAACCGATACCATTGATGTGACGATGTTGCAAAATTTGCTGATAAGTATGGTGGAGAAAATCGCCTTCCAATTACGTAAAAAGGAAAAACTGACATCCTGTGTAACCGTAAAGATAAGGTATTCGAACTTCGATACCCACACTTTGCAGAAACACATACCGTACACCGCTTTCGACCATATTTTAATTGATACGGCTATCGGACTTTTCAAAAGACTATACACACGTAGAATGTTGGTCAGATTGATTGGCGTTAAATTCAGCCACCTTGTGCAAGGCTCGCAACAGTTGAATATGTTTGAAGATACGCCGGAAATGACAAACTTGTATCAGGCAATGGATAAAATAAGATTAAGATTCGGAAGCGACGCCGTTAAAAGGGCGGTAGCCTTTAATATGTGATACTTCGTAAGGTTTATGGAGTTAGATACGGTATTGAAAACCGGTTAGATACGGAAAATATATGTACTTAAACTGCCATTCATATTACAGCCTGAGATACGGCACTTTATCCGTTGAAAAGTTGACGGAAACGGCTAAGGAGTATGGAATTACAACTTTGGCTCTGACCGATATCAACAATTCGACCGGAACCATATCCTTTGTCAAGGAGTGCCGTAAAAACGGAATTAAGCCCGTAGCCGGAATCGAAATACGAAACGGGAATGCTCATCTCTACACGCTGATAGCGCATAACAACGACGGATTTAAAGTAATAAACGATTTTGTCACGCATCACAATCTTAATAAAAAGCAATATCCGGTAACAGCTCCCCGGCTTGACGATGTTTTTGTTATTTATCCTTTCGGAAATAAGAGGGCTAAAGAGCTTGCAACTAATGAATTTACAGGTGTAAAACCCTATGAAGTATTGAAATTGGTGACTTCGGATTATGTTGAGGATATGTCGGGATTGGTTATTATGCAGCCTGTAACTTTTACGGATAATGCCGGTTTTGAGCTTCATAAAAACCTGCGTGCCGTTGATAACAATATACTTCTTTCGCAACTCACTCCTCAAATGATTGCGCACCCTTCGGAAGTGATGATGCCGGTTGAAAAACTGTTGAAGTATTATGAGCGTTTTCCGCAAATAATTGAAAACACCGTAAAATTGATTGACCGTTGTGAAATTGATTTTGATTTCAATACATTGAAAAATAAGAAAACTTTTACCGGAGACACCGGAGACGACGAAGTACTTTTGCGCAAACTTGCTTACGACGGTCTTGAATATCGCTACGGAAAGAATAACAAGGTTGCTTTGGAAAGGGTGGAGAAGGAGTTGAATATAATATTCAGGCTGGGTTTTGCTGCATATTTTCTTATTACCTGGGATATTATCCGTTATTCGATGTCGCGTGGTTTTTATCATGTGGGCAGAGGTAGCGGAGCTAATAGCGTAGTTGCTTATTGTCTGAAAATCACGGATGTTGACCCCATTGACTTAAACTTATACTTTGAGCGGTTTCTGAATCCCAAACGAACAAGTCCGCCGGATTTTGACATTGATTACTCCTGGCGAGAAAGAACGGAAGTCCAGGATTATATCTTCAAGCGATACGGCAGGGAACACACCGCACTTCTCGGCGCAACATCCACATTCAAAAGGAGGTCAATACTTCGGGAGCTTGGAAAGGTTCACGGATTGCCGAAATCCGAAATTGATACTCTTGTGGAAAATCCGGAATCGGGAATCAATAAAAACAGAATTACCGGCAAGATATTTCAAATGTCGGAGCAACTTGCCGGGTTCCCGAATCTGAGAACAATTCACGCCGGAGGCATTCTGATCTCCGAAGAGCCCATAACCCGTTTTACCGCCCTTGACCTGCCACCCAAAGGCTTCCCGACTACCCAGTGGGATATGTATGTGGCAGAGGATATAGGATTTGAAAAACTTGATATCCTGAGTCAGAGGGGAATAGGACACATTAATGATGCGGCGGAACTTATCCTTGCTAACAGGGGAATAAGTATTGACGTTCATAGTGTTGACAAATTTAAAAAGGATATGCGTGTCAGGAGGCAACTGAAAAAGGGGGAGACCATCGGCTGCTTTTACATTGAGAGTCCTGCAATGCGGGGATTGTTGAAAAAATTGCACTGTGACAACTATCTTACATTGGTGGCTGCCAGTTCCATAATCCGCCCGGGAGTGGCACGTTCGGGAATGATGAGGGAATATATCAAGAGGTTTCATAATCCCGGTAAAGTTAAATATCTCCATCCCGTTATGAAAGAACAACTTGAGGAGACATTCGGCGTTATGGTGTATCAGGAGGATGTATTGAAGGTCTGTCATCATTTTGCCGGACTGGATATGGCCGATGCCGATGTGCTGCGGCGCGCTATGAGCGGAAAATACAGAGGTAATAAAGAGATGATGCGTATTGTGGAGAAGTTTTTTGTAAATTGCAAAGCGAAGGGATATCCCGAATCTCTGACAAAAGAGGTGTGGCGGCAAATAGAATCCTTTGCGGGATACTCGTTTTCCAAAGCCCACTCGGCATCTTATGCGGTTGAGAGCTTTCAGAGTTTGTATCTTAAGGCTTATTTTCCGTTGGAGTTTATTACGGCGGTAATCAATAATTTCGGCGGATTTTATCATACCTGGGTCTATTTTAACGAAGCCCGGCGACAAGGCGCAAACATTGAACTCCCCTGTGTGAATAACAGTGAATTTTTAACAACCATCAAAGGGAAAAGCATTTTTATCGGCTTTATTCATATCGCAAATTTTGAAAATAAGACAGGCAGGAGGATACAGTCGGAAAGGGAGGGCAACGGGAAATTTCTGAGCCTTGAGGATTTTATTTTACGGGTATCTCCCGGAATAGAACAGCTCATTTTGTTGATAAGGGTAAATGCCTTAAGATTTACGGGTAAATCCAAGGCCGAGTTATTATGGGAAGCGCATATGCTTATGAATAAGGCGGTTCCCAATGCTGAAAAATCTCTTTTTTACACTCCGCCGAGACAGTATGTTTTGCCGAAACTGGAGCATAGTGCAATTGAAGATGCTTATGATGAGATAGAGTTACTTGGCTTTCCGGTAACTATTTCATATTTCGATTTGCTGAAAACAAAATTCAGAGGAGAGATTTTTGCAAAGGATATGCTTGCCAATGTAGGAAGAAAAGTAAGAATGGTAGGTCATCTTGTGACATTGAAATATATCAGAACCGTTAAAAAGGAGTGGATGCATTTCGGTACTTTTTTCGATGATAAAGGAGACTTTTTCGATACGGTTCACTTTCCTAACTCTCTGAGGAACTATCCTTTCAAAGGAAAGGGTGTATATTTGATGTTTGGGGTGGTAACCGAAGAGTTCGGTTTTGCAACGCTGACTGTTGAAAAACTGGCGAAGTTACCATTAAAGTCTGACCCGAGGGGATGAGTAGTATATTAACTTATCAAACTTTTTCGTTTCCTTGTTTTAGAGAATGAAATTAATGTACTTTTGTAAAAAAATGAAATAAGTATGTCAAAATATATAAGAACTTTTGAAACCCTTTGGGCGGATATGGACCCAAACAGGCATATGCGGCATACTGCCTACAATGACTATGCCGCCCAGGTTAGGGTGGCATTTATGGCTGAGCATGGTATGGGTATTGAAATGATGGAGAAATTGCATTTAGGACCTGTACTGTTCAGGGAGGAGACAAGATTCCTGAAGGAGGTCAGAATGGGTGAAACCATTAAAGTTGATATGTGTCTTGCCGGAATGTCGAAAGATGGTGAACGCTGGAGTATGGTTCATCATGTTTTTAAGCAGAATGAAAAATTGGCGGCAATTATTACCGTCGAGGGAGCCTGGATTGATATGATAACCCGGAAATTAACTCCTCCTCCTGCCGATATGCTGAAATATTTTGAAGAACTTGATAAAACTGAAGATTACCGGGAGATTTTAAAACGAAGTTAACTCACCTTTAGTTACTTTTAGTGAAGCTGCTATCAAAACATATTATAGTCATAGCCGGGTTAATAATACTGACCGGATCTTTGTATGCCCAGAAAGTAGGACTTGTTTTAAGTGGAGGTGGTGCAAAGGGTGTGGTTCATGTTGGTGTGTTAAAAGCCCTGGAAGAAAATAATATACCAATTGATTATATTGCAGGTACCTCAATGGGAGCAATTGTTGGAGCACTTTATGCCGGTGGCTATTCTCCCGACGAAATACTAAAACTGATTAGTTCGGATGAAATGAAGAAATGGATAAATGGTGAGGCTGAGAATGACTATAGTTACTTTTATAATATGCCACAGTCAAATGCTTCCTGGCAAAGTTTTCGCCTTAGATTCGATTCCGTATTCAGAATAAAGATACCTGCAAATATCATTACCCCGTATGAAATGGATTTTGGTTTTATGGAGCTTTTTTCAGGACCGGGTGCAGCTGCCAAATATAATTTTGACAGTTTGATGGTGCCATTCAGATGTGTTGTTGCTGATGTTTCAGAAAGTAAGCCGATTATTTTGAAGAGCGGAGACCTTGGTCAGGCTGTAAGGGCATCTGCAACATTTCCGTTCTATTTTAAACCTATTAAAATAAACGGAAAGTTGATGTTTGATGGTGGTATGTATAATAACTTCCCGATTGATGTGATGAAAAATGATTTTAATCCTGATTATATTATTGGAATAAAAGCCGCTTCACCGTATGGCCCGCCCGAAGAGGATGACCTTGTTTCTCAAATACAGTCAATGTTGATGAAGAATACAACAGAGGTGCTAAAGAAAGGAGAGGGAATAATAATAAAACCTGAAACTTCAAGCGTAGGCATTACCGATTTTACCCATACATCTGCATTTATTGATAGCGGATATACCGCAACTATAAGAAGTATTCCGGAAATTAGAAAATATGTTAAAAGAAAGGTGTATCCCGGCATTGTAGATTCTAAAAGAAATACTTTTAAGGCGAGTATTCCTCCGTTTCGCATTGGCGATTTGAGAATAAACGGTATTAATAAAAAACAAGAGGTTTATATAAAAAGGCTTTTGAGTATAGATTCGGTAAAATCAAAAAACAAGTTTATCGGTAAGTCGGATTCGGTTATAATTCGGGAATTGAAAAAGAAGTACCGTAAGATAATTGCTGATGAAAATGTGGAATATGTCTATCCTCAACTTGTTTATGATACTTCTGCAAAGAGATATGATGTTGAACTTGATGTTAAAAGGGGAGATAAAGTAAAAGCAGAACTAGGCGGACTTGTTTCTTCGCAGGCTACGAATGAGATTTTTTTTCAAATACAGTATAACTATTGGGCTAAAAAGGCTTTTAGTATTATAGCAAACACTTATCTCGGAAGATTTCATAACTCGGGTCAGGCAATGTTTGTTTACGGTATTCCCGGCAAGCTCCCGGTTTCCGTCCAAGCCTCTTATACTCTTAACGGGTGGAATTATTTTAATACGAACACATACTTCTTTGAAGATGAGAAGCCTAACTATCTTGTTGAAAATGACGGATATGGACGATTCGCAATCTTGACACCGACCAGTCAGCATAGCAGGTTAGGGGCTTGTGTAGCAACGGGAAGGCAGAAGTTCAGGTATTATCAAACAAACCGGTTCAGCAGAACAGATACGGCTGATATTACCTATTTTGATTTTTACAGCCCTGCAATCACATTGGAATCGAATACGCTGAATAAAAAACAATTTGAGACCAATGGATCTGATTTTAAAATATGTGCAAGGTTTGTAGGTGGATTGGAGCATACTATTCCGGGCTCAACAGTAGCCGATACAATGGAAACGAAAAGTTATCATAAATGGGTGCAGTTAAAATTTTCACTTGACAGCTATTTTTTGCATAAAGGAATATTTACTTTGGGATTGTACGCTGAAGCTGTAATCAGCAATCATCCTCTTTTTGATAACTATACGGCTTCTTTACTTGTAGCACCTAATTTTCAGCCTGTTCCTCAGATGTCAACCATCTTTCTGTCACAATTCAGAGCGTATAATTATGGAGGTTTTGGGTTGAAAACCGTATTTAGTATTTTTAAAAACTTTGATTTAAGAGCGGAGGGATATATTTTTCAACCATATCAGGAAATACTTAAAGATGAAAATGGCGATGCTTATTTTGGGCCTGAATTTTCTTCCAGAAACCTTATTGGTTCAGGTTGTCTGGTTTATCATGCACCTTTCGGACCGGTGAGTATGTCGCTTAACTATTATGAGGGAGCTGAAGAGCCTTTTAGTTTTAATATAAACATTGGTTATCTGATATTTAACAAAAAGCCGTTAGAATAATTAATATAAAACTTTCTTTGAATTAAATAATTTATATTTTTGCAACCCTTAATTAACGTATGTTATTTAATCTCAATAAATTGTTGTTTGAGCAACATAATGTGAACTGGTAATTTATGGAAACAAAAGATCAACTCAATCAAAATCCTGAGAATGTTGAAAATCAACAACAGGAGGAGAATTCCAAATCTGTTGTATCAACAGATAAAAATGTAAAATTAGATTCTGAAAATTCCGATATGGAAATAGAGAAAAGTGAAAAGACCGTAAAAATTGAGAGTGAAGTCTCAAAAAAGCCTGCATCTTCAAATGTGAAAACAGCAGTTGGAAAAAAGGAAGAGGAGCGTCCGGAACAATCGGTTGAAATGCCAAAAGAGCCTGCTGCGGCCTCTGCCGGTGAGGAGAGCAGTCAGGGTAAGGGTGAAACTGAAGCTGTTAAGGATGTGGAAGATAAGGTTGAATCAGAGAAACTTTCGGCAACAGAAACCGGGCTTGAGAAAGATAATGAAGAGCCGGATGCGGATAGTGAAAAAGAAAAAGCAGAAGTAGCTCATGAAATAAAAGAGGATGCTGATGATTTGCATTCCGAAGATGAGGAAGAAGAGGAGGATGATGAACATGAACACGAGGATGTGGAGGAAGACTATAATAGCAAAACCAGGGAAGAGCTTGTTACCATTTTGGAGGAGACCGTTAGGGATGAGGATGTTCTGAAAATAAAAAATAAAATCGCCTTAATAAAAGTTGCCTTTCATAAAATTGAAAAAGAGGAACAGAATAAAAAGCATGATGTTGATAGTGAGGTTGATGATGAAAAAGAAAGTGCTGAAGAACCCGTAAAAGTTGTTGATGAAATTGAAAAACGGTTTAACGACGCATTTGCAATATATCGCACTAACAGAAAGAAATTTCTTGAGGAACAGGAAAAGCTTAAACAGCAAAACCTGGAAGCCAAAAAAGTTATTCTTGAAGAACTGAAAACCCTTATTGACTCTGAAGATTCTCTTAAGAAAACCTACGACGAGTTTAAGACCTTACAGGAAAAATGGCGTGAAATTGGAATGGTGCCAAAGTCGGAAGTAAATAATCTGTGGCAAAACTATCATTTCTACGTTGATAAGTTTTTCGATAAGGTGAAAATGAATAAGGAGCTTAGGGATTTGGATATGAAGAAAAACCTTGAGTCTAAAATAGAGTTATGCGAAAAAGCCGAGGAACTCCTTCTTGAAACATCCATATTGAAATCATTTAAAGAACTTCAGAATCTTCATCATAAGTGGAAAGAGATCGGACCTGTTCCGCAAGATAAAAATGACGAAATTTGGGAACGATTCAAAGCTACAACGGAAAAAATCAACGAACGTAGAAGGGAACACTACAATAAACTTCAGGAAGAACAACAGAATAATCTGCTTGCCAAAACTGCATTATGTGAAAAGGCGGAGGAGCTTTTGACTGTGGAATACAATTCAATTAAAGAGTGGCAGGCTGCAACGGAACAAATTTCAGAACTTCTAAAGGTTTGGAAAACTATAGGAAGAGCTCCAAGGAAACATAATGACGAGATTTGGGATAGATTCAGAGGGTCGCTCAATACCTTTTATGCTGCTAAAAAAGAGTTTTTTCAAAAAATAAAAGAGGAGCAGGTCAATAACTACAATCTGAAACTTGATATATGCGCTCAGGCCGAAAGTATGATGGATAGTACAGACTGGAGAAAGACAACCCGCGACCTGATTAATTTGCAGAAGGAGTGGAAAGCTATCGGTCCTGTTCCACGTAAGCATTCAGACAAAATATGGAAACGGTTTAGAGCCGCTTGCGATACCTTTTTTAATAGAAAATCGGAATTCTTTGCCAACATTGATAAACATGAAGCTGAGAATAAAAAGCTGAAAGAGGAACTCATACTTAAGGTTGAAAATTATGAATTTGGAGATGATAAAAATGAGAACCTCAATATTTTAAAGGAATTTCAGCGTGAATGGACGGGTATTGGACATGTGCCGATGAAAGATAAGGAGCGTTTGCAGTCGGAGTTCAGGGCAGCTATTAACAAAAAGCTTGATAAATTGAAAATCAGTCACACTGAAATTCAAACAATGAACTATAAGCAGCGTTTTGAAAATATTGAGAATAATCCTGATAAAAGACGGATTCTTAATAACGAGCGTCATTTTCTTGTTAATAAGAGTAAAAAACTTGAGGAAGAGATAAATGTTTGG
>Ga0256841_1001519_pt1 | contig 19834 bp, 13 predicted proteins | sample 356308metaG_FD_185971 | JGI IMG/M metagenome (GOLD analysis project Ga0256841, IMG submission 185971) | Hydrothermal vent microbial communities from Mid Atlantic Ridge, Atlantic Ocean - 356-308 | ecosystem: Environmental > Aquatic > Marine > Hydrothermal vents | place: Atlantic Ocean: Mid... | reverse complement strand
ACTACGACTGGGAGCCGGCCGAGGAGCTGCTGACGGCCTACGCCGGGGCGCCGTTGGTGGTGCGGACGATGCGGTCGCTGGGGGTGGGCAAGAGCGTGAGGCGGCAGGTACGCGTCAAGCAGCGGCAGCGGGGCTTGGACGAAGCCAGCCTGGTGGAAAGCTTCGTGTTGTTGCACGCGCTGGGCGGCGATTGCCTGGAGGACTTCGAGCGGCTGCGGGAGGACGCCGGGCTGGCCGAGAGGGTGGGTCATGAGTTGCCGGCGCCGAAGGCGGCGCGGCGGGGTGAGGAGCTGGGCGAGTGGGCCTCGGCCTGCCGGCTGCTTAAGGGGGGATTCCGGGCCGCCGTAGCGCCGGTCTTGGACGCCGCCCGCAGCCGCGGCTATGATGGAGGTTGACGCTCATGGAATCCGGTGGGAGCCCGAGGGTAAGGCGTAGGGTTCCATCCTGGCTTTTCCCGGCGCTTGGTTATGCAGTTTCCATCTCCTGTCTGGTCTGGGTCTACTACGGCTTCGACTGGCAGAAACAACTGCCGAAGCTGTTGGCCACCGACTGGAGACTCATCGCCCTTGCGGTCGCCACCGACGTCTGTGTCTATGTCATCCAGGGCTGGCGCTGGAGCCTCGTGCTCCGGCCCATCGGCCGGGTCTCGGTGCTCCGCAGCGTCCAGGCGGTTTATATCGGCCTCTTCGCCAACGAGGTGCTCCCGCTCCGCAGCGGCGAGGTGATCCGCTGCTATCTCCAGGCGCGCTGGAACCGGATCCCCTTCTCACTCACCATTTCGAGCGCCGTGATCGAGCGTTTCCTCGACGGGGCCTGGCTCGTATTGGGCTTCTACGTGATCTCCCGTTACCTCGAACTGCCGGGCTATCTAGAGGCCGGCGCGCGCATTCTCGCGGGCATGCTCGGCCTCGTAGCGCTGTTCCTCGTTCTCGCCGTGATGCACAAGAAGCACGTCCAGGCCGCGGTGAGGAAACGCGGATGGGCCGAAGTGCTGCACCACATCGTGGACGGCGCCCACGACATGGGCCGCTCGCCCTCGTTCGCCGCGGCCGTCGTCGTGAGCCTGGTCTACCTGATCCTTCAAGCGGTCCCGATCTGGGCCCTGGCCCGAGGCTACGGCCTCGATCTGCCGATGGTGGCCGCCGCCGTGGTGCTGGTGGTGCTCCGCCTGGGCAGCATTCCCCCACAAGCCCCGAGCAACGTCGGCGCGTTCCAATTCTTCACCGTGCTGGGCGTGGAGCTGTTCGGCATCGCCCGCTCGGAAGCCACCGGCTTTGCCACCCTCTTGTTTGTCGTCGTCACGGTTCCTTTGTGGCTCGGAGGCTTCATCGCCCTGTTGGCTACCAAGATGCGGCTCACCGACATTCATCAGAATGCCCGGAACCACATGCGCGGGCGGCCCGGAACAACGGGTCCGGACCCGCTACGCTCCATTCCCCCGGAGGCGTCGCCTGATTGACTCGGGCCCGGAGCTCCCCGCGCCGAGGGGCGGCAGGCCATATAATGCCTTGAGGAGATTCACTCCGATCCGTGAGCGCGGGGCCCTGCCGGGACCACGGTCACGGGAGACATCAGAAAGGTGCCCGACATGTTCCGATTCGCGATTCTCGCGCTGTTGAGCTTGGCGTCCCTGTGGGCGCAGGAAGGTAAGCTGAGATTCATTGCTTTCGGCGCCCATCCCGACGACTGCGACATCCGCTTCGGCGGCACTGCAGTGAAACTGGCCCGAGCGGGCCACCTGGTGAAGTTCGTCTCGGTGACCAACGGCGACGCCGGACACCACGAGATGGGCGGCGGCATCCTCGCCCAGCGCCGCTACCGGGAGACCCAGGAGTCCGCCCGCCGGCTGGGTATCGCCGAGTACGAGGTCTTCGACAATCACGACGGCGAGCTGTTGCCCACCCTCGAGGTCCGCAAGCAGATCATCCGCGCCATCCGCGAGTGGAAAGCCGACGTCGTCCTCGCTCCCCGGCCGAACGACTACCACCCCGATCACCGCTACACCGGCGTCCTCGTCCAGGACGCCGCCTACATGGTCGTCGTGCCGAACATCGTCTCCGACACCCCCGCCCTGCGCAAGAACCCCATCTTTATGTACTACATGGACCGGTTCCAGAAGCCGGCCCCCTTCCGCCCCGATATCGTCGTCGCCATCGACGATGTCTGGGACACCAAGGTCGATGCCCTCGACGCCCACGTCTCGCAGGTCTACGAGTGGCTGCCTTGGGTGGCCGGCGTCCTCAGCCAGGTACCGAAAGACCCGGCCGCCCGGAAACGCTGGCTGAGCGAGCGGCGCAAGCCCCGCATGACCCCGTCGATCCGCAAGGCCCTCGAACGCCGTTATGGGGCCGAGCGCGCCAAACAGGTGCAGTATTACGAAGCCTTCGAACTCTGCGAGTACGGCCGCCAGCCGACCTGGGAAGAGCTGGACAAGATCTTTCCCAAGTGATGCCGGACGATAGATTGCGGCAACTGCCTTCGGTCCACGAGGTGCTCGAACGGCTCGGCGGTCTGCGGGACCGGTTTCCTCACGAGCTCCTCGTGGACGAGGTCCGCCAGGCCATCGCCGACCTTCGCGGCGAGCTGCTCAGCGGCAAGACCCCGGAGATGGCCTCCGTCGAGGAGATGGTCCGCCGCCGCCTGGCGCAACTCGAGCGCCCCTCGCTGCGGCCGGTGATCAACGCCTCCGGGGTCATCCTGCACACCAATCTCGGCCGCGCCCCCCTGGGGCCTCTCCAGCCCATCCCCGGCTACTCGAACCTCGAGTACGACCTCGCCGCCGGCCGCCGCGGCCGCCGCGACGTGCATATCGCCGGTCTCCTCGAGCGCCTCCTCGGCAAGCCCGGCATCGCCGTCAACAACAACGCCGCCGCCGTCTACCTCGTCCTCAACGAGCTGGCCGCCGGCCGCGAAGTCGTCGTCTCCCGCGGAGAGCTCATCGAGATCGGCGAGGGCTTCCGGATACCCGACATCATGGCCCGCTCCGGCGCCGTCCTCCGCGAAGTCGGCACCACCAACAAGACCCATCTCGACGACTACCGCAAGGCCATCAACGAGAATACCGCCCTTGTCCTCACCGTCCATCACTCCAACTTCCGCATCACCGGCTTCACCGAGAAGCCCGCGCTGAACGAGCTGGCCGCCCTGGCCGCCGAGTACGACATCCCGCTCTACGAAGACCTGGGCAGCGGCTGCGTGGCCGACCTGCGGCCCTATGGGGTGGACGAGCCCCGCCCGCAGCAGAGCCTCGAAGCCGGTGTGAATCTCGTCTCGTTCAGCGGCGACAAGCTCCTGGGCGGTCCGCAGGCCGGCATCATCGCCGGCGACGACGAGCTGATCCACCGCGTGCGGCGCAACCCGATGTTCCGCGCCCTGCGCCTCGACAAGCTCATCTATCAGGCCCTGGAAGAGACGCTGCGCCGCCACTTGCTCGAGCAGTACGACGCCATCCCCGCGCTGCGCATGATCCGGATCCCAGCCGGGGAGATCAAGAAGCGCGCCGAAGCTTTGGCTGCGCGTCTGCCGGAAGGGGCGGCGTCGGTGGAGCAGGGCCGTTCCCTCATCGGCGGCGGCTCCACGCCGGAGCAGTCCATCCCCACCTGGCTCCTGGTGTTTCAATCCGGCGGCGCCACCGAACTGGACCGGCGCTTGCGCACGGGCGATCCCCCCGTCGTCGCCCGCATTGAAAAGGATCGCCTCGTCGTCGATCTGCGCACCGTCTTCCCCGAAGAGGAGCCGGCGCTCGCCAAGGCGCTTCAAGAGGCTCTTTCGAGGTAGGTGCCGTCGGCGGTCGAGACGCGGATCTTCTCGCCTTGCTGGATGAACGGCGGCACCTGTACCACCAGCCCCGTCTCCAGCTTGGCCGGCTTGGTGACGTTGGAAACCGTGGCGCCCTTCAGGCCGGGTTCCGTTTCGACCACTTCGAGATCCACCGACGGCGGCAGCTTCACGTTCACCGGCTTGCCTTCGTAGAACTCCACCGCCACCGCCGTGTTCGGCGCCAGGTAGCTCATCGCGTCGCCCAGCACCTCCTTCGAGAGCGCGAACTGCTCGTAGGTGTCCGTCGTCATGAAGTAGTAGTTGCCGCCCTCTTCGTAAAGGTATTCCATCTCGCGCTCTTCGAGGAACGCCCGCTCGACGAAGTCCGTCGAGGCGAACTTGTGGTCGATCATCGCCCCGGTGCGCAGGTTGCGCATCCTCGCCTGAACGAACCCCCGCTTGTTGCCCGGCGTGCGGTGCTCGGTGCGGAAAATCGAGTGCAAGTCCCCCCGGAACTCGATGATCATCCCGGGGCGCAGTTGGGTCGCTTGAATCATGTGCTTGCTTTAGCCTGGGTGTGGGCCGGCGGGTGCCGCGCTCAAAGCCATTCTACCAAACCGCCGCCGCGCACCCGATCGCCAGGGGAATTCGCTTTGGGAATCCGCGCCCTGCGGCTGAAACCGGATCCGCTCGCCTGCTGTATAGTGTTCCTCGCCGCACTACGCGCGGAAAGGAGAATTCATGAGAATCCACGCCCGCCCCGCTCTCGCCATCCCCGGCGTGCTTTTCCTGACCGCCGCCGCCCTCGCACCGGCTACCGCCCGCGCCCAGCAGCCGCGGTTCCGCGTCTATTCCCGCCTGCTCGATCCCCGCGAGCACCCCGACGACGCCCGCCGCGCCGTCAAGCCCCCGGACTGGTCCACCTTCGGCGGCCGGACCCGCTTCACCACGCTACGAAGCTTCACCATCGAGAACGGCCGCATCACCGGCTTTCGCGAGAAGCTCGACAAGTATACGTTGGAGCGTCGCCTCGGCGACGTCGTCTGGCCTTCCTATCCCATCCTGTTCGCCGCGAACCTCGAGGAGCTGGCCCGGGAGATCCGCCGCCGCAACCTCTTCCTCTTCGACATCTGGGGCTACGTGCCCGGTTCCGGACCCGGCGGCTACTGGCAGCAGTTCCACCCGCCCGCCGGCGTCTTCGAGATGCTCGAGCGCGTCCTCGGCGAGCGCTGGCTCGGCATGGACGTCGGCGAGCAGGACGGCCGCTACATCGGCGGCTACGCTCCCCAGATGCTGCCCGCTTCGGCCGGCCGCTTCGAGCAATACCTCAACTTCCAGCGCCACTTCGAGCGTCTCACCACCGAGCTGGGCGGGAAGATGGCCACCCTCGTCTCGCTCAACTTCGGCCACTATTTGCTGAAAGAGGGGATCTATACGCTCATCGGCGCCGAAACCGCGCAGGCGCTGCCCAACGGCCAGGTCTACTATGCCTTCATCCGCGGGGCGGGGAAGCAGTACGGCGTGCCCTGGTTCGGCAACGCCTCGGTCTGGAACCGCTGGGGCCACAAGACCTACTCATCCAAAGGCAAGGATTACGGCCCCACCAAGGGAACCAGCCTCAGCCTGCTCAAGCGCCTCGTCTACAGCCACATCCTCTACAACGCGATGCTGGTTGGCTTCGAGAGCGGCTGGTTCGACGCCGAAGGCGGCCTCTCGCCCATCGGCCGGATGCAGCAGGCGGCGAAGGAATGGGTCGAGCAGAACGGCTCGCCCGGCGTCATGCTCACGCCCGTGGCGCTTCTCGTCGATCACTTCGCCGGCTGGTCCTTCCCCCGGCACCTCTACTCCCGCAGCGTTTACCGCGTCTGGGGCAACCTGCCCTACGAGCCCGGTGACCACCTCACCCATGGCGTCCTGCGGCTGCTCTATCCCGGCTACGAGGATTCCAGCTACTTCCACGACGAAACCGGCTTTCTGACGGCCACGCCCTTCGGCGACATCGCCGACGTCCTGCTCAGCGACGCCGAAGGCTGGCTGCTTGCCCGCTACGGGCTCATCGTCGCCGCCGGCGAGCTGGAGGGCGGCGTCGAGCTGCGCGACAAGCTGCTCGATTACGTCCGCGGCGGCGGCCGCCTGATCCTCACCGCTGGGAACCTGGAGAAGCTCCCCGGCGGCCTGGGCGGCGTCCGGGCGCGGTGCGGGGCTTCTTCGAACGTCTGTGAGCTTAGTCTGCCCGAGGGCGCCACGGTGCTCGAATCAGACGGTGGCCGCCCGCTGGCCGCCGATGTAGCGATCGGGGAAGGCCGCCTCACCGTGCTCGCCAGCCGCTTCGGCGTGGTGGAGGAACCCGCCGTATCCCTGCCCGTCGGCAGCCGCATCGACCAGCCGTTGCCGCAACCCTACCCGCTGTTGCCCTACGTGCAGCGCGTGCTGGAGGCCGCCTTCCGGGAGCAGATGCTCTTCGAGGCGGGCGAGGGACTGAGCTGGATCGTCTGCCGCCGCGGCCCCGGCGAATACACCTTGGGCCTGGCCAACAATGGCTGGCAGGAACGGCCTTTCAAGATCGTTTCCCACTGCGGGCCCATCCGGGAGATCCGCGAACTCCCCATGGACCGTTCGGAACGTTCGGCGGTGGGTTACTTGCCCGAGGGCGTCTCCGGCGCCGGACTCGGCCGCAATACCGCCTCCACCATCGCCGGCGGCGACATGCGGATCTTTCACGTCCGCGTCGCCGAGCAGGGAGTGGCGGAGATCCCCCACGCCCTGCCGCCCCCGCGCCCCGCCGACCGCTTCCTCAACCTGCGGCGCGTGGCGTCGTTGAAGGAAGCCATCCTGCGCCGGCCTACGTTCTTCCACCATTACGGTGGGGCCGTGGTGGACTGGCGGTATCTGCGCCGGAGCACGCTCGACGCGCTCCGGCAGGAAGCCCGCTGGGTGCGGCAGCAGGGCCTGAAGCTGCTCGTGGATCTTTCTTCCGGCCTGAACCTCTATCCCGATCTCCGGCTGGTGAACAACGACCCGCCGGAGTACCGCGCCAGCATGGAGGCCATCCGGGAGATTCTCCGGAAGTCCGCCGCCCTCGGGGCCCGCGGCCTGATCCTCACCTTGCACCGGTTCCCGGAGAACAGCTACACGCGGGAGCAGTCCTGGGCCGATTTCGAGCAGACGGTGCGGGAGATCTGCGCTCGGGCGGTCCGGTCGGACATCACCGTGTACCTGCGACTGCAGCCCGGCAAGCCGCCGCGCAACGTGTCCGAGGCCTTCCGCTTCCTGGACCGCGTCGGCGCCGCCAACCTGCGCCTGGCCCCGGCCACGGCCCTGCTCCTGGACGATCCCAATGCGACGCAAGCCGTCAAAGCCGCCGCCGCCCGAATCGGCCTCTGGCTCGTGGCCGCGCCGGACCGCGATCTCGGCGGCGCCCGGTGGAACGCCCACGGCCGCATCGCCGGCAGCGATTACGAGGACGCGATCCGTAAACTGCTTGCCGCCGCCCCGGACGCCCCGGTCGTCATCGACAGCCTGTGCCGCACCTGGGACGAAGAGTACCTCGAAGCCCGCGCCCTCCCTTTTCGGTGACAGTCTACTCAATTCCCAATTCCTGCCCGACCCGATCGCACCTGAGGACACCTCCTCTTTCGGGGACATGCTACTCAATCACCAATTTGCGCGAGACGCAGTCTCTCGCAAACGCACTATTTCAACGCTATGGGACGAATTGCCAGGGTCGTCATTCCTGGATTGGCGCATCATGTCACGCAACGGGGCAACCGCCAGCAGAACGTGTTCCTCAGCGATGACCACCGCCGGGTGTACTTGAAGACGCTCGGCAAGCATTGCGAGAAGCACGGGTTGCGGATCCTCGGTTATTGCCTGATGACCAACCACGTCCATCTGGTGGCGGTGCCGTTGCGCGAAGACTCCCTGGCCAAGGGGCTCGGGCGGACCCACAACGATTACGCCCGCTGGTTCAACGTCACCCAGGGGCAGAGTGGGCATCTGTGGCAGAACCGCTTCTTTTCCTGCCCACTGGAGGACCGGCACCTCTGGGAAGCCCTCCGTTACGTAGAACTGAACCCGGTGAGGGCGCACCTGGTGGCCCGGCCGGAGGAATGGCGGTGGTCGAGCGCGGGAGCGCACTTGGGGCGGCCTGACGAAAGCGGGTTGCTGTCGATGGAGTGCTGGCGAGAGCAATACGACGAACGCCGGTGGCGGGAAGTTCTCGAAATGGGGGTGGGTGCGGCGGAACTCGAGCAGCGGATTCGAGAGGCGACGCGCACGGGCCGGCCGTTCGGGTCCGAGACCTTCGTGGAGCGGCTGGAAGAGCAGACCGGCCGGCGGTTGCGCCCGCAGCGGCGAGGACCCAAGAAGAAAAAGCTAGCTGCCGCGGCGGGCGGCGGTGGGTCGGACGCTTCGCAATTGGTGATTGCGTAGCATGTCCCCGAATTGGGTGAGTGGCCTATAGCGCCCCGAAGGGCAAGGCGGTGGCGCCCGGTCCGAGCGGCAGCATGACGTCGCCCGGGTGGACTACATATCCGGGAGCCGCTTTATCGCCGAAGTCTTCCTGAAACCCCCGGATCGCCGAGGCCATGGCCGGGCGCGGCGTGGCCGACAGCTTCACTTCGATAGGCACGAGCCGGCCGCCAGCCTCGACGATGAAATCGACTTCAGCTCCGGGCGCTGTTCTCCAGAAATAGATCCTCGGTTCCCGGCCTTGATGGAGGTGAGCTTTGACGATCTCCGAGAGTACGGCCGTTTCCAGGATGGCGCCCCCCATCGGACCGGCCGCGGCATGGTCCGGATCCCTCAGTCCCGCCAGATGGCACAGCGTCCCCGTGTCCGTGAAATAGATTTTCGGCCTCTTGACGAGTCTCTTACCGACATTGGCGAAATAGGGCCGCAAGACGATGACTTGGTGGGTCGCTTCCAGGACTGAGAGCCAGGCTTTGGCCGTGTTGACCGCGAGGCCGAGATCCCGCGCGATTTCCGACAGGTTCAGCAGTTGCGCGCTCCGCGCCGCCAGGGCTTGGAGGAAGAGCTGGAATTGCGACAGGTCGCCGATTTGCCGCAGCGAGCGCACGTCCCGCTCCAGGTACGTCTGAATGTAGCTCGCGTGCCACAGATGAGCGTCACGGTCGGGATCGGCCGCCAGCTCCGGGTATCCGCCCCGCAGCAGCGCCTTCCAAAGCTCCTGATACGCCAGCAGTGGCTGCGCCCGCGCTGCGTCAGAGGACTCCCAGGGCAGAGGGAGTTCGGGCCGTCCCTCCACTTCCCGGCGGGAAAGCGGAAGCAACCTCAGAATCGCCGCCCGCCCGGCCAGCGACTCGGTTACTCTCTCCATGAGCAGGAGGTTCTGCGATCCCGTCAGCAGATATTGGCCGGGCTTGTCGCGACGGGCGTCGATCCATTCTTTGATGTACGGCAGCAGCTCGGCGGCGAACTGCACCTCGTCCAACATCACCGGCGGCGGGTGCGTCTCGAGGAAGCTCCGCGGATCCTCCCGCGCGGCGCCGCGAACATCCGGCAGCTCCAGCGACACATACCGGTACCGTTGGCCGAAGAGGCGCCGGAGCAGCGTCGTTTTGCCGGACTGGCGTGGACCCGTGAGCACTAGCGCCGGGAACTCTTCGGCAGCCCGCTTCAGGACCGGGTCGAGGGTTCTGTCGATGTAGTTGCCGGGGATGGAGCCTCCTTATATGCAATTTTGCATTCGAAATGCAAAATGTCAAGATGTCCTGCTCCCGCCGTCCCGTTTCTCCGGTCACCACAGCCTTTGCCTCCGTAACCCCGTGTCCCGCACTACGATGCACCACGCCGATCGGCTGTTCGCGCCGCCCGGCGTGCTACAACCCTATCGGGCGGCTCGGCGTGTCCCGCCAGGAGCGGTATGGCCCATGCGAGACCGGCAGGCGGCTTCCCGCGGCAGGATCGACCTGGCCGTGGAGGCAAAACAGTCACCCGGAAACCACGGCGGCGGTGAGTGGCCGACGCGTCACACCCGCCGCTAACAAACAGAAAATAAATGAGATGTCCGTTTCAACGTTTGTGCAAGAAAAAGCGCCACGCGTCACGCCACCCCGGGGCTCCGGGGCCCTCAGCCGCCCAGTACCTCCAGGTACCGGGCCACCGCCTGGATGCCCCGGTAGAAGTTCGGCAGGTGGAACTTCTCGTTGGGAGCGTGGAGATTGTCGTCCGGCAGGCCGAACCCCATCAAGACGCTGGGGATTCGCAGGTGCTGGTCGAAGACGCCCACAATCGGGATCGAGCCGCCGGAGCGGATGAACACCGTGGGCTTGCCGAAGGTCTCTTCCAGGGCTCGGGCCGCCGCCCGGACGAACGGATCGCCGGTATCCACCAGCGACGGGGCCGCCCGGTGGATCGTCTTCCACTCCACCGATACGCCCCGGGGGGCCGCCGCGCGGATGGCGGCGACGAGCTGCGCCTCGGCCTCTTCCGGATCCTGGTCCGCCACCAGCCGGGTGCTGATCTTCGCCGTCGCCCGGGCCGGGATCACCGTCTTGGCTCCCTCGCCGGTGAAGCCGCCCGTTATGCCGTGGCAATCGAGCGTCGGCCTCGCCCAGACACGCTCGAGCGGCGAATACTCCGGCTCGCCGACAAGCTCGGAGACCCGGACCTCTTTCTTGCGGTACTCCTCTTCATCGAAGGGGAGCCGCTTCCAGGCCTCCAATTCCTCCGCCGTCGGCGGCCGGACCTTGTCACAGAAACCCGGGATCCGGATGTGGCCGTCGCGGTCCTTGAGCGCGGTGAGGATCTCGGCGATGGCGTTGAGCGGGTTCGGGGCCACGCCGCCGTAGACGCCGGAGTGCAGGTCCTGTTCGGCGCCGCGGACGTGCAGCTCGCCGTAGACGATGCCCCGCAGCCCGACGCAGATGGTCGGGAGGTTCGGGGCGAACATCTCCGTATCGCAAATCACCGCGGCGTCGGCCTTCGTCCGCGGATCGCCCGAGGCGACGAACGCTTCGATGTGCTCGCCGCCGGTTTCCTCCTCGCCCTCGATGAGGAAGCGCACGTTCACCGGCAGGGAGCCACGGGTGGCGAGCAGCCCCTCGACCGCCTTGACGAGGATCCAGAGCTGGCCCTTGTCGTCGGAGGCGCCCCGGGCGAAGATGTCCTCCCCGCGGAGCTCAGGTTCGAAGGGCGGCGAGGTCCACTCTTCGAGCGGGTCCGGCGGTTGCACGTCATAGTGACCGTAGAAGAGCACCGTCGGCTTGCCCGGCGCCCCCAGCCACTGGCCGTAGACCAGCGGATTGCCGTCGCCCTCGATCAGCTCGGCCCGCTCCAGGCCGGCCTTCTCGAGTCCCGCGCGGACGAACTCGGAGGCCCGCCGGATGTCGGCGGCATGTTCGCTCAGCGTGCTGATGCTCGGGATGCGGAGGAAGGCCTTCAGCTCCTCCAGGTAGCGATCGCGGTTGTCTTCGAAGTAGCTCATAGGTTCACCAGATCATGATCGGGATAGTCCAGGGCCAACATCGCCAGCAGGTAGTCCTTCACGTGGCGGGTGACCAGGAAGTTCTGCCGGACGTGCTCGCGGCCGTTCTCGCCCATGCGTTTGCGCAGCTCCGGATCGGCGAGCAGTTGCATCGCCCGGGTGGCCGCCCCTTCCGGGGAGTGGACCAGGAAGCCGGTGATGCCGTTGATCACCTGCAACTTGATGCCGCCCACCGCGCCGCCGATCACCGGCTTGCGCTTCCAGAGCGCCTCGCTCACCGTCAGGCCGAAGCCCTCGCGGACCGATTTCTGCAGGACAATCGTCGAGCCGCGCACCAGGGCGTTGATCTCCAGGTCGCTGAACGGCGGCAGCGCCAGCACGTGGATGTCCGGGTCTTCAGCGGCCTGCTGCTCGACCTCCCGGAGCACCTCGACGCCTTCGGGATCGTCGGCTGCCCCTCCGCCCGCCAGCACGAGTTGGCAGTCATGGCGGCGTTTCACCATGCGGTAGGCGGCGATGACGCCCAGGGGGTCTTTGAGCCGGTCGAAGCGCGAGATCTGGGTCAGGATCGGCCGCGCGGGGTCCAGCCCGTACTTCTGCAGCACCGCATCGATCTGGCTTGCCGTCAGCTCCTTGTTCTTCTCGCTCAGCGGGTCGATCGACGGCGGGATCATGTACTGCGGGTTCGGCAGATCCCGGGCGAAGTCGGGCATGGAGAAGATCGATGCGTCGTAGCGCTCCACGTAAGGCTTGAGAAATTCCCAAGCCGCCGGCGCCGGCTGCGAAATATCGATGTGGCACCGCCAGATCCAGCCGCGGCCGGCTTCGGCTTTGCGATCGATGAGTCCCACCGGCTGCGGATCGTGGATCAGGACGACGTCGCCCCGCAGTTCCATCTCCCGGCAGTTCATCTCGGTGGCGGCGCGGAAGATCTCGATCATCTCCGGGGTGATCTCCACCGGCGCCCCGTGCAGCGCGTTGTGCAGCGCCTTGGTGACGCTGAAGAACGCCTCGTCGCCTTTGATGATCTCCCAGGAGACCGGAACGCCCAGCTCCCGGAGCAGCGGGACGATGCGAGTGAGGATCTCGGCCACCCCGCCGCCCACGGCGGTGGAATTGATGTTCTGCAAGTGGCGGTGGCGGGTCTTTTCGGCCAGCACGTAGAGCTCGTCGATCACCTCCTGGCCGACGATTTCGGCGTAGTCTTGCAGCTTGCCGTCCATCTACGCCTCCGCAAGCCTCCGCCGGCACAGGACATAGATCTGGTGGCGCAGCTCGCCGAGCGTCATTGCGTACGGGTCGATCCGGTCGATCTCGTCGGCCAGGCGCCGTTCGCCGATGCCTTCGAGCCACATGGAAAAATCGTTCGTCTTCCGTTCCAGCCGGAGCCGGGCTTCGAAGAAGTGAAAGAAGGTCGAGGAGTTCGTGATCTTAGGGAGCAGATTCGTGAATTCTTCGAGGTTCTCCGCCACCAGGCCGGTGGGCATGATGAAGCTCTTGACCTTGCAGAAGTGGAATTCGTCGCCGCGGGGACAGCGCCGCACCATTCCGTCGTCGGCCTCCCCGAGCGAGGCCTCGATCGCCCGCACCAGCGCCGCCCGCAGACCCTCGAGGGAAGTGTATTCGAGCACGTCCACCGCCGCCAGGCGCTCGGCCGCCGCCTCTTCCTGGAGCGCCCGCGAGACCCACTCGGCGAAGTCGTTGTTGAAACTGGGGTTGCGGAAATGATGCGTGAGGTAACGCTGATGCGTATGGTAGAAGACCGACGAGGCGGACACTTCCTTCAGGTGCCCGAGAAGCTCCGACAGCGTGCGCGCCTTGCGCCCGGTCAGCTCGACCAGCCTTCGCCCGGTGTAGAACTGGAACGCCATCGCCTTTACCGTGCTACGTGGGCCACAAACATGGTACCCGAAGCGGCGGCGGCTCATCAGAAAACCGAGGGGGATACCAAGCGGGGAACGGCGGCGGGGCGCGCCGGCCGCCCGAAGAGGAGCTTCACCATGCACACCAACCGGCTGATCCACGAGAAGAGTCCGTACCTCGTCCAGCACGCCCACAATCCGGTGGACTGGTACCCGTGGGGCGACGAGGCCTTCGAAAAGGCCCGGGAGGAGAACAAGCCGATCTTCTTGTCGATCGGCTACTCCACCTGCCATTGGTGCCATGTGATGGAGCGGGAGTCCTTCGAGGACGAAACGGTGGCCGAGTTTCTCAACCGGCACTTCGTCCCCATCAAGGTGGATCGCGAGGAGCGCCCGGACGTGGACCGCATCTACATGGCCTTCGTCCAGGCGGCGACCGGCGGCGGGGGGTGGCCGCTCTCGGTCTGGCTGACACCGGACCTGAAGCCTTTCTATGGGGGTACCTACTACCCGCCCCAGGACGCCTACGGCCGGCCGGGCTTCCTCACCGTGCTCCGGCATCTGGCGCAGGCCTGGGAGCAGGACCGCGGGCGCGTCGTCGAGACGGCTGGCAAAGTCCTCGGGCAGCTCGAGCAGCAGATCGCGCCAGCCAAGGCCGGCGGGGGCCGGGTGGGGGCGGACGTCTTCGACCACGCGTTCCAGCTCTTCCGCCGGACCTTCGATCCGCGCCACGGCGGCTTTGGCGGCGCCCCGAAGTTCCCCCGCCCGGTGACCTTCAATTTCCTGCTGCGCTTCCACGCTTCCACCGGTAACCGGGAGGCGCTGGAAATGGTCGCCAGGACGCTACGCGCCATGGCCGCCGGGGGCATCCACGACCACATCGGCGGCGGCTACCACCGCTATGCGGTCGACGAGCGGTGGTTCGTGCCGCATTTCGAGAAGATGCTCTACGACCAGGCCCAGCTCGCTGTCTCGTTCACCGAAGCCTGGCAGATCACCGGCGACGAGTTCTACGCCGGTCAGGTCCGGGACATCGTGGAATACGTCCTCAGGGACCTGCGGCATCCGGAGGGCGCCTTCTACTCGGCCGAGGACGCCGACAGCGTCATCGATCCCGCCCATCCGGAGAAGAAGGGAGAGGGCGCCTTCTACGTCTGGACGGCAGAGGAGATCTCCGGGCTTCTCGGCGAGCCCGTAGCCGAATGGTTCAAGTACCGCTACGGCGTCGAGTCCGAGGGCAACGTCCCGGCAGGGCTCGATCCTCACGGCGAATTGGCCGGTAAGAACATCCTCTACGAAGCCCACGCGTTGGATGAGACGGCCAGGGAGTTCAGCCGGGCGGTGGAAGAGATAGAACGGGGTCTGGCCGAGGCCCGGCGCAAGCTGTTCGAAGCCCGCGCGCGCCGGGTGCGTCCGCACCGGGACGAGAAGGTTCTGGTTTCCTGGAACGGGCTCATGATCTCGGCGCTGGCCCGTGCCGGCCGGGCGCTGGACGAGCCGGGTTACATCGAAGCGGCGGAGCAGGCCGCGAGATTCTTGCTCGACAAGATGTACGACGCGTCCACCCGCGATCTGCGGCGCCGCTACTGCGACGGCGAGAGCGCGGTGAAGGCCTTCCTCGACGACTACGCCGCCCTGGCCGGAGCACTCTTCGACCTATACGAGGCCACCTTCGAGATGGAGTTCCTGGAGACCTCGGTGGCGCTGGCCGAAGCGCTCCTCGAGCGCTTCGAGGACCGCGAAGGCGGCGGCTTCTACGCCACCCAAGAGGGCGACTCGAGCCTCCTGCTGCGGCTCAAGGACGACTACGACGGCGCCGAGCCGTCGGGCAACTCGCTCTCGGTAGGCGTCCTGGTCCGGTTGGCGCAGTTGACCGGCCGCGAGGATTTCCGGCGCTCGGCTGAGCGCGCCCTCCAGGCTTTCGGCAAGCTGCTGCGCGAGCAGCCGGTCGCCGCGCCGCAGATGCTCGCGGCCGCGATGATGCTCGCGCAGCCGCCGCGCCAGATCGTGCTCGCCGGCGAGCCCGGCGATCCCGCCCTGGAAGCAATGCGGCGGGAGATCGGCCGGCGCTTCCTGCCCGGCGCCGTGCTGCTACACGCCGGCGGCGGCCGGGAGCGCCTGGCCGCGTGGCAGCCCGCGGTGGCCCGGATGGGTCCGGTGGACGGTAAACCGGCCGCCTACGTCTGCGAGAACTTCACCTGCCGGCTCCCGGTCACCAGTGTCGACGCGCTGATACCGCTGCTAGAATAAAGAAGACCCCGTTGTCCAGCACTGTCGGCAGAGGGGGCGGTGTCACCAACGGCGGCAGTTTGCCTCTTTGATGGAAAGGAGGGAAGTTGCATGCAGTCCACTCGCACGGTGATGACCAAGGGGGGGCCGAAGGAGCTGGCCGGACCCGAATTGCGGCCCGGCGACCAGGCGCCGGATTTCTCGTGCCTCGACAGGCGCCTTCAGTTTGTGACGCTGGCGGCCACCGCCCGCAAGCCGCGGATTTTCAGTGTGATCCCGTCGATCGACACGCCCGTCTGCGACATGCAGACCAAGCGGTTCGACCGCGAGGCGGCCAGGGACGCCGGCATCGCCATCTATTCGGTGAGCGTCGATCTGCCTTTCGCTCTCGGACGTTTCGCCGATACTTACGGGATCGATCACGTGGAGATGTTGTCAGACCACCGCGACCTTTCTTTCGGCAGGAACTGGGGCGTCTTGATTCCAGAACTGCGCCTGCTCTGCCGGGCGATTTTCGTGGTGGACGCCGACAACATCATCCGGTATGTCGAATATGTGCCCGAACTGAACCAGCGCCCGGACTTCGAGGCCGCCTTGGCGGCCGTCCACAAGCTCACCGGCTCGGCCGCGGCAGCGCACTGACGCCGGTTTTCGTCCTTTCCGGCGTTGTTGCCAAGAAATGGTGATGGGAGAAAAGCGCTCCAGACTTGCCGGGAAACTCCGTAGCCTGCGGGAATGGAGGCCGGTCCCGTTCCCTCCGGGCAACGAGAGGCTGAGTGAGCAGATCGACGACGTGGTTTACTGCCGCCCTTCCGGCGGGGAAGACGGCTCCGCCGAAGATCGGCCCGGGGCCGGGACGCGTGGGCCTTCCTAGCTGGTCCGGGCAAGAGAGACGGTAGCGCTCCTGGGGGCTATGGCTGGGCGGGGGAGCGGTCCGGACTGATGCGGAACAAGTGCACACCGCGGACCGAACCCGCATCCGTGACGCCCCACTCGGCGGGGTTTTTCAGCAGATCGCGGCCGATGGCCGCCAGCGGCGCCCCGCGCACCGGAGCCAGGATCCAAGAGATGCCTTCCCGCCTCAGGACCGCCACTGCGCTGCGCCGCAGGTCGAGAGCCGGGTAAGGAATGACGTGGGGGCGGGCGGCGAGCAGGAGCCAGCCGCCGTCCCGCCGGCGGCCCAGGAACCGGATCTGTGTCTGGTTCTCGCGGCGGAGACCCAGCAGCGACGCGCCGGAGACGGTCACGGGCTGCGGAAACCGGACCTCGAAATAGTCCCCCGCGCGCGGCCGCTGCCAAGGGGCCCACTTCGTCGTCCAGTTGCCGTCCAGCGCCAGCGGCGCTTCCCACACGTTCGGCCGGGCGGCGAGGCGCGCGGCCTGCAAGGCTTCTTCGGGGATCCCCTCCAGGCGCACCTCGAAGAGGCTCCAGTCCGGCCCTTGCGGCTCCTCGAGCAGGAAGCGCAGCGCGGTGACCTCGGTGGGCTGCCACCGCGCTTCATAGGAGGCGAGGACGCCGTCGGCCTGGTCCGCGGCGAGTTCCAGCGCCGCTCTCATGCGGTCCGCCGAAGCCGAAGTCCAGGGGCGGACGAGCACGGCGTCGGTATAGGCCGCCGGCGCGCCGAACAGGTCCAAGACGGCCTCGCCCGGAGCGGCGTGGCGGCCGACGAGGGATGCCAGCTCCGTCGTCCAGAGCGTTCGGTTCAGATACTCGGACTCGGGTTCGAGCCGCAGCGCCGCCCTCAGGGGCAGGCCCCGCAGGCGCCAGGCGTCCGGATCCGAGTACCAGCCGGCCACCGGCGGCAAGCTCAGGACTGCGCTCAGGGCGACGATCGCCGCCGCGGCCCTCCGGGGCAGCACCGCCATCAGGGCCAACGCGAAGAACAGCAAGGCAGGCATCAGGAACCGGGCGCCTAGATTCAGGAACCAGGGCAGCATCAGGACCAGCCCGGTGAGCGGCAGCAACCGGATCCGCGGCCTCCGCAAAGCCAGCAGGCCGAGCGGCAGCAGCAACAGCACAGGCCCGACGAGTCCCTGTAAGGCTCGACCGCCGAAGGCCAGCGCCGGAATGGACGAGGCCAGTCCGACGCCGCCGTAGTCGCGAAGCATCTCGAACAGGGCCGCCTCGGTGGCCGGATGGAAATGCGGATTCGGGAACAGGCGGTTGAAAAACGGGGCCACCGGGTTTCCGAACAGCAAGGCGTTGCGGGCCACCCACGGCCCGGCGATGAAGGCGCTGCTCAAGGCGAACCAGCCCGCAGCGCGCCAGCGCCGCCGGTAGAGCAGCCAGACCAGCCCGCCGGCGGCGGCCAGCCCGCCGCTCATCTTGATCGCATAGCAGAAGCCCGCGGCGATGCCCGCGGCGGCGGCAACCAGTGGTATGGCCCCGGGGCCTTCGGCAACCAGCAGCAGGTCGAACGTGAGCAGGAGGAAGAATACGAGGGCGGCGTCGTTGTAGGCCGAGGCGCCGGTGACGCCGGCGACGGGCAGGGTGGCGTACAACAGTCCGGCGAAGGTTCCGGTGAGCGGGGCCAGGCCCAGGCGGCGGGCGGCGTCAGTCGCCAATGGGACGGTGGCGGCGAGGAAGGTCAGGTGGACGAGCTTGGCGGCCGAGTGCGCTCCAAGGGCGTAGGCCGGTACGAACAGCATTTCCAGACCGTGGGGAAGCGCCTCATAGAACCCGGCCCGGCCGGAAAAGGCGTTCAGCCGCAGCCATTCCCGCACCAGTCCCAAGTGGTAGCCGGCGGCATCCGGCTGGATCTCGGGGGCCAGGGCATGCACGAGGTAGAGGAACCCGTAAACGGCCGCAACGGCCGCGGCGACCGGGTGGATTCGGGGAAGGGAAGGGCAGCGGGGCCGGGCTGTCAAGAGGGCCGGCACGACCGCCACCGCCAGCAACGCAAACAGCGTCCGGTTCCGTGCGACGCCGGCGGCGAGCAAAGCGAACACGGGCAAGCTCAGCAGCGCCGCGCCCAGTCCGAATTGCGCCGCGGAGGGCAACTCCAGGCGGCGGAACAGAACCCGGCCGAGCGACCAGCAGGCGGCGACGGTGAGGGCGGCCCCGGCAAGGATGAGCAGCAGTTCCGGCAACCCCATCATTGTAGGCGGATCGCCGAGGCGCCACCCGGGGGACGCGGCGGCGCAGCCGGCGGGACTCAGGCGAGGCGGAAGGCCGCCGGGCCGGCTCCGGTGAGGAAGAACTCCGAGCGCTCGGCCGGGGCGGGGAAGCGCGCCTCGTAGCGCTGCCGCCAGCGCTCGAGGAACTCAGCCGCCGCCTGGCTCTCCACCAGCGCCCAGACGCTACCGCCGAAGCCGGCCCCGAAGGCCGAAGCTGCGGCGGCGCCCTCCCCGCGGGCCGCTGCAGCCAGGAAACTCGTTTCGGGCACCTGGTTGCCCAGCAGCTCCTCGGCGGCTTTCTGGGAGCGGTCCACCCAGCGGCCGAACTCCTCGAGGTCGCCGCGAAGCAGCGCCGCGCCGGCGGCGGGGATCACCTCCTCGTTCTCGATACGGAACTGTTCGAACCGGGCGATCAGGCGGGCGGCTTCGGCCTCGTCTCCGGCCAGTTCGGCGATGGCCTCCCGCAGCCGCTTCTCCGCGTCCGGCCCGCTGCGGAGCACGGCGGCGAGGTGCGGATCGTCCCGGCCGGTATGCCGCCGCCAGAGTTCGGCCGCCCGGGCCGCCAGAAACGACGCCTGGTTGTACTTGTCGCGGGCGGCGCCGGTCTTTTCAGCGACGACGCCGCTCGAGCCGATGGCGAAGACGTAGCCTTCAGGCGCTGGCAGCAGGCGCTCGAAGCGGACCGGGCAGTAGGCGTACTGGCTGATGGAGCCGCGCCGGGCGCAGAGGATCGCCGTGTGGTCCTCGGAGCCGCCGAAGGTGCCGACGCCGCAGTCGCCGGCGAGTTCGCCGTAGCTCTGGCCGTTCTCGATGGTGGCCGCGTACTCGGCCAGGTGCACGGGGTCGTTCAGTTCCGCCGGCCAGCGGGGATGCTCCGGCAGGCGGTTGGCGTCGGCGAGGATCAGCAGGACGCCCACGATCATGGCGCTCGAGCTGCTCATGCCGGCGGCCGGCGGCAGGTCCGAGGCGAGAGCGATGTCGGCTCCGCGCCGGGCCCCGGGAAAGTTGCGGGCGATGCGGCGGGCCACGGTCATCGGGTAGTTGGACCAGTGTCCGAGCGTGGGGCTGAGATCCGGACCGATCTCGAAGCGGACCGTCTCGCTCCGGCGGGCATCGGTGATGGTGACGGCGGAATCCTCGCGGAAGCGCGCCACCAGGCAGAAGGCCCGTTCGGCGGCGACGACCATGGTGCTGCCGCCGGCGTAGTCGGTGTGCTTGCCGAGCACCTCGATGCGTCCGGGGACATAGTAAGCGGCGGGCTGTCCCGCGCCCGGCAGAATGGCCGCGCACTGGGCGAGCAAAGCGGCTTTGGCTTCCGCAAAAGCGCCGGCCGCTCCCTGGTCGCGCAGCCACGCCTCCAGTTGCTGCCGGTCGGTCAGTGTTCCGGGATACCTTGTTTCCGCTCCGGTTTGCATCTCTGA
>Ga0256841_1001518_pt1 | contig 19839 bp, 18 predicted proteins | sample 356308metaG_FD_185971 | JGI IMG/M metagenome (GOLD analysis project Ga0256841, IMG submission 185971) | Hydrothermal vent microbial communities from Mid Atlantic Ridge, Atlantic Ocean - 356-308 | ecosystem: Environmental > Aquatic > Marine > Hydrothermal vents | place: Atlantic Ocean: Mid... | reverse complement strand
GGGTAACAAGGGCAATGGACAACACGCATATCCTAGGAAGCGCACACAAAACACAAAGCTTCAGGCACCAACTCAGATTGTCTGTACCAACAGCATGCCTGAAGGGCAGGCTTCTTTCCTTGAGCAGGCACTTGCCCCGTGAAATTTTTATCCAGTGAAACCTTGTATTGTTTCACCAGGACCGAAGGATACGTAGTATTCCACTGGGACCCTGCTCAAGGAAAAAAGAATATCCCTTTGCGCTCTTAGCTTGCCCCGTTAAATCTTGTAACATTTAACTGGGACGTCTTAGCGGTTCAAACTTGGTTGCGGCTTCGCTGCCTTAGGTATTCCCTACTAAGAGGTTTTTCCGCAGATGTTTTAAAATTATTCCCGTGAGATATAATTGGAAAAGACGGCACGTTTTGAAGCAGGTATTTTTACTGAAAGTGCTTGACAAAACAAGGGTCATCTTTATACTTACCAATTTACCTTGGTGATCGGAAACGAAAATGTTAATTAGGATTGACGAGATACCCAAAGCTGGGCTCCAGTTACATCTCCACAGGAAACCAGAATGGTTAAGCCAGTTTGTGGAACCAGATGACGTTATTGCCCCCAGGCTCATCAAAACACTAAACGTTGATCTGGAAATCGTTAGGGAAAAGAAGTTTTTCAAAGTTACGGGAGTTGAAAAGGGTATCTTGGAGTTACTGTGCCATCGATGCGGGGAGCCCTTCGAGTTTAGGCTTGATGAATCTTTTGAGTTTGTTCTTGTAGGTACGGAATTTTCTCCAAAAGAGGAAGAAGTTGAACTAACAGCTGAAGAAATGGACTACGAATTTTTCGACGGTGAAAAGATAGATGTGGAGAAGATTTTGGTTGAACAGATTTTCCTGGCTATGCCCCAGAAGATCTTGTGCAGTGAGGATTGCAAGGGTCTATGCCCTCAATGCGGAGCAAACCTGAACAGGGAGACGTGTAATTGCAGTCAAACACGAATTAACCCAATGTTTCAGGCGCTGGCAAACTGGAAACCATCGCCTTCGAAGTGAAGGATATATAATGTTTAAAATATTAACTGTTTGTAAAGGAGTGAATTTCTCATGGCTGTACCGAAGAGAAAGGTATCTAAATCGAGGAGAAACAAGAGGCGCACTCACCAGAAGCTCAACACTGTTAACCTCATAATATGTCCGCAGTGTAGTGAGCCCCATTTGCGTCATCGAGCATGTCCGGAGTGCGGTAGATACAGGGGGAAGGAAATAATTGAGTTCAGGGAAGAGTAAAGGAAGCTCTTTTTAATATGAGACGAATAGCCTTGGATGCGATGGGAGGAGATTTTGCTCCCCTGGCGGCTGTTGAAGGTGCATTAACAGCCACAGAGGAAACCAGGGACGAATTGGTGCTTGTCGGTGACAGTGGTTTCCTTAACCACCTGATAGGTTCCGGGAAATCGAGAAGTGCCATACAAATAGTTGATTGCCCGGAATATATACGGATGGACGAACCGGGTTCTCGCGTTATTCGTAAGAAAAAAGAAGTATCCGTAACCCGGGCCATGAAGCTTCTTGAAAAAGGGGAGGTTGAAGCGGTTGTAACTGCTGGCAACTCCGCTGGAGCCGTAGCCTCCGCGGTACACTTCCTGGGCTGTTTTCCCGGTATTGATAGGCCTGTACTTGCTTGCCTGTTACCCACGAGTCACGAACCATTGTTGCTTGTAGATACTGGTGCTAACCTTGAACCGCAACCACACCATCTGGTACAGGGTGCATTACTAGGCGAAGTTTACATAAAAGAGGCCTTTGGGATCAGTTCTCCGAGTGTTGGCCTACTGAATATTGGGACTGAAAGAAACAAGGGAACTCGATTCTTAAGAAAAACCTACAAGCTTTTGAAAAAGGTAACGAAGAGCTTTGTTGGCAACGTAGAGGGTGGAGACCTTTTCAACGGGAAGGTACACGTGGTGGTGTGCGACGGATTCGTGGGAAATGTGCTTTTAAAGTCATGCGAGGCATGGGGAGAGTCAGTCTGGCGAATATGGCAGGATAAACTGGAGCAGGTACTAAGAGGCTTCACACAGAAAGATATTGTGATGAAGGCTCTTAAAGAAGCATACGGAGTGATTGATTACCGTCAGACCGGAGGGGCACCGCTTCTCGGTGTGAATGGTACTGTTGTTATAGCCCACGGCAAATCCTCTGGACAAGCCATTTACAATGCCATCCGGCTTGCCGACGATTTGGTAAGCCGGCGAATAGTCAGCAAAATGAGGGAAAGACTTGAACAGGACGATGTTATAGAGAACCTTGAGAAGGTATTGCCTGGGGCGGTTTTCAGGAAGCTCGGAAAAAAGATAAAATCTGGAGTCGATATTAGGAGAGGTAAGCAAGGCTGACAGGAATGAATTATAAACACTGGCCTATCATGTTGAAAGTACTTCTCTCTGGAAAGAGAGTTGTTTTTTTGTCGAAATGATTGGAGGGGCAAGCTCGTGGACTATTTTCTGACTGAAGAACAGCAGATGATTAAGGAAATTGCGGCTCAGATTGCAAGGGAAAGGATACGACCGGTTAGGGCTGCGCTGGATGAAAACGAAGAATTTCCCTGGGAAATAATGAAGGTACTGGCACAGTCAGATCTTTTCGGCCTTTACATACCCGAAAAATACGGCGGTTTTGGGGGTGGGATTTTTGAAAATTGCCTGGCCGTTGAGGAACTTGGGAGGGCTTGCATTGGTATAGCTACAACTTTTGCCGCAAGTGGCCTTGGAGCTTATCCCATTTTGCTTTATGGGAGCGAAGAACTCAAAATGAAGTACCTGCCCCAGATAGCCTCTGGGAAAAAGCTGGCGGCCTTTGGTCTAACCGAATCCGGGGCGGGTAGCGATGTGTCGGGTATAAGAACCACGGCCGTGAAGGATGGTGATTACTACGTTTTAAACGGTACGAAGCAATGGATAACGAACGGCGGTGAAGCAGAGATATACAGTGTGTTAGCCATAACAGACCCGAAAAGAGGTGCCAGGGGTGCAAGTTTTTTCGTGGTAGAAAAGGGTGATCCGGGTTTTTCCTTTGGAAAGAAGGAAAAAAAGCTAGGAATCAGGGCTTCTGCAACCCGAGAACTTGTTTTCACGGACTGCAGGATACCCAAAGATCGATTGATAGGTCGCGAAGGAATGGGATTCATAATTGCCATGAAGACTTTCGATAAGTCACGCCCCGGAATTGGGGCCCTGGGAGTAGGGCTTGCTCAAGGAGCCCTTGATATTGCCGTAGAATATGCCAGACAGAGAAAACAGTTTGGTAAGCCGATCATTAGTTTTCAAGCGATTCAACATAAACTGGCCGACATGGCCACTTTAACCGAAGCTGCCAGATCACTGGTTTATTCCATTGCCAGATACCTTGATACCGAACCGAAGGATTTTTCCAAACTTTCAGCCATGGCCAAGTTATTTCCTGCGGACGTAGCCATGAAAGTAACAACGGAAGCGGTGCAAGTACTTGGTGGTTATGGTTACATGAAAGATTACCCGGTTGAAAAGATGATGAGAGACGCCAAGATTCTGCAGATTTACGAGGGAACAAACGAAATCCAGAGAAATATTATAGCTCAAGAGTTAAACAAAGAGTACGGAAGAATGAAGGAAAGCTTTCTGGGCTAAATAAGCTGAGGTCTGACAAATGCATGTTGTAATTTGTATTAAACAGGTTCCGGACACGAAGAACGTCAGAATTGACCCAAAGACGAACACGCTGGTAAGACAGGGCGTGGAATCGATAACGAATCCCTTTGATCTGTACGCCATTGAAGCGGCGCTTCAGTTGAAGGACTCAACGGGGGCAAAAACCACTGTTATTACCATGGGACCGCCACAGGCCGAGGAGGCGCTAAGACAAGCGCTATCTCTGGGAGTTGATGATGCGGTGTTGCTGAGTGATCGTTCTTTTGCGGGAGCCGACACATGGGCCACTTCGAGAACGCTGGCAGAGGCTGTGAGGAAATTAGAACCGGTTGATTTAATCGTGTGTGGAAAACAGGCAATAGACGGAGATACCGCCCAGGTGGGGCCTGAAATGGCCACCTTACTTAATTTACCGTGCATTACTTATGTGCGGAAACTGGACCTTGAAAATGGCAATGAAAGCATGAGAATTGAACGGGCTACCGACACCGGCTACGAAGTTTTACGGGTTAAACTTCCTGCGGTCCTGACGGTTATCAGAGAAATCGGGGAGCCTAGGATACCTGGTCTGCGCCATAAAATCAGGTCCAAGAAACAGGAAATTCCCGTTTGGGGCGCTGCGGATCTGGGGCTGGAACCGGAAGAAGTTGGCTTGCAGGGTTCTTTCACTCAGGTCGTGAAGGTTTTCAGCCCACCACCGAGGGGTGAACGACGGCTGCTGTCGGGTTCGGTGGAGGAAATGGCGAAAGAACTTGTTAGAATTCTTAAGTCAAATAACGTACCGGGGTTTTAAATGAAGGTAATAATTGATAAGAACGAATGCACCGGCTGTGGATCATGCGTTGAAGTCTGTCCGGTAGAAGCAATAAATGTTGTTGACGAGAAAGCCGTTGTCTCCGATGAATGCACTCTTTGTGGGATGTGCGTTGATTCCTGCGAATTTGAAGCGATCTCGATGCCGGAACTTACCTCAAAAGAAGAGGATCTCAGTTTGTACCAAGGGGTCTGGTTCTTTGCTGAGCAGAGAGGCGGTGAGATCCACCCCATAAGTTATGAACTGGCAAGCACGGGAAGAAGGCTAGCTGACAAGCTGGAAGTAGAATTGTGTGGAGTCCTCTTTGGCCACGGCATGGAAGAAGCCGCAAAGGAGCTCATAAGATACGGAACAGACAGGGTTTTCTATGTAGGCCGTGAAGAATTGGAGCATTTTAACGAAGAGCGATATGCAAATGTTCTGACGTACCTGATCGAAAACTATAAACCGGAGATTTTTCTAGCAGGAGCAACAGCCATTGGCCGAACTTTTATTCCTCGAGTAGCTGCTTCGGTGAAGACGGGTCTTACGGCCGACTGTACCGGTTTGGATATCGGCGAAGACGGGTTATTACATCAAACGAGGCCTGCTTTCGGTGGTAATGTGATGGCCACTATTATTTGCCCTCACGGCCGCCCGCAAATGGCTACGGTTCGGCACAAGGTGATGGCAGCCTGCGAAATAGTAGACCACCAGGGGGTTGTAGAGAAAATCGATGTCCCGGAGGAATTGTTAGAGAGCCGATCGGAGTTGCTGGAGGTGATTCACGAAGAAGACGATACCGCGCAATTAACCGAGGCTGAAGTGATAATTTCCGGTGGTCGAGGACTCCAGAAAGCGGAGAATTTCAGACTTATCGAAAAACTTGCCAAGCTCGTTGACGGGGCCGTTGGTGCCAGTCGCTCTGCCGTTGATGCCGGCTGGATAGCTGCTTCCCACCAGGTGGGCCAGACTGGAAGAACAGTGGCTCCTACACTATACATGGCGTGCGGAATATCGGGAGCAATCCAGCATATCGTTGGTATGCAGGGATCAAAAATTATTGTGGCCGTAAATAAGGATCCAAATGCTCCCATATTTGACGTTGCAGATTACGGAATCGTGGCTGACCTTTTTGAATTCGTTCCTGCTCTTATTAAAGAGTTGGAATCATCATCTACATGTGAAATTGATTAAGTTAAACTCCAGCAAAACCCTGAGGAGGTCTACCGGTGACCGAAAAAAATAACAAGGTGGCAGTTGTAACAGGTGGTTCGAGGGGCATAGGGAGGGCTATCGTTTTGGCCCTCTCCGGAATGGGACTGGATGTAGTTTGTAATTACAGGTCCGGAAAAGATGCCGCCCAGGAAACGGTGAGGCTGGCGGAAAATTTAAGTGGTCGGGTTACGGTGATGAAATTTGATGTTGCTGACCATGGCAGTGTAAAAAAAGCATTTAAGGAGATCATTGCTGAAAAAAAGAGGATAGATGTTCTTGTCAATAATGCGGGTATTGCGAGAGACAATTTGATTGCCATGATGAAGTCAGATCAATGGAGGGATGTTCTTGAAACTAACCTCTACGGGGTCTTTTATTGCTGTCAGGCAGTAACACGGCAGATGCTAAAGCAGCGTTACGGGAGAATAGTGAATATTACCTCGGTGATCGGATTTACCGGAAACGCCGGCCAGGCAAATTATGCGGCAGCCAAAGCAGGCATAGTGGGATTAACGAGATCACTGGCCAAGGAACTGGCCAGTAGGAATATTACGGTAAATGCCGTTGCCCCTGGGTACATAGAAACGGACATGACTTCAGAATTACCAGACGCTGCAAAGGAAGCCATGTTAGCCCAGGTACCTCTCGGGCGCGTAGGAACACCTGAAGACGTGGCAAATGCCGTAAAGTTCCTGGTATCTGACGACGCCTCCTATATCACCGGACAGGTAATACACGTAAATGGCGGAATGTTTATGGGGTGAGGAAAATATGGGAGAAGATTCTGGAAGAAGAGTAGTTGTAACAGGATTGGGAATTATAAGCCCGGTTGGAATCGGGACTGAAGAAACGTGGAATTCGATAGTCGAGGGAAAATCTGGAATTGGACCGATAACCAGGTTTGATGCAAGTGATTTTCCAACGAAAATCGCAGGAGAGGTGAAAGGTTTCAAGGCCGAAGAATACATGCCCAAGAAAGAAGCCAGGAGAATGGATCTTTTTATCCAGTACGCCGTTGCCGCTGCGAAGATGGCCCTTGAGGATGCAAATTTCAAGATTGATCCCGAGGAAGCACACAGAGTCGGAGTTTATACAGGTTGCGGGCTTGGTGGCCTTTTAACCCTTGAACGCTACCACTCGGTTCTTTTGAAAAACGGCCCCCGGAAAATAAGCCCTTTTTTTATTCCCATGATGATAGCCAATATGGCGCCAGGACAAATCTCTATCTATTTTGGCGCTAAGGGGCCAAACCTCTCCGTGGCTACCGCATGTGCGGCGGGCACTCACGCTATTGGAGAAGCCTTTAAAATGATACAGCGAAACCAGGTGGACGTGATGCTTACGGGGGGCGTGGAGGCAACGATTACTCCCCTTGCCCTGGGAGGATTTAATGCAATGAAAGCCATTTCCACGCGGAATGACGAACCGGAAAAGGCTTCAAGACCCTTTGAGAAAAACAGGGACGGCTTTGTGCTCGCTGAAGGTTGTGGCATATTGATTCTGGAAGAGCTGGACCACGCTCTTGCAAGAGGCGCACGCATATACGCTGAAATTATAGGTTATGGTGCTAGCGGTGATGCTTTCCATATTGCGGCTCCCGCACCTGGGGGCAGAGGGGCTGCAAGCTGCATGAGGCAGGCTTTGGATGACGCGGGGATAAAACCCTCGGATGTTCAATATATAAACGCTCACGGAACATCCACCGACCTGAACGATAAGTATGAAACCATGGCAATAAAGACCGTGTTTGGGGAGCACAGCAAGAAATTGGCTGTGAGTTCCACTAAGTCCATGACAGGGCACCTCCTCGGTGCAGCAGGGGGGCTAGAGGGGGCGTTGACAGTGCTGAGTGTGTACCATGACATTGCACCTCCCACTATCAACTACGAGGAGCCCGATCCTGAGTGCGATCTCGATTATGTTCCAAACGAGGCAAGAAAAATGGAGATCAAAATTGCATTGAGCAATTCCTTCGGATTTGGAGGAACTAACGGCACGTTGATATTCAAAAAATTCGATAAGAAGCAGTGATGACGACCATGAAAGCGCAGATTGTAATTGGCTGTGACCATGCCGGAGTAGAGCTTAAAGATAGAATCGTTTCCTACCTAAGAGAAGCAGGATACGAAATAGAAGATGTAGGAACCCATAATACCGCCTCTGTCGACTACCCTAATTATGCCGCTGCGGTTGCTGCTAGAGTAATGGACAATCCGGGCTGCCGAGGAATTCTCATCTGTGGTTCAGGTATCGGCATGTCAATGGTAGCAAACAGGTTCCCAGGTGTTCGGGCAGCTCTCTGCTGCGGAGTTCTGGAGGCCAAGTTGAGCAGAAGGCACAATGACAGCAATGTTCTGTGCCTTGGAGCAAGACTTATCGGTGTTGATCTTGCTGTGGAAATAGTTAGAGTCTGGCTTGTAGAACCGTTTGAAGGAGGTAGACACGAGAGGCGCGTATGCCTTTTTGATGAGAGGAACGGGTACGATATTTTCCTTGGCATGGTTGACCCTGAGATTGCCGAGGCAATAGCGGGAGAAGAGGAAAGGGAAAGGACAAAGTTAGAGCTAATTGCATCGGAAAACTTTGTAAGCCCTGCCGTTCGCCAGGCTCAAGCGAGTGTAATGACAAACAAGTACGCAGAAGGCTATCCCGGAAAGCGCTATTACGGCGGGTGCGAATTTGTTGATAAAGCGGAAATTCTTGCCAGGGAAAGGCTGAAAAAACTATTTGGAGCTGAATACGTAAACGTTCAGCCTCACTCGGGCTCCCAGGCTAATATGGCGGTCTATTTCAGTGTTCTTAAGCCTGGAGACACAATAATGGGTATGGATTTAAGGCATGGTGGTCACTTAACCCACGGTGCACCTGTAAGCTTTTCGGGTAAATTATACAACACCGTATTTTATGGAGTTGACAAAGATTCTGAAACGATTGACTTTGACCAGGTGGAAGAGCTGGCCAAAAAACACAGACCCAAGTTAATTATAGCGGGTGCAAGTGCCTATCCAAGGATCATTGACTTTAAGAAATTCAGGGAAATATGCGACGAAGTGGGTGCCTACTTGATGGTTGACATGGCTCACATTGCAGGGTTGGTGTGCGCCGGATATCATCCCAACCCCTTACCATGGGCCGATTTTGTAACTTCCACGACCCACAAGACAATGCGGGGACCAAGAGGCGGAATAATCCTGAGTCACCTTAAGTATGCAAAATTACTTGACAGCCAGATATTCCCCGGTTGCCAGGGCGGGCCGCTGATGCACATCATCGCAGCAAAGGCGGTGGCTTTTAAAGAAGCGATGACAGAGGATTTTAAGGATTACCAGAAGCAGGTAGTTGAAAATGCAAAAACCCTCGCAGCAGAACTCAGTAGTTATGGTTTCCGGCTTGTGTCGGGTGGGACCGATAATCACCTTCTCCTTGTTGATTTACGGAGTCGCGGTCTCACCGGTAAGGTAGCGGAGGAAACCCTGGATAAAGCCGGTATTACGGTCAATAAAAACAGCATTCCCTTTGATACCACGAAACCAACGATAACAAGCGGAATAAGAATCGGTACACCGGCTGTGACCACGAGAGGCATGAAAACCGAAGAAATGAAGCAAATTGCAGGATTTATAAATAGGGCGCTTGAATCTGTGGACAATGACGTGGAACTACAAAAGTTAAAAGTTGAAGTGAAAGAGTTTTGTAAAGCTTATCCGTTGCATATTCCAGTGTCAGTTAACGGCTGATATGAAACCTTCCGCCGAATCATCCCGAGTGTCGATTGATGAAAAGTTTATGAAAATGGCCATTAGGCTTGCCGCGAGAGGAACGGGCTTTGTTTCGCCCAATCCTTTAGTGGGTGCCGTGGTCGTTAAAGACGGAACGATCGTAGGGAAAGGATATCACGAAAGATTTGGTGATCCCCACGCCGAAGTTAACGCTCTTGAGAAAGCGGGCGAACGGGCAAGGGGTGGTACCCTCTACGTTACCTTGGAACCTTGTAATCACTATGGTAAAACCCCGCCATGCACCGAGGCAATCCTTAATGCCGGTATCAAGCGTGTGGTTATCGGAATGATGGACCCAAACCCAGATGTGGCTGGAGGGGGAGCAAAGGTGCTAAGGGAGCGAGGTGTTGAAGTAAGCTGCGGTATCCTTGAAAGCAAATGCAAAAAGCAAAACGAGATATTTCTCAAGTATGTTTTGAAGAAAGTTCCCTTCGTGGTTGCCAAGATTGCGGCAACACTGGATGGAAAAACCGCTACTGCCACCGGTGATTCCAAATGGATAACAACTGAGAAAAGCAGAAATTTTGGGCATCGATTACGACAGCAGGTGTCAGCGATTTTAGTCGGTATTGAAACCGTGCTGTCGGATGACCCAATGCTTAACGTTCGATTAAAGAATATAAAACCGAGCAACCCAGCACGTTTTGTTTTTGACTTTTACGGAAGAACCCCACTTGAATCGAATCTCGTGCAAACCGCAAAAAAAATCCCCACTTATTTGGTAGTGGCTGAAAACCACGAGACGAATAAGTTAAACCATTTATCCGATCTTGGTGTAAAAATCTGGAAGATTCCCGGAAGGAATGGTTTCCTTGATCCTCGAGCCTTTGTGAAAAAACTTGGCGAAGAAGGTTTTGATAGCCTTCTCGTAGAAGGGGGATCATCGGTGCATGGTTCTTTTTTTGATGCTAATCTAGTAGATAAGTTCTATTTTTTTTATGCCCCCAAAGTGCTAGGGGGAAAGAATTCGAAACCAATGATTGGTGGTCACGGGGTTATGAAGATGTCTGATGCTCTAAAGGTAAAAGAAGTGAAACTGAGAAGGGTGGGTGGAGACTTTCTAGTTACGGGTTATATTAATGTAGAGTAAACGAGAAAGGTGACAGATGTTTACTGGGCTTGTTTTGGGAACTGGTAAGGTTGTTAGACTTAATCGGCGGGGAGTTGATGCGAGGTTGACCATCGAGGCACAGTTTGATCTGGGGGATGTTCGGAAGGGTGACAGCGTTGCGGTTGACGGAGCGTGCCTGACCGTTGTCGAACAAGGAGGAAAGATTTTTTCTGCCGACGTTTCTGAGGAGACCCTCAGCCGTACGATTCTCGGCAACTACCGAACCGGTACTCTTGTAAATCTAGAGCTAGCCCTAAGAATGAGTGACAGGCTTGGAGGTCACCTGGTTACCGGGCACGTCGATGGCCTGGGTTTGTTGGTGTCCAGGCAAAAAGTGGGAGATTCCATCAAACTTGAATTTCAGATACCCCCGGAACTTGGATTTTATCTCATCGAAAAAGGTTCTATCGCGATAAATGGAATAAGCCTCACGATAAATGAATGTGGCAAGGACTATTTCTCCGTAAATATCGTACCTCACACCGCTGAAAAAACAACGATAGGTTTATGGAAGGAAGGCGACAAGGTAAATGTAGAGGTCGATATAATAGGGAAATATGTTGCCAAGTTCCTGGGTAAGGTAAGAGGAAGAAAGGGGAGTAAAAAGGATATAGGTCTCGATTTTTTGTCAGAACATGGGTTTTTGTAGTACCGAGCTCCGGTGCTCTCATGAAACTCTTTTTTTGAGAAATCGGAGCTGGCGAGTATGAGAAGCATCAGAAACCGATGAGTCGATCCCAACTCAAATGTGAAAGCCATTTTTACTCAAGGTTGAAACCATGGGCTAGGGTACAACCACTTCAACAATGAGGATTCATATTACTTCCTACTTTTTATTTGCTCGATGAACCTGTCAAAGGAGAGTAAGCCTTGAGAATGTACATTGATCATGCTATAGATTTAGTGGACGTGGCTGAAAAGCCCCGTTTTTTGAGTTTTTGGTAAAAATAAATTTTTAAGGAGTGTGGATCATGCCCCATGCAACAATTCCGGAAGCGTTGGAAGATATTCGAGCTGGCAAAATGGTAATTCTTGTGGACGATGAGGATCGGGAAAACGAAGGCGACTTATGTATGGCGGCTGAAAAGGTTACCCCCGAGGCCATCAATTTCATGGCCAAGTATGGAAGGGGACTTATCTGTCTTTCTCTGACTCCCGAGTGGGTAGATCGGTTAAGATTGCCGATGATGGTTGACAGGAACGAAGCTCCGTTCCAGACAGCTTTCACGGTATCGATAGAAGCCAAAAGAGGCGTAACCACAGGTATTAGCGCGGCTGATAGAGCTCATACGATCAAGACTGCAATAGCCGATGATGCAAAGCCAGAGGACCTTGTAAGTCCCGGACATGTTTTTCCTCTAAAGGCAAGAAAAGGAGGCGTGTTGGTAAGAACGGGCCAGACTGAAGGTTCGGTAGATTTGGCAAGGTTGGCTGGGCTCAAACCCGCCGGGGTAATCTGCGAAATTATGAAAGAAGACGGCACCATGGCAAGAATGCCTGATCTCGAAATTTTTGCCAAGCGCCATGGCTTAAAAATAGTTACCATTGCAGACATAATTGAATACCGGATGCGTAATGAGCTTTTCGTGCACAGAGTGGCAGAGACGACTCTTCCAACCATGTACGGTGGAGAGTTCAAGGCTATCGTTTATTCGAATGACATAGATACAAATGAACATATTGCGCTGGTGAAAGGGGAAATTAATCCGGACGAGGAAATCCTGGTCAGGGTGCATTCCGAGTGCCTGACCGGTGATACCCTGGGCTCGCTTCGATGTGATTGCGGGGATCAGCTTCATGCAGCCATGAGGATGATTGGTGAAGAAGGAAAGGGCGTTCTGCTCTATATAAGAGATCATGAAGGTCGTGGTATAGGGCTCGCTAACAAGATCAAGGCTTACGCCCTTCAAGACCAGGGTAAAGACACCGTTGAAGCCAATGAGGCCCTCGGGTTTAAGGCCGATTTGAGGGAATACGGAATCGGAGCTCAGATTCTCGTGGACTTGGGGGTACGGAAGATGAAGCTTATGACTAACAACCCGAAAAAGATTGTAGGTCTTGAAGGCTACGGAATTACTATCACCAAGCGAGTTCCGATTGAGGTTAAACCCAATCCTTGTAACCTGAAATACCTAAAAACCAAGTGTTCCAAGATGGGGCATCTTATGAAATTGCTTGAAGAGAAAGAGGAGGCCGCATAATGAGGGAATTCGAAGGTGTGCTGGATGCGAAGGGACTGAAGTTCGCAATAGTGGTCAGCAGGTTCAATGACTTTATTTGTGACAGATTGCTAGGTGGTGCCCTAGATGCCCTTAGAAGACACGGGGCCTCCGATGATGACATAGAGGTATTCAGAGTGCCAGGAGCATTTGAAATTCCCCTGACTGCTAAGGTTCTTGCAAAGAATGATAAGCATGATGCCATTATTTGTCTCGGGGCAGTGATCAGAGGGTCTACTCCCCATTTCGAATATATCAGTGCCGAAGTATCCAAGGGCATTGCGGCTGTTACTCTTGATAGTGAAAAGCCCGTTGCGTTTGGTGTTCTTACTACCGATACAGTAGAACAGGCTATCGAGAGAGCAGGGACGAAAGCTGGAAACAAAGGTTGGGAGGCTGCATTGAGCGCGATTGAGATGGCGAACTTGCTTGCCAGTGTGAAAGAATAGAACGAAGGATATATTCTGCCGGAGACAGGAAATAATGGGGAAACGAAAAAGAGCTCGAGAGGATGCTCTGAAGATCTTGTATGAAATGGATATGGCGGATATGCCTGCTGAGGATGCCATTGAAGCGTTCATCGAAGTGCACGGGAGGTTTTCCGGGGAAGAAGAGTTTATAAAATCACTGGTGTTTGGAGTGGAGAAGAAAAAACAGGAGATTGACGAGTTAATAAGAAGATTTTCGGAACACTGGAGACTAGATCGTATGTCTCCAGTGGATAGGAGTGCTCTTCGCATAGGTGTCTTTGAACTATTATATCGCGATGATATCCCCCCCAGGGTGTCCATTAACGAAGCAATCGAGCTCGGGAAGAAATTTGGCGACACCGAGTCCGGCGCCTTCATAAATGGCATATTGGACGCCATTTACAGCCATCTTTTAAAAGAAGGCCTGATTGTGGACAAAGACATGGTCAAACAGGACAAGGAAGTTACCCTCACACCCGGCTAAGGGCTTTGTGGGGTCATGCGGAACAAATATTGCGGATCTTTCAATTAGACCATAGTTGGTTATAATAAAAATACAAAAACCCCTTCGATGATCCAAGAAGGTGAATGGACGAAAGGTAATAAGGTTAAGGTTGAACGGCTAGGCAAATTTTTCTTTTCTGGCTAATGAGGAATTGGTATCATTAAAAGTCTTCTTACATCAAATTCGAGGAGGAGATCATGAACGAACTGTTAGCGCCTGGCGGAAACCTTGAAATGGTGGAAGCTGTGTTCTCGAGTGGCGCCGATGCCGTTTATGTGGGTTCTAAGGGTTTTAGCCGTCGTCGTTGTGTCTGGGAACTGGAAGATTCCCAAATAAAGCAAGCGATCAAAATCGGGGAAAAATACAATGGCAAGGTACGCGTGGCCTTAAACGTTGACGTATCGGAGGATAAACTTCTTCTTGCGCTTCAAAAGATAAAAAAATATGCTTCGTGGGGCGCAGAAGGTGTGATCTTGAAGAGTTCGAAGCTAATGAAAATGGTACGTGAAAATTTCCCCGAATTGGTTATACATGCAAGCGTTGGCTGTAATATCCAGACAAAGCGTCAGATGGCCTATTATAAGGAATTCGGAGCAACACAAATTGTTGCAAGTACCGAAATAAATACCGTTGAGAAATTGAGGAAATTTAAAAAAGATGCCGATTCCCTCGGCCTTTACACGGAAGTCTTAATTCATGGCAACAGGTGCGTGGGGGGAGTTGGTAACTGCATGTTTCACGAATTGATCAGTGATTGTTACATCAAAGAAATTCACTACGACGAAGACGGAAACGAGATAGTTGAATACATTGGGTGGCCGGATCGAAGCGGAAGTTGTTTTAGGCTGTGCCTGCTTACCGATGAGCAACGTGAAAAGGTTCTGAAGAAAAGGGGCAGGAGTGCAGAGGAGATCAAGGCCATAAACGAGAGAATAAGGCTTCATCCTAACGTTGCTTTTGCTATTAATAGGGATGAACTCGCTCAATATATAGATCTTGGTTTGAGAACTCTGAAAGTTCAGGGCCGAGAATACCCGGTATCACTCATTTCTGAGATGATAGCTATTTATCGGCGCTTAATTGATGCCAGGACGAAGGGTGAAGATTTTAATAATCCTGAGCTGGTTTCGCTCCAGGACAGACTTGACGAGCTTGCACTGGATCGAGATAGGGCTCGAATGGAAAAGACCCGAGAGTTGCACTCATACATAAAAGGCCTCGAAGCCAGCTAAAAAGACAAGATTCCCAAGTAGTTTTGCCTGGGACACAAGGAGCTTGTGGAAGATCGCCATAATCCCGCCAAGCCCAATTCTGATGCGTATTCATCATTTGATGGCAATCAGAAATTCCTTGACTTTTGCCCTCTGTTAATATAAAAGCGATCTTGCCTTCTGGTGAAAATTTGCACATACCGCGCAGCTTGTTCTCACCGTTCCCTCTGATGTTCGACTAGTTGAAAAGTGCAAGAAATTCTAAAGATCAGAAGGATTGATTTCTTAGAAGTAGTAGAGATGTATATTGTTGAAGTTAGCGTTTGAGTCGACAGAATAAAAAGGGTTGTTATTGGGCGCTGTGCCAGGAGAGATAACTCGCTGTGATTGGTTTGGCGTGTGAGAGGCCAGGGTCACGTAGTTACAAGTTACTGGACGATATTAATATTTTGCCATCCCCGCGGTTTGTCATCACCAATCAAGGTTACTTCAACAAAATCTGGCGCGAGTATCGAAATTTTGATGGTGCTGATCAGTGTGGGCAGATAGGCAGAGCTTCTGTTTGAAAAAAGCGGGAAAGGAGGTGAGGAAGGAGAAATAAAGGAAGTACAGGTTAAGAATGAGGTTGAATTTATCGGTAAGTAGAGGTTGACAATGGGAACTTAAAAGGAGAGAAAAGGAGTTACGTATGGCAGCTGGAGAACTAAAACCGCGCTGGGGGCAACCCCTAACTGGTATCATTTCATTTATAGTGTTTTTTTTGGTAGCATGGGTTACGTGGTTTATTTTTAGTGATCCGCGGGGACCAATTAAGTGGTTCCCGTATCCGTTTGTAATGTACCTGGCCATGATGATTCTGGTTGGTTTATGGCAGCATATGTTTCTTGGTGACTGGCCTTTCCAGAATATGAGCCAGCCGGCAAGGGGAATAGTTCAGACAATCGTAAACATAATTCTTGTTTGGTTTGTCATAGACATTATTTTCTATCGGGTACTTGGCCTTGGTTTTAATTTCCTTAGCTACTACGGCATGGTGGCAGCCGGGAAACCGGGTAAACTGGCTCAAGTGGCAGTTGTATGTTTCGTGTTGATTGGCTTTTACAGTTACCCCGTTTTCACGATATTTTTTGCAAAATGGCCTATTCGTCCTAGTGATTTGAAACAGCCCGCTGCAGGTTTTGCCGAGATAGGTTGGGCAACCGCAGTAACGTTGATTTTCTACACCGTACTAATCGTTCCTTTCTTTGGTCTTATTTTTAAAACTCCCGCCATTGCCACCCCTTGGTGGACGGGATTAGCGGGAACACCACATGTTCACTGGGTATTCGGCTGGTGGGAATGGGCGATTATTATTCTTTTCATGACTCCCAATGTTTGGCGGATGAAGCCATGGAGTGCCATGAATATATCCCAGCCGGCAAAGGGGATAATATCCATGATCTTATCCTTTGTTGGTGCCTACATCTTAGCTTTGATCTGCATCAAGATCGCTCCGGCGTGGGTGCCTCAAGAAACCTTCCATCACCTGGAAGAAGCCAAGGGAATCGCAGAAGTAAAGAGATTTTTATGGTTACATTCTGCTGAGATAGCCGGTTTCACCTTGATTCCTTTTCTCATCTGGCATCATTACTTTGATGATATGTGTCCGATGAGCGATAAGGATAGCTGGGGAGCCTTTTTCTTTCGTACCATCGGGGTGCTGGTATTCACAGCAATAAACTATTGGTTTTTTTATTATGCAAACTTCGGGCACTGGGGCCTGGGAAATCATCACATGACGGAACTCAGCCACAGGTTTCCCCACGGAGAATCGCTCATCTGGAATTTCTGGTGGATCATACCGCTGTTATGGAATGAGTGGTTTTTCCACAAATGGCCATTCTATGTACATGATGAACACTAGTTTTTAATAAGATGGGAAGGGGGAAGCAGCGCTTCCCCTTTCTTAGCTACATAAAAATTTAAACAGGGAGGTATTTTTATGCCAAAGGATGATTATTTTGATTGGGCCGAAGCTTTGCTTGATCCTTCGAAGACTTTTGAGAAACCGGAAGCTCTTCAGGACATTAAGATCGTAGAGTTGTGTACTTTGATCCTCGGGCCGTCAACCCCTGCTTATCTCTCCGAGTTTGGGGCTACGGTATTCAAAGTAGAGTTACCCGGGGCTGGGGATACGATGCGTTCGCTTACCCCTTTTGCGAAGTTTTTCAAGGGAACTGCTCTGGGTTGGTTGAAGGAAGCGAGGAACAAGTACCACATCACCATTGACGTGAGGCTAGAGGAGGGAAAAGAAGTATTCAAGGAATTGGTTGCCCGTTCCGACGTGGTCGTGGAAAACTTGCGCGGCGGAACGATGGATAGGTGGGGAATAGGGTACCGGCAGTTAAAGGAAATTAACCCCAAGCTAATATACATCGCGCTAAACGGTTTCGGGCAGTGGGGTCCTTACCTTGAGCGACCTTCATATGATGCCATAGCGCAGTCGGAATCAGGCATGGCCTGGATTAGCGGTTTCCCTGAGTGTTTGCCAATGAAATCAGGTATCTGGTTGGCGGACTATTTTGGAGGATTGATGGGAGCTACCGGTATACTGGCGGCGCTTAACTATCGTGACAAAACAGGGAAAGGTCAATACATTGAATTTTCACAGGCCGAAAACTTGATACGTGTCATGGACTGGACGTGGCTGTGGTACCATTTCAAGAAACAGGGCCGCGAACGATACGGGAATCGCGACGTGGCAATATGCCCGTGCGATATGTTTTTCTCCAGTGATAATGTTCAGGTAGCTATTGGAGCGGCTACGGAGGAACAGTTCAAGGGTCTGTGCCAGGCCATGGGCAAACCTGAACTAGCCGACAATCCGAAGTTCGCAACTCACCTTGAACGTCTCAAGGATGAAAATGCCGTGGAGCTACTTGGGATTATAAAGGATTGGGTGTCAGAAAAGACCTATGAAGAAATTGATAAGCTGGCGAGTCAGTACGGTTTTGGCGCTGAGAAGGTAGCTAACGGGAAGGATCACTATTTTGATGAGCACCTGAAAAAGAGGAACTTTACATATACCGTTAAAGATCCTCTTTACGGCGATGTTGTGGAAGAAGGGATCGCCATTAAAATGTCAGAAACCCCTGGAAGAATCAAGTGGGCCGGAAAGCCGGTGGGATTCGATAATGAGTTCGTCTTCAAGAAGTTCCTTGGCATGAAGACCCAGAAAATCAAGGAACTTGAGGAGAAAAAGGTTATAGGGAAATGGGTTGATACTCCTCCTGGGCGTAAGCCGCCTGAAGACTGGGACGGCAAGCGCGGGCTTATTATGCCGTTTGAAGCGTGAAAGGCCAAGCAGGATATAGGGTTATACGAGGGTCTGATTGAGCCCCTTGTTGTAAATTCTTATTGAAGACGAAAAAACTAAGGAGGATGAAGATATGTCTGAGAAAGAAATGAGCTGGGGAGATTGGATAAGATCACAGGATGATCCAATCTATGCTCGAAAAAAACCAGAGGCCCTGGACCAGTTCCTTGTTCTCGATTGCAGCTATGCCAATATAGCAGGTTCCTTTGCCGCATCTACCTTGGCTGAGATGGGTGCGGAAGTTATCAGGATCGAGCCACCCGAAGGAGATCCTGCAAGGACATTTACGCCTTTCGGTTTTACTCACAAAGGAACCGGATTAGGCTATTTGAATGAAGGGCGTAATAAATTCCATATTACTCTGAACCTTGAGTCGGAAGAAGGTCGGGAAATATTTCGAAAGCTGGCAAAGAGAGCCGACGTGGTCATAGAAACATTTCTCCCTGGCCAGATGGACGAATGGGGAATTGGTTATCGGCAGTTAAAGGAATTAAACCCGGAACTTATTTACTGTGCCATTTACACGTACGGGCAGTTTGGGCCTAAAGCAAAATGTGGCAAAGCGGACGTGGACGTTGTTGACCAAGCATATTCCGGTGTTACATGGGTAAGTGGAGAGCCTGTGCAAGACCCTAACGATCCAAAGCCGTGGGAAATTCCGACAAAACAGGGTAACTGGATGGGCTGGTACGCCGGCGGTGCCTGGGCGGCACTTGGTGTTATGGCAGCACTCCACTACAGGACAAAAACCGGTAAGGGACAGTTTATCGATGTCTCTCCTGCCGAAGCATTTGGAAGATGCATAAACTACGGTTTGACATACTATCAGGGGTTCCAGGATGTTATCCCGCGAGTCGGAAACTACGACGTTGGAGTTTTCCCTTATACTTACTTTAAGTGTAAAGACGGTTACGTGTTCCTTTCCGGTTTTTCCGACATAAACTGGAAGGCTCTTTGCACGATAATCGATCGCCCTGATCTCCAGGAGCAATACCCGACCATCTTTGATCGTCTCAATCTGGAAAACATGAAAAAGATGTACAAAGAAATAGAGAAGTGGACAATGGCACATACCTATGAAGAGATTTACAACGCCGTCATGGACTACAACAAGAATATAGGTGAAGGTGTTGTTGTTCCCGGTAAAATCAGTTCACCGGAAGATACGATAAACGCAGACAACTGGTGGGTAAGGAGATCCTTTGAAAAGATAGACGATCCGTACTACGGGGAACTTACAATAGCCAACCAGGCATGGAAAATGACTGAAAGTCCCCCCAGGGTAAAATGGGCGTGCAGGCCTCTTGGGGCTGACAACTCTTACATCTACAACATAAGGCTGGGTCTCGGTGAAGATGACTTAGCCAGGCTGAAAGAAAAGGGTGTTATCTAAGGATGGGAATGGGGAAGTAAACTCGCGAGACCTTGCTTCCCCTTCCATTTTCGGTGTTTCGGTGTAGGGGGGGAGGAAGGGTTTAGTATAGAATGATCAGGCTTGAGAACGTTACGTT
>Ga0256841_1001517_pt1 | contig 19851 bp, 22 predicted proteins | sample 356308metaG_FD_185971 | JGI IMG/M metagenome (GOLD analysis project Ga0256841, IMG submission 185971) | Hydrothermal vent microbial communities from Mid Atlantic Ridge, Atlantic Ocean - 356-308 | ecosystem: Environmental > Aquatic > Marine > Hydrothermal vents | place: Atlantic Ocean: Mid... | reverse complement strand
CTTTTCGAAGGCGGCCTTCGCGTCGGCCGAGGCAAAGCGCCACATCGCGCCGCGCCAGCGGACCACCTGGTCGGGGCGCCCGTCCACCACACGGCCCTCGCGGAAATAGGCCACCACGTCGGTGCCGTGCACCGCCACGCCGTCGGTATTGAACACCTCGTCCGCAGCCGCCCGCGCCCCGCGCGCCGAGGTCAGCACCGCCGGTGCAGCCAGCGCCAGGGGCAGCGCCAGGGGCAGGGTCAGGGCCAGGAATTGTCGCCGTGTCGTCATGTCGTTCCTCCGGGTTTCGCTCGGGCGACAGAATGCGGCCCGGGACGATTCGCAAAAGCCCCTTCCCGAAAAAGTGACCCGTCGTCAGCCCCCCCGGCGCGCGGCCGCATAAAGCGCCACCGCCGCCGCATTTGACACGTTCAGGGAGCCGAACGCACCAACCGCAGGGATCCGCACCAGCCGGTCGCAGATGTCACGGGTCTTTTGCCGCAGCCCCGGCCCTTCGGCCCCCAGCACCAGCGCCAGCGGACGGTTGCCGGCCTCGGCGATGCCCGGCTCCAGGTCGCATCCGGCCTCGCCCGCCAGCCCCAGCACCGCATAGCCCATCGTCTGCAGCGTGGCGATGGCATCGGCCAGGTTGCGCACCCGCAGGTAAGGCTGGCGTTCCAGCGCGCCCGAGGCGGCCTTGGCCAGCGCCCCGGTTTCCGGCGCCGCGTGACGGGCCGGCGCGATCACCGCGCGCGCGCCGAACACCTCGGCCGAGCGCAGGATGGCGCCGACGTTGTGCGGGTCCGTCACCCGGTCAAGCAGCAACACCGTCGGCGCCCCCGCCCCCGGCGCGGCCAGGCAGCGTTCCTCCAGGCTGCCCCAGTGCAGCGGCTTCGCCTCCAGCGCGGCGCCCTGATGCACCGAGCCCCGATCGAGCGGCGCCGCAAACCGGCGCGGATCGCTGATTTCAGGCGCGAGACCGGCGGCGGCCACGCTCCCGCCCAGCTTGTCGAGCGCGTTTTTCGTCACCACCAGGCGCAGCTTCTCGCGGGCCGGGTTGGCCAGCGCGTCGCGCACCGCATGCAGCCCGAAAAGCCACACCGTCTGCGCCGCCGAAGCGCGGCGCGCGCGTTCCTTGTCGATGACCCATTTCGGTTTCTTCACGGCGGCGCGCTCCCCGGATATGCAGGCGCCAGACCATGCGACAGCCGCCGGCGCACCGCAAGGGAATTTCGCTTGACGCCCTGCAGACCGGCCGCTATCCACCCGGCCTGAGGGCGACGTGCTGCAAGGTGCGGCAGCGGACTGTAACTCCGCCGGGGAGACCCATGCCTGGTTCGATTCCAGGGTCGCCCACCACCCGTCCCGGGCCAGGCGCCCCCTGCACCACCCATGCACCCCCGTCCCGGGCCAGCTCCCCTGCATCCCCCATGTACCGCCCGTGCACCGCGCATGCACCGCCCATCCCGGGCCAGGCACGATTTCAGGCCGTGACGGGCCATGACGGCGGGGCCGCGCCGATGCGGGCGCTGCCGCTTCGGCAGACAACGCGCCGGTGGCCTCAGACCGAAAGCATCCGTTGCAACCGCACGCCCGCCTCCGACAGCCGGGCGCGGGTGTGGCGCGCGATCTCGACCGCTTCTGCCGTGTCGCCGTGCAGGCAGATCGTGTCGATGCGCACCGGAATCGAACGCCCGGATTCGGCGATGATCGCCCCGGCCTTCACCATGGCCACCGTGCGCTCGGCGGCCGCCTGCGCATCATGGATCACGGCCCCTTCCCGGCTGCGATCCACCAGCGTTGCATCGTCGTTATAGGCCCGGTCGGCGAAGATTTCGCCCGCCCAGGTGGCGCCCAGTTCCTGTGCCACCTGCTGCATCGGCGTGCCGGCAAGCACCACCAGGATGATATCGGGCGCAACCTCCAGCGCCGCCTCGTAGCACAGACGGGCCATGCCGGCGTCCTGCGCGGCCATGTTGGCCAGGGCGCCGTGCAGCTTGAAATGGCGCACCCGGCTCCCCTGCGCCCGGGCCATCGCCTGGGCCGCGCCAAGCTGGTAGCGCACGAGGTTCTGCAGGCTGTCGGGCGGCAGCTGCATCCGGCGTCGCCCGAAGCCCTGCAGATCGGCGAAACCGGGGTGCGCACCGATCCCGACGCCCCTGTGCGCGGCCATGCGCATGGTGCGGGCCATCACGTCCGCATCGCCGGCGTGAAAGCCGCAGGCGATATTGGCCGATGTCACGATGTCCAGCAGCGCCTCGTCGTTTCCCATGCGCCAATCGCCGAAGGATTCGCCCATGTCCGCGTTCAGGTCCACATGATCATTCATCTTCATCGCTCATCTTCCTCCCCTTCCGAGCATCCTTCGTCGGCATGGTCGGCCCCGGCGGTCACACCGCTGATCAGTTGATACGCAAGCAGGTCGGCAATGTCATGCGGATCGCGCACCAGCGGCACGCGGGCACGCCTGAGACGCGCCCACAGCTGGCGCGGGCTCTGATCGGCGGCCAGCGCCCGCTCCAGCGAAACGAAGCGAAAGCGCAGCCGCGCACCCGGTGCCGCCTGGGCAACGATGGGCAGATCGCCGGGAATGACATTGGCAATCCGCGGGTATCCGCCAGTGGTCTGGCATTCGGGCAGCAGAACGAACGGGCGCCCCTCGCCGGTCATCTGGATGTCGCCGGGCACCATGGATTCGGACAGGATCCGCAACTGCCCGGCCACGGCAAAGGGCGCCCCGTCGCAGGTCAGCTGAACGCCCTGCCGGTTGCCCCTTTGCGCGCGGGTGAAGGTGACGCTCTGAAAACGTTCGATCTGCGCGGCACCGAACAGGCCGGTCTGTGCACTGGGCAGCACGCGCACGAGGCCGCCGGAAAACCGATCGGCGACGCTCTGCAGGCGCCAGCCGGTCTCACCGGGTTTCGGATCCTCGCCCAGGGGCAGTTCCGCCCCCGCGGCCAGCACCTCGCCCAGGCCGGCGACCAGGTGGCAGGAGCGGCTTCCGAGCACCGGCGGCGTGGCGATCCCCCCGCCCAGGTGCAGGTAGGCGAACACCCCCTTCAGCGCCCCGCCCAGTTCAAGGCGCTGCCCCGCACCCACGCCGTGAGAGGCGTTCCATGCCAGCGGCCGCCCGTCCAGCAAGGCGCGCATCGGCGCCCCGGTCAGGGCAATGCGCCCGTCGTGCGAAAACGCGAACGTGCCCCCGGCCCCGGCCATCTCCAGCGCACCGAGGCCGACGTCCTGATCCAGCAGCGCCGCGCCCTCGATCAGGGCCAGCCGGTCGGCCGCCCCGCCTTGCGACAGGCCGAAGGCCATGAACCCCGGCCGGCCCAGATCCTGTACGCACATGGCAGGCCCGGCCCTGATCACCCGCAAGAGCCGGGTCACGGAACCGGCACCGAGGTCGCGCCGCCGTTTCCGCTCTGGTCCCGGGCACGGATATTGGCAAGCGTTTCGGGCGACACCGGCACGAAGCGCAGTTCATCGCCGGGATGCAGCACGAACGGGGTATCGCCTTGCGGGCGGAAGTTGCGAAAGGCGGTCTGGGCGATGTGCCGCCAACCTGTTGGCGAGGCGAAGGAGAACAGAACCAGCTGGCGGATCGCCACCACCAGCGCGCCCGCCGGCACGCGCGCCGTCAGCGTGTCTTGCCGCGGCAGGTCCCAGTGGCGCGGCAGTTCCCCAAGGTAGGGCTGGCCGGGGGCAAAGCCAAGCGTCAGCACCCGTGTCCGCCGTGCGGCAAGCTCGTCGATGGCCGCCTGTTCGTCGAGCCCGGCCAGGGCCGCCGCTTCGGCCAGTTGCGGCCCATGCTCTCCGCCGAAAACCGCCGGCACGCTCCACAGCCGGCGGCCCGCCGGAAAGGGCGCCGAATACCAGTCGCGCCGGGCCAGGGCCTGCTGCAGCGCCTGCTTCATGCGCGCATGCGAGACATGCGCTGGATCGAAGCGCACGAACACCGAGGTCAGGGAGGTCGCGGTTTCCTCGACCCCCGGCCAGGATTCGGTTTCCAGCATGTGGCGGAAGGCCAGCGCCGCGCGATTTGAAGCCTCGTCCAGGGTTGCGGAGAAATCCACCAGAACCCCGGTCAGCCCGATCGCACGCAGATGCGGATACGCCAGCGACCCGGGCGGTGGCGCGGCATGCGGGGGATCGGGATGCGGATCAGCCGGCGACGGCCCCGACGACGACGGCCCCGACGACGACGGATCGGGCGGCGGATGCGGCGCGCCGGGAATGTCGTTCATCGCGGCCAAGGATCATTCCCCGCATTGTCGCTCTGGTGTCACGAACCGGCGAACAATTGCAAGACGATGACAATTTGTCAACATCATGCAACCTTCCGGTGCCGGGCGCCGGCGCGCCTCACAACGAGGTGGCGGCGCGGCCTGCCTGATCGTACTGGCCCGAGAGGATGCGCAAAGTGGCCGCCAGATCGCGAAAGGATTCGCCCGAGATTCCGGTGCGCGGGATCCCGTCGATCAGGCATTGCCGGCGCACCTTGCGATACAGTTCGCACAGCTCGCGCCCGGCCTCCGAGACCCGGTAGAACACCTCCTTGCCGCGCTTTTCCGACTCCAGAAGGCCAAGCCCGCGCAGCTTGCGCAACGCATAGTTGATGGTATGCGTGTCTTCGACATTCAGCAGGAAGGCGATGTCCGACAGGCGCTTTTCCCGGTCCCGGTGGTTGACGTTGTGCAGCACGAGGATTTCCAGCGCACTGAGTTCGGGCTTGCCGGCCGCGCTCATGCAGCGCTGCATCCAGCGGCTGAAGGCATTGAAGGCGATGATCAGCCCGTATTCGAATTCGGAGACCTCCCAGCCTTCGCCCTCGGCCAGGTGGCGGGAAGAGACGATGCGGCGACGATCGGGGGCGGACGGCATGAAGACTCCTGCACATGTGAATACGACTTGCCGGTATTTTATCGACATATTGCCGCCATGGCGAGGCAAAGTTACCCCGGCCGGCGGCTGTCGTCCAGGGGCGCGATCAACGCTTCGCCCGTGGCCCGGCTCGAATTCACCTTCGTGCCGACCCGGTGAAAGGCCAGCAGCCCGCTGTGCGGCGGGCGCAGGAGCTTCGCCGCGCCCTTGCCCCGTTCCCCCAGCCACAGCCCCATGTCCGCTTCTTCGATGATCACCGGCATGCGGTGGTGTATGTGCGAAATATCCGGGGTGGCGCGGGTGGTGACGATGGCACAGCTGGTCAGCCTTTCGCCCGCACCCGTCCCCGCCCCCGCGCCCGCGCCCGCCCCTGCGGCGGCCGCCTGCCCGGCGGCGCTCCTGGCGTCCCGGGCGGCAGGCCTCGGCTCCCAATCCTGCCAGATCCCGGCCAGCGCCAGCGGCCTGGCGTCGCGTCGGGACAGATACCACGGCAGTTTCCGCCCGCCCGCGCCAACGCTCCATTCGTAAAAACCGCTGGCCGGGATCAGACAGCGGCGGCTGCGGCCGGCCTCGGCGAACGCGGGCTTGTCGGCAAGGGTTTCGGCGCGGGCGTTGATCAGCAGCGGTCCGTCGCCGGGACTGCGGTACCAGCGCGCAACGAACCCCCAGCGCATCGAGACCAGCCGCCGCTGCCCGTGCGTTCTGCACACCGCGTGGATCTGCCTTGTCGGGCAGATATTGTAGTCGGGAACCGGCGGCAGGTCGTTGGCCGGCACCGCCGAAAACACCCGCGCCATGGCATCGGGCGGCAACAGAAGGGCAAAACGTCCGCACATGCGGCGATCATAGCCGCACCGGCATCCGCGACAAGGCGCGCCCGAAGAAAAGGCCGCCCGCAAGGGGCGACCTTCGTTCGTTTGCGGCCCGAGGCAGGCCGGGGCAGGTTCGCGCTGCCGGATGTACCCCGCGGGCCGGAGGCGGTCTACTGACCGACGGTCCTGATGCGGCCTTCGACCTTGACGCTGGTGCCGCCGTTGGCCTCGATATAATTGATCACGTCATTGGCCAGCAGGTTGCCATTGGCCGCATTGATCAGCACCCGGCCCCCGCCAAGCGCCGAATAGCCGTCGCCGCCTTTCAGGATGTAGTCGTTCGCCGCGACCTTGTAGAGCTTGTCCGCATCGAGCGGCGCGCCGCCCACCTTGACCTCGGTGATTCGCGAACCGGCCGGGGCCGTCGGATCGTAGACATAGGACATGCCCGACACCTGCGGGAAACGCCCGGCCCCCTTTTCGACCTGGCTGACGCCGTTTTCCAGCGCCGCCAGAATCTGGCTGCCCGGCAGTTCGGTCATCACCGTCGAATTTCCGAACGGCAGTTCCGTCAGGATGTCCTTGCGGGTCAGAACCGTTCCGGCATCATAGGTGCGGTCGCCGCGAATGCCGCCGCCATTGGCGATGGCGACATCCGCGCCCGTGGCCCAGCGCATCGCATCGGCGATCAGATCGCCCATCGCGCTTTCCTGGCCGCGCACCACGTTGCGCCGCGAATCCAGCGGCCCCTGTGTCGCCCCGATCGGCACGTTCAGGCTTTCGTCCAGCTTGGTCTGGAACTTGTCCACCATGGCCTGGGTATCCGGATCGGGGGTCACCGTGGCCGTGTCGATGAACCGGAAGTTCGGCACCCACCTGATCTTGCGCTTCCCGTCCTTTTCCTTGATCGACACGGTGATATCCACCGGCGACAGGAACTTGCCGTCGATCGAGGTTTCCACATAGGCCGTGCGGCCGTCGTAATAGGTGCCGTAAGAGTGATCGTCGCCCGACATGATCACGTCGAACGCGCCGCTGGCAATCAGCTTGTCGTCGTTCTCGCGGTCGGTCTGCACCACGCCGACCACGAACTCGGCCCCGTCGGCGCGCGCCTGGCGTGCCGCGGCAATGGCGCTTTCCACCGTATCGCCGAACTTCAGGTCACCGGAACTGCTGACCTCGGGCGTGGTGTCCTGGGCCACCGGCACCAGCGCCACCTTCAGCCCGTCGATATCCTTCATCATCACCCCGCCAAGCCCCGAGACCGGAGAGCCGTCCGCGTTGGTGATATTGACCGCCGCCCAGGGGTATTTCGAGGCGGCCATCTTTTCGGCGAAGTTCTCGACGCCGAAATCGAACTCGTGGTTGCCGGGAACCGCGATGTCGAACGGGACGATGTTGGTCAGATCGATGGTGTTCTGACCCTTGTCGAAGCCGGACAGGATCGACGGCGAGAGCATGTCGCCATCGAAGACGTAAAGCACGTTCGCTTCGTGTTCGCGCAGCGATTTCGCAACCGCGTTCAGCCGGGCAAAACCGCCCCGCCCCTTGTGATCGGCGAAATTGTAGATATCGCCCACCCCCAGGATGGTCAGTTTTACCGTTTCCGCGACCCCCGGTGTGGCCACCCCCGCTGCAAGGATGCTCGTGCCAAGGAGCGCTGCCCCCAGTCGGCAAGCATGTCTTTTCATTGTTTGTCCTTTCCAAGTCCTGAAGCACCCATATTCGCCCCGTTCGCCCGAAGAGTCAAAACGCGACCCGGCCTGATCGCCCGGCCCCTGCACATGTGCCGCCGCCCTCGCGCGGCCCGTCGCGTGCAGTCCCGTGCGCCCCGAGCGCCCTGTGCTTCTCACGCATCGCGCCCGAGCGCGGGGCTGCACGCCGGGCCGGCGCACGGGGCCTTGGGGATGGGGCCTTGGGGACGGGGCCTTGGGGATAGGGCCTTGGGCACGGGGCCTGGGCACGGGGGCACAATCGCCCCCGGCGCCTTGCCAGGAGGCCGACCGGGGCTGCGGCACCTCTTGCCATTGACCCGAGCCGCCAGAGCGGGCAACACTCGGGACATGCTGATCTACAAGATATTCCGGGCTGAGGAATGGGACGCCCTGCTGGAAGCCGGCCAGACGCACGGAACGCCCGACGACCTGGCCGATGGATTCATCCATTTTTCCACCGCCGGGCAGTTGCAGGAGACCTGCGAAAGACATTTCGCCGGCGAAGACGGCCTGGTGCTGGCCATGGTGGACAGCGAGGATTTCGGCACGCGCATGAAATGGGAGGAATCGCGCGGCGGCGCGCTGTTCCCGCATCTCTACCACAAGCTGCGCCTGTGCGACGTGATGTGGCACAAGCCACTTCCTCTGGGGCCCGACGGGCGGCATGTCCTGCCCGACGGCGTAAAGGGATGAACGGTGAATGAACCCTGTCGAGCGCGCGGGCCTTGGCCTTTTGCGCCGGATCGACCCGGAACGCTCCCACGGGCTGGCGCTGCGCGCGCTTCGCCTGGGCCTGGTTCGTCTGCCCGGCCCGGTAACAGGCCCGCGCCTGCAGACCCGGATCGCCGGGCTGACACTGCCCAATCCGGTGGGGCTGGCGGCGGGGTTTGACAAGAACGCAACCGCCGTTGCGCAGGTCTCGCGCGCGGGTTTCGGCTTTGTCGAGGTGGGGGCCGCGACGCCTCGTCCGCAGCCCGGCAACCCGCGCCCGCGCCTTTTCCGACTGACCGAGGAGCGTGCGGTGATCAACCGCTTCGGCTTCAACAACGATGGCGCCGATGTCATCGCCGACCGCCTGGCCGCGCGCCCCGATGGCGTTCCGGTGGGGCTCAACCTGGGCGCCAACAAGACCAGCGACAGGCGCGCCGCCGACTATGCCCGCGTGCTGGAGACCTGCGGCCCCTTCATCGACTTTGCCACGGTCAACGTGTCTTCGCCCAACACCGAACGGCTGCGCGATCTGCAGGGCCGCGCAGCGCTGGGCGGGCTGCTGGAAGGGGTCATGCGCGCGCGCGACGCCCTGCCCCGCCCGGTCCCGGTATTTCTGAAGATTGCGCCCGATCTCGATGACAACGACCTGGCCGACATTGCCGCGGTGGCGCGCAGCTGCGGCGTCGATGCCATCGTTGCCACCAACACCACCACGGCGCGCGACGGGCTGCGCAGCCCCCTTGCCGGCGAAGCGGGGGGGCTGTCGGGGGCGCCGCTGTTTGCGCGCTCGACCCGGGTTCTGGCCCGGCTTTCGCAATTGACCGACGCACAGGTGCCGCTGATCGGCGTGGGCGGCATCGGCTCGCCCGAAGAGGCCTATGCCAAGATCACCGCCGGCGCCAGCGCCGTGCAACTGTATACCGCGCTGGTCTTCAGGGGCCTGTCGCTGGCCGCAGACATCGCCCGCGGCCTCGACCGCCTGCTGAAGCGCGACGGTTTTGAAAACGTGGCCCAGGCCACGGCAACCAGACGAGAGGAATGGCTATGACCGTAACCATCTGGCACAATCCGCGCTGCTCGAAATCGCGCCAGACGCTGGCGCTGCTGGAAGCGCGCGGCATCGCGCCCAGGGTCCGCCGTTATCTGGACCGGCCCCCCTCGCCAGCAGAGCTGCGCGAGGCGGCGCGCCTGCTCGGGCGGCCGGTGATCGCATTTACGCGCACCGGCGAAGCGCGGTTCCGCGAACTGGGCCTGTCAGGCGAAAGCGACGATGAAACCCTGATTGCGGCGCTGGCCGAAAACCCCCGCCTGATCGAGCGCCCGATCGTCTTTGCCAACGGCAAGGCCGCGCTTGGCCGGCCGCCCGAGGCGGTGCTGGACATTCTCTGAGCGGCGCGCCCCGCCCCGGCGGCCGCGGGCCGGGCGCCAGGCACGCAGCCGCCGGGGGGCGACGCGGGGCAGACGGGGCGACGCGGGGCAGACGGGGCGACGCGGGGCACGCGACACGGGCCTCCGGTCAATTCTCCGCAGCGGCCTCAAGCGCCGGATACCGCAGCCCCAGCGTCACCGCCCGGGCGACATTGAACACCACGACCGCCAGCCACAGACCGTGGTTCTGCCAGAAGGGAATCAGCGCCAGCATGGCCAGCAGGCAGGCCAGGCCTGCCGCGACCATGGAATTGCGCATGTCGCGGGTTCGGGTGGCCCCGATGAAGATGCCATCCAGCATCCACGCGGGAAACCCGGCCAGGGCCGCGACAACCGCCCAGGGCAGATAGTCGCGCGCGGCGGCCTGCACCTCGGGCGCCTTTGCCATCAGGTCGATCAGCCAGCCCCCGCCGAACCAGAACAGCGCCGTCATCGGAAGCGCCATGGCCGCGCCCCACAGCCCGGCCAGCGTCACCGCCCGGCGCAGCGCGCCCCGGTCGGCCCCGCCGAAGGCCTCGCCCACCAGCGCCTCGGCCGCATAGGCGAACCCGTCCAGCGCATAGGCCATGATGTAAAGGAACTGCAGGATCACCTGATCGGCGGCCAGCGTCACCTCGCCAAACCGGGCCGCCACGAAAAGAAGGCCCAGAAACACCGCCTGGATGGCCAGCGAGCGCACCACCAGATCGCCGTTGACCGCCATCGTCCGGCGGATGCGCCCCATGTCGGCAATGTGCTTCCAGGCCGGCCAGAGCGCCGGGCGAAGGCTGCTCCGGCACAGCCACAGCCCCAGCGCAAGGCCGCTCCATTCCGCCAGCAGCGTGGCCGTCGCCACCCCGGCAACGCCCCGGCCCAGCCCCAGCACGAACCACATGTCCAGCCCGATGTTCAGCCCGTTCATCCAGAGCTGCAGCGCAAACACGCCCCGGGTCCGCTCGGTCGCCACCAGCCAGCCGGTGACCGCATAGATCGAAATCGCCGCCGGTGCGCCCCAGATGCGTATGCGCAGGTAGCGCCGGGCCAGGGCTTCGACCTCGGGCGGGGCCGGCGACAGCCTGAATGCCGCCCGGAACAGGAGGTTCTGGAACAGCACGAAGGCCAGCCCCGCCACGAGGCCGATCAGCAGCGCGCGCAGCAGCACGGCCCGGGTTTCGGTTGCGTCGCCGGCACCGCGCGCCTGCGCCACAAGCCCGGTAGTCCCCATGCGCAGGAACCCGAACAGCCAGTAGCTGGCCGAAAGGATCACCGCGCCGATGCCCACCGCGCCGATCGGTGCCGCCAGGCCAAGCTGGCCGACAACCCCCGTATCCACCGCCCCCAGAATCGGCACGGTGGCATTGGAAAGAAGGATCGGCAGGGCGATGTTCAGGACCCGTCGGTGCGTGACCGCCGCGGGCGCGGCCTGCGCCGGGTCAGCCATCGCCGCCATTTCCGCCATTTGGGCCATCGCGCGGGGGCATCAGGAAATGGCCGGTGGCCTGGGCAAAGGGGCGCATGCGATTGTCCTGCCAGCCTTCCACATGCACGCTGGCATAGCGCCGCCCGGAACGGTTCACCCGTGCGCGCGCATAGGCATCGCGCGGCAGGCCGGAACGCAGGTAGTCCACGGTGAAATCGATGGTTTTCGGCAGCCGCGGCAGGTGGCGCCCATCGACCGCCGCCGCATCTGTCCGGCCGGCCTCGATGTCTTCCCACAGCATCTTCCAGCTCAGTTCGATGATCGCCGTGACCTCCAGAAAGGCCGCCGTGGCCCCGCCGTGAAGCGCCGGCAGGAGCGGGTTGCCGATAAGCTTTTCGTCATAGCGCATGGTCGCGGTCAACTCGTCGCCCCGGCGCGAAAACTCGATGCCCAGAAACCGCGTGTAGGCGATCCCCTCGACCAGCGCCCGGAGCGCACCGTCGCGGCGTTTCTTGATGGTCTGGACCGGCTCGGGGGGGCGGCGGGGGCTCATCGCTTGCGCTCCACCGTGAAGGCGCCGGTTGCCGTGGCCACGGGGCGGGCGCGGTCGTCATCCATGGCGGTGGCGCGCACGAAGGCGACCGAGCGGGTGACATGGTAGCACTCGGCATGCGCCAGCACCGCCTGCCCCGGCGTCGCCGGTCGCATGTAGTCAATCCGCAGATCCAGCGTCGCCGTGCCCAGCCCGCCCTCCGGGTGGTTCATCACCGCCGCCCCGGCGCATGTGTCCATCAATGCCGAAACCGCGCCGCCGTGGATCACCCCGGTCTGGGGATCGCCGATCAGGCTTTCATGGTATGGCAGGGAGATTTCGGCCATGCCCTCGCCGAAGGTCACCAGCCGGAGTCCCAGCGCCCGCGCATGCGGGAGCGCCTCGATGAACCGCTGCCCCGCCTTTCGCCTTGCCTCGTCCAAGGTGCCGGCCCCCTGTTCCGGTTTCCGTTGCCACCGGTTTTGGCCCGCCCGCGCGCAGGGCGCAAGACCAAAGGAAGCCCCGCTCCCCGCATTCGCCGCCGGTCGGGCCTGTCGGTTGCGCCGGGCAGGCGGGCGGGCGTTGAGCGTTGAACATGGCCGGCCTTCCGGGTTAGCCTGCGCCTGCTCAAGGACGCAACCCGACGGGACCGCATGGCTGACAAGCGTCTATCGTTCAAGGAAATGTGCGCAAGGTTCGAGGTAACGCCACGCACCCTGCGCTACTACGAATACATCGAACTGCTCTCCCCCGAAAAAGAGGGGCGCAGCCGCTTTTACACGCCGCGCGAAGTCGGACGCATGAAGCTGATCATGCGTGGGCGACGCTTCGGGTTTTCGCTGGAAGGCATCCGCCAGTGGCTGGAGATGTACGAGACCAGCGGCACCGAAGCGCAGATGCGGGTCTGGCTGGAGATGGCCGACAACCAGCTGGTGGAACTGCGAAAGCAGCGCCGGACGCTGGATGAAACCATCGCGGAACTGGAACGCCTGCGAAACGAGACCGCAAGGGACATGGCGCATCACGGCGGGCGCGGAAGCGCTTCGCCCCGGCGCGCGGAATCGCGCCGCGGTGCGCCCCCCGGGACCCGCGGCCCCGGGGCGTCGGCAAAATGACGTCGAAATGACGTCACGTCACGTTGACGTTAACGTAAACGCCCCTTGCGCATCCCCCCCCGGACGCCCCAGATATGGTCAGCCGGAGCCGGAATCGGCGGCCGTCCAATTCCGCGCCCCGGCCCGCACCGCCGCCCGGGAGACACCCCATGCCAGACACGCTGATGACCATTCGGGAAATGTGCGATGCCTTCGGCGTTACCGCCCGCACGCTGCGGTTTTACGAATCGAGGGAACTGCTGTCGCCGCGGCGCGATGGCCAGGTGCGCCTGTTCACCCGCCGCGACCGCGCCCGGCTGAAGCTGATCCTGCGCGGCAAGCGCTTCGGCTTTTCCCTGGAAGAGATCCGCCAGTTGCTGGACCTGTACGACATCGGCGACCAGCAGCGCACCCAGATGCTGCGCACCTACGAACTGGCGCAAAAGCGCCTCGCCGCCATGGAGCGCCAGCGCGACGAACTGAACGAGGCGATCGCCGAACTGAAAGAGCAGCTGGAATGGGGCGAACGGGCCATCGCCGCGCAGTCCCAGAGCAGCGCCGCCGAATAGACCGGACCAACCGACACCAGACCCGAGGGAGATTGACCATGCCCAGCTACACCGCCCCCACCCGGGACATGCAGTTCCTCCTGCACGAGGTGCTTGACGTTTCATCGGCCGGCATCCCCGGCTATGACGAGCTTGAGGCCGATTTCACCGGCGCCGTTCTGGACGAGGCCGGCAAGATCGCCTCCGAGGTGCTTGCCCCGCTCAACGAGGTGGGCGATCGCGAAGGCTGCACGCTGGAAAACGGCATCGTGCGCACGCCGGCGGGCTTCAAGGCCGCCTATGAACAGATGTGCGCGGGCGGCTGGCTGGGGCTGGACCTCGACCCCGCGCACGGCGGCCAGGGCATGCCCTATCTGCTGGGCACAGCCGTGGGCGAAATCTTCGTCTCTGCCAACATGGCGTTCCAGATGTATCTGGGGCTGACCCACGGCGCCTGTTCGGCGATCCATGCCCACGGCAGCGCCGAACAGAAAGCCGTCTACCTTGCGAAGATGACTGCCGGAACATGGTCGGGCACCATGAACCTGACCGAGCCCCACTGCGGCACCGACCTGGGCCAGATCCGCACCCGGGCCGAACCGCAGGACGACGGCAGCTACAAGATCACCGGCACCAAGATCTTCATCTCGGCCGGCGATCAGGACCTGAGCGAAAACGTCATCCACCTGGTGCTGGCCAGGGCGCCGGGCGGCGGGCCGGGCACCAGGGGGATTTCGCTGTTCATCGTGCCCAAGTTCCTGGTGAACGAGGACGGCAGCCTTGGCGAACGCAACGCGGTCTCGGTGGGCAACATCGAGGAAAAGATGGGCATTCACGGCAATGCCACCTGCGTGATGAACTATGACGGGGCCACGGGTTTTCTGATCGGCGATCTGCACAAGGGCATGCGTGCCATGTTCACGATGATGAACGAGGCGCGTATCGGCGTCGGCCTGCAGGGCTATGCCCAGGCCGAGGCCGCCTATCAGAACGCGCTTGCCTACGCGCGCGAGCGCCTTCAGGGCCGCGCGGTAGGCGGCGCGCAGAACCCCGACGGCCCGGCCGACCCGCTGATCGTGCACCCGGACGTGCGCCGCATGCTGATGGAGCAGAAAAGCTTTGTCGAAGGCGCGCGCGCCTTTGCCTTCTGGGGGGCGGAACTGATCGACCGGCACATGCGCATGGGCGACGAGGATGCGCACGGGCTGATTTCCCTGATGACCCCGGTGATCAAGGGCTTCCTGACCGACAAGGGATTCGAAAGCACGGTCCTGGCGCAGCAGGTCCTTGGCGGGCACGGCTATATCGAGGAACAGGGCATGAGCCAGTTCGTGCGCGACGCCCGCATCACCCAGATCTACGAGGGCGCCAACGGCATTCAGGCGCTTGATCTGGTCGGCCGCAAGCTGGGGCTGGACGGCGGCAGGCACGTGATGGCGTTTTTCGAGATGGTCAAGGATTTCATCAAGGAAAACAATGACAACGAGGCGCTGAACGCCGATTTCCTCACCCCGCTAAAGGCGGCTTCCAAGGATTTGCAGGCGGCGGGGATGTATTTCATGCAGCACGGCATGAAGACCCCCGAAAACGCGCTGTCGGGGGCTTACGATTTCATGCACCTGTTCGGCCACACCTGCCTGGGGCTGATGTGGGCGCGCATGGCGAAATCGGCGCTGGCGGCGCTGGAGGCGGGCCGCGGGGACGCGGCGTTTTACGAGGCCAAGCTGGCCACCGGGCGTTACTACATGGCGCGCCAGCTTCCGGCGACCACGCTGCATCTGCGCCGGATCGAAACCGGCGCGGCACCGGTGATGAGCCTGGCCGAGGACGCGTTCTGATCCGCGCGCACCAGAAGGGAGGACAGAGAATGCCCAGACGTTTCCGCCTGACCCGCCGCTTTCCGGTGGCCATGACCGAGGACGGCTATCGCCGCCTGCGCAGCTTCGCGCGAGAGGCCGGGCTGGACGAAGGCGAGGCGCTGTCGTTTCTGTTCGAGAACTTCTCCAGCGTCATCGACCACGACAACCTCACGCATCGGCTGCGGCTGTTCAACTCGGAACTCGACGCGAGGAAACGCTGATGGGCAGGCCCGGCTGGATGACCGAAGAGCACCGGATGCTGGCCGAAATGACGGCACGCTTCATCACCGAGGAATGGCGCCCGCATTTTGCGCGCTGGCGCAGGCAGGGGCAGATGGACCGCGAGACCTGGCAGCTGGCCGGCGAACTGGGGCTGCTGTGCCCCTCGATCCCCGAGGAATACGGCGGCGCGGGCGGCGACTTCGGCCACGAAGCCGTGATCCAGATCGAAGCCGCGCGCGCCAACCTGGCCAGCTGGGGCAACGGCATCCATTCCGGCATCGTGGCCCATTACATCCTGGCCTACGGCAGCGAAGATCAGAAAAGGCGCTGGCTGCCGAAAATGGTCACCGGCGAAATGGTCGGGGCGCTGGCGATGACCGAACCGGGCGCCGGCTCGGACCTGCAGGCGATGAAGACGCGCGCCCTGCGCGAGGGCAACAGTTACCGGCTGTCCGGCCAGAAGACCTTCATCACCAACGGCCAGCACGCCAACCTGATCATCGTGGCCGCCAAGACCGATCCGAACGAGGGCGCGAAGGGCATTTCGCTGCTGGTGGTCGAAACCGACGGGGCCCGGGGTTTCGAGCGCGGGCGCAACCTTGAAAAGATCGGCTGCCATGCGGCCGACACCTCGGAACTGTTCTTCGACAATGTTGCCGTGCCGCCGGAAAACCTGCTTGGCGCAGAGGAAGGCAAGGGCTTTGCCCAGATGATGCAGCAACTTCCACAGGAACGCCTGATCATCGGTTGCGGCGCGCTCGGCGCGATGGAAGGCGCGCTGGAGCGCACGATTGCCTATTGCAAGGAGCGCGAAGCCTTTGGCGGGCCGATCCTGCAGTTCCAGAACACCCGGTTCAAACTTGCCGAATGCAAGACGAAAACCGCGGTTGCCCGCGCCTTCCTCGATGAATGCATTGCCGAGCACCTGCTCGGCGAACTCTCGGTCGAAAAGGCGGCAATGGCGAAATACTGGTTGACCGACACGCAAGGAGAGGTGCTGGACGACTGCCTGCAACTGCACGGCGGCTACGGTTACATGGCCGAAACCGACGTGGCACAAATGTGGGCCGATGCACGAGTGCAACGCATCTACGGCGGCAGCAATGAAATCATGAAGGAGTTGATCGCAAGATCGCTGCAGGGAGAACGACTTGACCGACGCGCGCGCGGATAGCGGTGGACGCCTCCGGCGGAGGTATTTTGGCCAAGAAGAAGGGGGCAATCCAGCCCTGCTTCACCCGAACCCGCGCCCGTGGCGAAACAGGGCCTTCTCCTTGGGCGGTCATCGGCTCCTCAGCCTGTACCGCACCACGCAGCCAACCACGCAAATTTTAAGAAAAGCTTACCTTCACCTTTCTTCTTGGCGCAAATACCTCGGGGGGTGCGGGGGGTGGACCCCCCCGCCCTCCTTTCAACAGGGAGACGACAGATGACCATCAAACTCCACTGCTTCGGCGAAAGCGGGAATTCCTACAAGGCGGCGCTGGCGCTCGAGCTTTCCGGCCTCGAATGGGAGCCGGTGTTCGTCGACTTCTTCAACGGCGAAACCCGCACCGAGGAATTTCGCATGCTGAACCCGATGGGCGAGGCCCCGGTGATGGTGGATGGCGACATCGTTCTGTCGCAGTCCGGCGTGATCCAGGATTACGTATCGTCCAAAAGCGGCAAGCTCGGGGGCCGATCCGCCGCCGAACGCCGCGAGATCCTGCGCTGGCAGTTCTGGGACAATCACAAGCTGTCCTCTGCCGCCGGCATGACGCGGTTCCTGATGAACTTCCTGCCGGAAGAAAAGCGCCCGCAAGAGGTCATCGCCTTCACCCAGGCCCGCCTGAAATCCGCCTACAGGGTATTGGACGCGGCACTGGCCGGGCGCTCCTTTCTGATCGGCGACGCCGTGACCATCGCCGACCTTTCGTGCTGCGGCTATCTCTACTACCCCGAGCCTTTCGGATTTGACCGAAAGGACTGGCCCAATATCGACGCCTGGCTGACCCGCATCAGCGAAACGCCCGGCTGGAAACACCCCTATGATCTGATGCCCGGCTCGCCTGCCGACCGGGCCTGAAGGAGAAAGACCGATGACACAAGCCTATATCTACGACGCCGTGCGTTCGCCCCGGGGCAAGGGCCGCAAGGATGGCTCTTTGCACGAGGTAACCAGCCTGCGCCTTTCCGCGCAGATTCTGAACGCCGTGAAGGAACGCAACAACCTCGATGGCCACGCCGTCGAGGACGTGATCTGGGGCAATGTCACCCAGGTGGGCGAACAGGGCGGCTGCCTTGCGCGCTCGGCCGTGCTGGCCTCGGACCTTGACGAAAGCATCCCGGGGTTGTCGGTCAACCGGTTCTGCGCCTCGGGACTGGAAGCGGTGAACCTCGCCGCCAACCAGGTCAAGGGTGGCGCGGGTGAGGCCTATATCGCCGGCGGGGTCGAGATGATGGGCCGCGTGGCGATGGGCAGCGACGGCGCCGCCATTGTCATCGATCCGAGCCTCGCGATGAAGACCTATTTCGTGCCCCAGGGCATTTCGGCCGATCTCATCGCCACCGAATACGGTTTCAGCCGCGACGATGTGGACGCGCTGGCCGTCGAAAGCCAGCGCCGGGCCAAGGAGGCATGGGACGACAAGCGCTTTGCCGGCTCCATCGTCACCATCCGCGACCAGAACGGGCTGCCGATCCTCGACCATGACGAATTCATGCGCCCGGGCACCGACATGCAGACGCTTGGCGCGCTCAAGCCCAGCTTCAAGGACATGGGTGAAAACATGCCGGGCTTCGACAAGGTGGCGATCATGAAATACCCGCATCTGGAGCGGATCGAGCATGTGCACCACGCCGGCAATTCCTCGGGGATCGTTGACGGGGCCGCCGCGATCCTGATCGGCTCCAGGGAGTTCGGCGAAAAATACGGGCTGAAGCCGCGCGCGCGCATCCGCGCCAATGCCAAGATCGGCACCGACCCGACCATCATGCTGACCGGCCCCGTGCCGGTGACACAGAAGATCCTGGCCGACAGCGGCATGGCGATTTCCGACATCGACCTGTTCGAAGTCAACGAAGCCTTCGCCGCCGTGGTGCTGCGCTTCATGCAGGCCTTCGATGTGGACCCGGGCCTGGTCAACGTCAACGGCGGGGCCATCGCCATGGGCCACCCGCTGGGGGCGACCGGGGCGATGATCATCGGCACGCTGCTTGACGAGCTGGAGCGCACCGACAAGGAAGTCGGCCTTGCAACGCTGTGCATCGCCTCGGGCATGGGCGCGGCCACCATCATCGAGCGCGTCTGATGCCGGTGATCGAGATTGCGCAACTGCCGGTCAACCGCGGCGCCGATGGCGTCGGCTATCCGGCGCCCTTCGACAAGGGGTGCGACCTGTTCGAATCGGTGTCGCTTGGCGATGCGGTCGGGCTGACCCAGTTCGGCGTGAACATGGAAAAGCTGCTGCCCGGCGGCATGTCCTCGCAGCGCCACTGGCACGAAAACGAGGACGAGTTCGTCTATGTGCTGGTGGGAGAGGTCGTGCTGGTCGAGGACGGCACCGAAACCGTTCTGAAAGAAGGCAGTGCCGCCGGCTGGAAGGCGGGCGCGCCCACCGCGCACCATCTGATCAACCGGACCGATCAGCCGGCCTTCCTGCTGATCGTCGGCACAAGGGCCAAGACGGAAAAGGTGCATTTCCCCGATATCGACCTCGCCTACGAGCGCGATGCGGACGGCGCAAGCCGCTACCTGCACAGGGACGGCACCCCCTACCCGGTGGAAGAAGTGGAAGAACAGGACATGGAAACGCTGGAGCTGCCAAATGCCGAAGATTGACCTTTCGAAGGTGCCGCTCAGGACCGGTTCCATCTACCCCGCGCCTCATGACGCAGAGATGGAAGGGCGCGCCAGCCTGCGCGTCGGCGACGCCGGCGGGCTGACCCAGTTCGGCGCCAATATCGTGATCCTGGCCCCGGGCGCGAAATCATCGCTGCGCCACTGGCACGAGGAACAGGACGAATTCGTGGTCATGCTCAGCGGCGAATGCACCCTGATCGACGACAGCGGCGAAACCCCGATGCGCCCGGGCGAGTGCGCCACCTTTCCGGCGGGCGATGCCAACGGGCACCACTTCGTGAACCGCACCGATACCGAGGCGCGCTTTCTGGTGGTCGGCACCCGCACACCCACCGAAACCGCCCATTACAGCGACATCGACATGATGGTGAAACTCGGCCCCGACGGGTTCGAATTCACCCGCAAGGACGGAACGCCCCTGTGATGCGCCGCCCCTGCACCCTGGACAGAATACAGATACTTGCCCTGAAGGGAGACGAAAGACATGACTGACTTTACCATGAAGACCGACGCCGACGGGGTTGCCGTCATCACCTGGGACGTGCCGGAAAAATCCATGAACGTGATGAGCGAGGAAGGCCTTGCCGAGCTTGACGCGCTGATGGACGAGGCGCTGGGGGACGATGCGGTGAAGGGCATCGTGATCACCTCGGCCAAGCCGGATTTCGCCGGCGGGATGGACCTGAACGTGATCGCGAAGATGCGCGAAAATGCCGGTGACGATCCGGCGCGCGGGTTGTTCGAGGGGGTCATGAAGATCCACCACATCCTGCGCAAGATCGAGCTGGCCGGGATGGATGCAAAAACCGGGAAAGGCGGCAAACCGATTG
>Ga0256841_1001516_pt1 | contig 19858 bp, 15 predicted proteins | sample 356308metaG_FD_185971 | JGI IMG/M metagenome (GOLD analysis project Ga0256841, IMG submission 185971) | Hydrothermal vent microbial communities from Mid Atlantic Ridge, Atlantic Ocean - 356-308 | ecosystem: Environmental > Aquatic > Marine > Hydrothermal vents | place: Atlantic Ocean: Mid... | reverse complement strand
CATAATCGACAGTTGAATTATTGCTGATGGTATTATTGCTTATGGTCGGGTTGGAATAAACATCGCAGGAAATCCCGCCACCCCGATAATCAGATGAATTATCGCTGATGGTATTATTGCTTATGGTTGGGTTGGAATTATCATAACAATAAATCCCACCGCCATAATCGACAGTTGAATTATTGCTGATGGTATTATTGCTTATGGTCGGGTTGGAATAAACATCGCAGGAAATCCCGCCACCACGAGCATCAGCTGAATTATCGCTGATGGTATTATTGCTTATGGTTGGGTTGGAATTATCATAACAATAAATCCCACCGCCATAATCGACAGTTGAATTATTGCTGATGGTATTATTGCTTATGGTCGGGCTGGAACCGTAGCAGGAAATCCCGCCACCCCGATAATCAGATGAATTATCGCTGATGGTATTATTGGTTATAGTCGGATTGGAATTATCGCAGTAAATCCCGCCACCACAACCATTATCGCCGGTTGAATTATTGCTGATAGTATTATCACTTATGATCGGGTTGGAATGCTTGCAATATATCCCTCCACCATAACCATAATAATTAGCTGAATTATTGCTGATGGTATTATTGGTTATCGTCGGGCCGGAAGAGCTGCAGTAAATCCCACCACCATCCCAATCAGCTGAATTATTGCTGATGGTATTATCGCTTATGGTAGGGTCGGAATAATAGCAGGAAATCCCGCCGCCAAAATCGCCAACTGAATTATTGCTGATGGTATTATTGGTTATGGTCGGATTGGAATTATCGCAGGAAATCCCGCCCCCATTATAATAAAAAGCTGAATTATTGCTGATGGTATTATCGCTTATGGTAGGGTCGGAATAATAGCAGTAAATCCCGCCACCATCAGAATAAGAAGAATTATTGCTGATGGCGTTATTTGTTATGGTTAGGTTGGAATGGTCGCAATAAATCGCACCACCATTACTACTGGGCCAATATCCGGCCGCCCTTCCATATTCGAGGCGGCAATAAGATATTAGACAACTATCGCTTGCCGAATAAAATCTTATCCCCCACCAACCTGTAGATGTATTCTCAGCCGTGAAGATAATCGAATCGCTTTGGGTACCGGCGGCAATCAAAGTCGCCAGAGTGTCCACGATAAACTTATAATGCCCTTGAAATATCACCGATACGCCCGGATCGATTATCAGGGTGGAATCCTGCGGAACAGTCAGCTCCCCGACAACATTATACGGACTATTCGCCGCCGTCCACTCCCCCGAAACATTCCCGCTTACATCGGTCGCCGAAGCAATGGCAGGGACCGCTATCAACCAAACAAGTGAGAGCAATAACAACTTTTTCATTTGAAACCTCCAATGATTTAATTAGTTAGGTAAACCTATTGAGAAAAGTTTTATTATAAGGAAATAACCAAAATAGTTTTTATTGTAGTAGTCAATTTGCAAAGAACAGCCCCCGGATTGTTAATACTTTATTTTATTATATCACAAAACCTATTATCCCGCAAGGAATTTCCGTATCTTTATCCTTTCGAGGATTATAAAATAAATATAATTGTTGCCTTTCAAAGAGTCGTCCGCATATTTATTTTGGAAACTTAAAGATATTTGTGCCGAAGTTTCATTAAATGGTTTTGAGAATTGCGATAACCTCAGTTATCATTTTCCTGTTGGCAGTTGTAATGACGATGACCGGCAGGGGTGGAGGGAATTTCTATGTGCTGACCCTTGTCTTAGCCGGTTTGGATATGCATCAAGCCGCCACCACCGGCCAGTTTATACTTTTTACTACCGCTTTGGCTGCATCCATAGTTTTCAATAAACATCGTTTCCTGTCTATAAAATTAGCGATATTCATCGGAGGGTTTACGGCGGTAATGGCGTTTGTGGGTGGATTTACAGCCGGGCTTTTCACAGGAATAACGCTTAAAATCATCTTTTCAATTTTATTGGTTATTGCCGGAGTGTTAATGCTTCTGCCGGTCAAAGAGCAAAATCCCCTCCAGAAGCCTAAATTCGGGTATTGGCGTTTGAAGTCAAGCGGGAATATTTTCATTATAAACTTATGGTTATCAATACCCATAATATTGGCAACCGGTTTTTTTGCCGGAATGGTGGGGGTATCGGGAGGGTCTTTCCTTGTTCCTCTAATGGTCCTTGCCTGCGGCGTTCCTATGCGGATTGCAGTAGGAACTGCCTTAGCTTTAGTGGCGGTGATAGCCTTTGCGGGATTTTTGGGGCATACACTTCAGGGGAATTTCAACGCCACCTGGGCGATACCGATTGCCACAGTCGCGATCATAGGGGGAATTATCGGCGGTAAGGTAGCACTAAGAACCAAGCCGACATATCTAAAAACCCTTTTCGCCATAACTACTCTAATAGCGGCGATAATAATGATTGTTAATGTGACAATTGCGAAATAATCCAGTTGTAATATCGGATATTGAAGCGTTTATTGGGTTGATAAAATCTTAGCGGAGAAGATTAACTTTATTCGCCTAAATCTTTTAGGATATTCCGAATGATGTCATTAACCGAGACTCCTTCGGCTTCGGCATTGAACGAAGGCACAATCCTATGTCTCAAAACCGATTCGGCAATCGCTCTTATATCTTCTATAGCCGGATTATGTCGCCCGTCAAGGAGACAGCGAGTCTTCGCCCCCAAAATGAGATATTGCGACGCCCTCGGACCTGCTCCCCAAGTCACCCAATTATTGATATAATCCGGAGCGCCATCACCGGGACGGGTCATTCGGGAAAGCTTTACCGCATATTCTATTACTTTATCCGAGACAGGAACCCGTCGCACCAAAGATTGTAAGCTCTTTATCGATTGTGCATCGAATACCACCCCAAGCTTGGCTTTGAAGGCGGAAGTGGTGGTTTTTACGATTTCCCGTTCCTCCTCCTCATTCGGATAATCGACATAGATATTGAACATAAATCTATCCAATTGCGCTTCCGGTAATGGATAGGTCCCCTCCAATTCAATCGGGTTTTGGGTTGCCAAAACAAAAAACGGCTCTTCCAAAGGGAAAGTATTATTGCCCGCGGTTACCTGATATTCCTGCATAGCCTGAAGGAGTGCCGACTGGGTTTTTGGGGGGGTACGGTTTATCTCGTCGGCCAAGACGATATTGGCGAAAATGGGACCTTTAAGAAATCGAAATTCCCTTTGACCTGAACCGCCTTTTATATCTAAAATGTCGGTTCCGGTGATATCGGAAGGCATCAAATCGGGCGTAAATTGTATCCGTGAAAACTTCAAATCCAGCACTTCGGCTAAAGTCGATATCATCAATGTCTTAGCTAAACCGGGAACTCCTATCAATAAACAATGCCCCTTTGCCAAAACCGCTATCAGCAGCTTTTCGATAACATCCGCCTGCCCCACGATAACTTTTCCTATTTCCGATTTAATCCTCTCGAAACCCTCTTTGAGTTCACTCGCTTTTTGAAGGTCGTTATTCCCGCTGGTAGTCATTCCGTCTCCATTTTTAATGTTATTCCGATTGAGTCAGCATAGACCTTATACTTTTGATCGGTGCCGAAGTTTCTGACTTTTGTCTGCACGATTTGAGGTCTCATTCCCAAAAACAATCCATCGAAATACTTATGCACCTTTAAAAGTTTGCTTTGGCCTCCGTTGATTTCATAACTGGTCTTTCCGGGGGAGGGGGCATAGCCGGTTCCGGTTTCGCAGTAAATGCCGTCGATCTTACAACAATCCTCCAATCCCAATAACCCGAGCCATCCGGGCCAGTCGATAATCTCCGCCGAGACATACCATTTCTCGCAATCAAGTTCGAAGGAAAAGGTGGGGGCTGTCCCATCCGGAATCGATGGGGTATAACGAAAAGTATAGCCTCCCTCATCGTAATTATAACCCTGTAATTCCACGATACCTATCTCTCTCCCCTCGCCGATGATTAAGTGATGCTCGAGATTGACACCGAGCCAAAACATAACCGCGGAAGCTACAAAAGATAGTATCCCTATGGATAACAGCAAAAAATCTTTTACATTACGAAGCTTTTCGCTTTCGGTTTTTCCCTTGCGGCTGAAGATTCGCCTCATTATTCTAGTTAACAGAATTGCAAATAAGGCTAATCCTAAAATGAGAAAAACATAGGCAAATATCTCTATTCTACTTTCCATAATTTCCACAATAAAATGTTGATAACTTTATCTCCGTTTATATCTATACACACCTTTATTATATATAATACAATGACTTATAGGGTTTTCCACATATTGGAACAAGTTATCCACATTATTTATTTCCTTTAGCGTCCGATTTATCGGTAATTTTATTTTTAGCGGCTTCCTTGATTTGATTTGTGGGGTTTTGTTTCATATTGGATTTGCCGTGAAATACCGCTCCGGCTTCCACTACGAGGCTTTTGGTGGTGATATCCCCTTCCACGAGGGATTTGTTTTGGAGCTCAATCCTTTCCTCCGCAAAAACATCTCCCAAGACTTTTCCTCCCAATACCAAGTGCCTTGCTTTTACCGAACCCTCCACCGTTCCGTTTAAGCCGATAGTTAAAAGCTCGGAGCATTTAACCTCTCCCTTGATATAACCGTCTATCCGCAAGCTCCCCTTAATTCTCATATTACCTTCTATCATCGAGTCTTTACCGACCAATGTATTGAGGCTGCCGTCATCTTTCATATCCTTATTTCTCCGAGTAAACAACTTATCTTCCTACTGTAAAAATTTTTCGGGATCCAGATGCTTTCCATCTTTTAAGATTTCATAATGAAGGTGGGGACCGCTGGAACGGCCGCTGTTGCCCGAAAGTGCTATTATCTGATTTTTTTTGACCTTATCGCCCTTTTTAACTTTTAGTTCCTTGTTATGCGCATAAACCGTCTCATATCCATAAAGATGATTTATCTTTATTATATTCCCATATTGTTTATCCCAACCAGCCGATTCCACTACGCCATCGGCGGTGGCTCTCACCGGAGTTCCTTCCGCACAGGAGATATCCAAGCCGAGATGCTTTTCCCCAAACAAACCGGACTCCGAAAAACGCTTGCTGATATATCCCCGCAGTGGGTAACCCTTAGGGATAAAATTCGACAGGTCGGCGGATATCTTCCCGTTTAAGCTGTCGGCTGTGGAATCGGGTTCCTCATAACCTTTTATGCCCGCCAGCGAAGCTATTCTGCCGACTAGTTTACGGTTTTTATCCAATTCAGCTTTCAATTTTATATAATCCCGATGTTGTTCCAAGAGGGTGTTGTTTTCACTTCTCAAACGCTGAACTTCCTGAGCTTCCCGAACCAATTTCCCGTAAAATATCACGGCTATAATCATCAAAACAATAAAAACCACCATAATTATCAACGATATCCGAGCGATAATCAAGGGTATCCTAAAGTTTATTGTCTTCCCGCCCTCTTCGGGGACGATAATTAAGGAAATATGTCTGCTCATCTCCTACCGAAATTTCTGTCGGCTATTAAATACCGAACTTCTCGATTAATCCGTCGAGTTGGTCATCATCGTAAAATTCAATCTCGATTACGCCGCCCCTCCTCGATTTGCTGATTTTGACCTTTGTCCCGAAATGTTCCCGCAGACGATCCTCTATATCGGTGTAAGGACTTGTTCGGGTATAAGTTTTGTTCTCGTTTTTCGGTTCCGAAAGTTTTCTAACCTTTTCCTCGAGTTTGCGCACCGACCAAGACCCTTTCACCGCTTGTCGCCACAGCAATTTCTGCTGCCGGGAGTTTCCCAAACCCGCAAGAGCCCTTCCATGACCGGCACTCAATACCCCATTCCGAAGCTCCTCCCGTATCTCTTCCGGAAGATTTAAAAGCCTCAATAAATTGGCGATTGTGCTTCTGTCCTTGCCAAGACGCATCGAGGCTTGTTCCTGCGTTATGTTTCCTTTGAGCATCAGCCTTTTTATGCCTTCTGCGGTCTCTATCGGGTTTAGATCGTCGCGTTGGAGGTTTTCCACCAAGGCTATTTCGATCCTTTGTGAAGGTGTCAAATTCTCCGCCAATAGAGCCTTTATTTTCATAAGATCAGCTTTTTCGGCAGCTTTTAGTCTTCGTTCGCCGGCTATCAATTCGTAGCGATTTCCTTTGCGACGGACTATTATCGGTTGTATCAAACCTGATTGTTTGATGGAGGCGATTAAATCCCTTAATTTATCCTCATCGAAATTTTTGCGGGGCTGATTTGGGTTTGGGTCTACCTTGTCTATCGGTATCTCGATCAGGGCGCTTTCTTTATCTGTGCTGATGGTTTCAATCGGATTTTCAGGAATAAGCGCATCCAAACCTTTGCCCAATGCTTTCTTTTTCATCGCTTGATTATCTCCTCAGCAAGAGCGATATAATTTTTCGCACCGGTTGAAAGGATGTCATACATTATAATCGGCTCGCCATAACTCGGCGCTTCCGATAAACGAACATTACGATTTATTACGGTATTGAATATCTTATCGGGAAAGTATTTACGGGTTTCCTCGACCACTTGTCGGGCAAGGTTTAGGCGGGAATCGAACATAGTCATCAAAACACCGCCGATAGTCAATTTCGGATTTAACCTTTCCTGAACCAGACGGACGGTATCGAGAAGCTGCCCCAACCCCTCCAAAGCGTAATATTCGCATTGAATAGGTATCAATAGCCAATCTGCGGCAACCAAACCGTTAATGGTGAGCAAGCCCAGGGATGGAGGACAATCGATGAGTATAAAATCGTATTTATCCCGAATCCGCTCCAAAACCAAAGATAAAGCCATCTCCCTTTGTTCACGGTTGACTAACTCGATTTCAGCTCCCACGAGTTTTATATGGGAGGGAATCATATCGAGATTGGGGACCGATGTGTGCCGTATCGCCCCATCCAATTCCGCTCCGTCAACCAATATCTCATAGATACACTCACCGATATTATGCTTATCAAAACCCATACCACTGGTAGCATTGCTTTGCGGATCGATATCAACCAATAGGGTCTTCTTTTCCGCAATCGCCAAGCAAGCGGCTAGGTTCACCGCCGTAGTGGTTTTTCCAACTCCGCCTTTTTGATTGACAATACTAATAATCTCCGCCATCAGATTAAACCTAAAAAGGACTGACTTCCCATCATTTATTGAATTATATTTAACTATTTGATATTATACTAGAAAGCCGCCATTAGCAAGGGAATATTTACCCGCCGAATTTTCCCCAAATCCGTTTTGTCCTTTTATAATGTCCTTTACGAAAAGAGGAGGGATTATCATTTACGCTTCGAGGGCAAATTCGTTATAATGATTTGCAACTAATTCCATTATATTATATAGAATATATAATAGGATAGTTATGGATACCAGCCGTTCGATTATAGAAAAATACGAAAGCAGCCTCGATGATCTCGGGATAATAATTCTCCAAATTGAAAAAAACGATTTGGATAAGGGGCTGAAGTCCCTTTGCGGAGCGGCCTCATCTCTATCATTGAAGAATTACCGCTTATATTCGTTTTTGATTGAAATTTCCATTGCGAAAAATTTTTCGGTAATATCGATTTACGAGGGTATCCTTCAATGTTATTTATTCTTGGGCTTTCCGCGGGCGATAGAAGGACTTAAACGGCTTCAGAGGTTATTTATGGAAAACGGCGTTGATTTTAGGCCGCCGATTGAAGATAAACGCACCGAATACTTAAGCGATGGTATAAGACTATGTAAACGCATTTATAGGGATAAATACCCCTCCCTTATGGAGAAAATGAAAACATATTCGCCGGAATTGGCTAAGTGGATGCTTATGGAAGGATATGGCAGGGTATTATCGAGGGACGGACTCTCCGCGAAAAGCAGGGAGCTTATTGCTGTTTCTGCTCTTGTTTCCGAAGGAGTTCCGAACCAGTTGTCGGCTCATATACGCGGCGCATTGAATGTCGGCGCAAAACCGGAGGAATTAGCCGCCGTTTTCGATTTGCTTAAGGTATGGGTCGATGCCGATTATATAAATGAGGCTTATGTTATTTTGAAAAGATTATAATAGGTTATTTGTAGTAGCTGAAAATCGATAATGAAAAAGCGGTATAAAATTCTATTATCTTTGTTAGTATTTATCATAGTAATCGGGTTGGTGGCTTTGTCGATTATAACCTTTACCAAACTCCCCGAAAAGCAATTTAACGATTTATTGGTAATTATCGGCGGCAAATCGGGCTTGGAGATAAAAGTTAAAGAGATGAACAGGTCCTGGTGGAACAAGCTCGAATTGAAAGACATAAGCGTAAACTACAGGACAGATAATGGTTCGGTAAAGCTCGGATCCATAAGGGAAATAGATGCTTATTATAACCCCGGTATGTTTTTGTCCGGGAAATTCATTGTCGATTCGCTGCTGATAAAAACTCCCGTCCTTAAACTGAAAAAGGATAATGGGGGGAATTTGCTTTTTCCCCATTCTACCGAAGGCAAATCGGGAAACGGAAGTTTATTACCCGGTTTGATATTTGGCGCTAAATTATTAAAGGTTGAAGAGGGAACGGTTGAAGTATTTGATAAAGGTAATTCAATCGAAGGGATAGAAATCAAGGGGGCATTTCAAAGGTTGCCTCCCGAAGGGGTCGAATTATCAATCGATAAGCTTTCTCTAAACTATCCTTCCAAGGATTTGTTGCTATCCGATTTGCGGATGAGAATGCTCGTCTCTCACAATAAAATAGAATTTGACAGTTTATATATCCGCACGGCGAAATCGGATGTTTATGGACAGGTAAATATGTTTATTTCGCCGGATCCCGTCTATACATTCGATTTGGAAGGCTCGAATTTTTCTTTTGCGGAATTATCGCGTCTGACCGGTGTTAAGCTCAAAGGGGATATGGGTTATCACATAATCGGCAGGGCAATAAAAGGGGAAATCGGAGGTAAAGCCGATTTGGATGGATTATTTCTCGACAGGAGATTCGAAAAGGTCAATACCCATTTTAATTATAGGGATAAGAAGCTCTCCTTCACAAAAGTTCGCGGGAAAATATTCAATTCGGGTGTCAAGGGGGAGGGGTGGTTGAACTTCGGGGTTAAGCCCGAGAAGTATTATATCAATGCTTCCATTAAAGGGCTGAATTTGAATAATATCATCTTCAATTCGTTGGATACCGATTTTAATGGGAAGGTGATAATACGCGGTAGAGGTTTATCATCCCGAAATCTGCTGATGGATTTTAATGTGGATTTGGGCAAAACAAGGATTGAAACTTATAATTTTGATAAAGCTGTTGGTAAATTCCAAGCCACACCCAAAGATATAAAATTCGAGGAGGGGTTTAAGGGATATTATAAGCACACCGAAGTCGAGTTCAACGGGGATTTGGAATATTCCGGGGAGTTGAATCTAAAGGGTAATGCGCACTTCGACGATTTAAATGATTTCGATGGTCAGATTTTCCTTAAGGATGTCGGCGGTAGGGGCGAAGCTTCGTTTAGCGCCAATGGTCCCACAACCGATTTTAATCTTTATGCCGCCTTTATATCCGACTCCTGCCATATTTACGGGGTTTATACTCCTTCTCTAAGGACAAATCTCTCTTTGAAACAATTCGTCACTCACCCGGAAGGAAAGGTCAATTTCGAGTGGGAAGATGGTGATTTGTATTCGATACCGATAAATTCAGTCGAAGGGTATGCGGTGGTCGCCGGTGATTATACTTTTATCGATTCGTTGAGGGTAAAATTCAATGGAGGAAGTATAAAAGCCAAAGGGAAATTCGATGGGACATTTTCGCCGGCGCATTTGATTATAGATTCCCTTAAAGCTGAAATCTTCGGAAACAAGATTACCAATGATGGCGAAGTTTTGCTTTTAATTGGCGAGGATGATATGGAATTCAAAAGGGCAAAACTGAAAACATACAACGGGGAAGTTCAACTTGCGGGAACTATCGATTACAACAACAATATGGTCTTGGAGTTAAGGACTGATGGAGTTGATATTACCCCGTATGCCTCCCTGATTGATAAATCCAACCGTTGGGATGGGAAATTGTCCTGCCACCTGAAAATAAAGGGGAATTTTGTTTCTCCGGAGGTAAGCGGTAATATCCGTATAAAAGATTTGGGATATAAATTTTTTACTTTGGGTGATCTCAATGCGGGAATAGATTATAAAGCGCAATTGTTGAAAATACCGTACTTGGAATTAACAGACCCTGAGGATTCGATTTCAGCTCAGGGATTTATTCCGCTTAATCTCGCTTTTGAAAACACTGATGAACAGCTGTCGGACAGCACATTTTCCTTTGAAATCGAAGCAAGGGGAAAGCAACTTAATATCCTCAGCGCTTTTATTCCGGAGGTGGAGTATCTGTTCGGGGATTATTCTGGAAAGCTGACAATTGATAATTCGATTAACGACCCGAAATTCAATGGGAGGCTTACTTTGAAGGATGGTATCCTCAAGATTCAGGATATAGTCGAGCCGATTCGCAATCTCTCCGCCGATATGAAATTAGAAAAGAAGAGGATATCTTTTGAGAATTTTGTCGGGGAAATGGAAATTAGGGATAATAGACGAAAGAATATATTTCAAAAGATATGGTCTGCGGTTTTCCCGAAAACTGCGCAATCGGGGGAAATAAAATTAACCGGGGGGATAGATATCCGTTCCCTAAAGAATTTCGAATACAACCTGAAAATATCCGGTAAAAATATCCCCATTACCCATGAGATTTACGATGTATCCTTATTGGCAGATGCCAATATAGAGGTCAAGGGCGAAACACCCCCTACCGTCAGCGGTGGCATTAATTTGATTCAACTTATTTATCGGGAACCGTTCAGATCCTCCGAATCGAGTACCGCCGACATTCGGAAACAGCATAATATCGAAGAAAATATGTGGAACCTCGATCTGAATATAAGAGCGGATAATAATGTTTGGGTAATAAACCCGGATATGGACGCTGAATTTGAAGGCGAGTTGAATTTGAGCAGGCAGAATGGATTATACCGAATTCAGGGTGAATTATCCACGATAAGGGGGAGATATTATCTTCCGCCATTGATGGATTTCACCATTAACGAAGGGAAAATAACATTCAACGACCCCGAATATGTCTCCTTAGCCTATATAAATCCCGAACTTGATGTAAAAGCTTCCACGAAAATTTTCCAGACCAATGAAAAAAGCGAAGTTCAAGGGGAAAAAGAAATTTTTTTGCAGGTGAGTGGGAAATTGTCCGAACCGGTGCTGAACTTGACATCATCGGAAGGAGATTCCCAGCAGGAGATTTTAGAATACCTGGTTTTCCATAGAAGTATCTCCCCCGGAAATACTCCAAGCGGAACGCAAGGAACTTCATTTGGTAATAGGGCGCAAGGTCTTTTCGGCGATTTAATAAGCTCCCAAATAAAATCCCAAGCGGCGCAATCTTTCGGAGTAGAAACCTTTGAGATAAAACCATCCGAATCGGGTAAATTGAATTTGGGAGAAACTAGAATTATTATCGGGAAATATATCTCCCCAAGTATATATTTGAGATATTCGCGAACCCTATCCTTGACCAAGGGTCAGGAAATCACCGCCGAATATCGTTTAAACAGGAATTTTTATTTGGAAGCGAAATCGAATACGAGTAATCTTTACAGACTCGATTTGAATTTCAATATTGAATTCTAATGAAAAATATAGCTATTTATCTGATATTCATCCTTATTTTCCTGAGCGATTTGGTGACCGCTACGAAAGCTCAAGTCCTTATGAATCCAATCTCTCAAACCGAAGCGATAATAAAAAGGATAGATATAGAAGGGAATTCCTATTTTAATACTTCAAGGATAAAAAGTGAGCTGACACTTCGGGAACCCCACTGGTACACAATAATAAAGAAAAAGGAAAGGTTGACCAATAGGGTGTTAGAATACCAAAAGGGCTTAATCGATTCGCTCTATCATATAAACGGATTCTTGTCTGTCAATACCTCGATATCTGTCAAGCGTTTATCAAATCCCAAATATGCGGAAATAAAAATTGCAATTAATGAGGGAACGCAGACAATTATAAGGAAAGTTGAGTTTTCAGGTGGTGTATCGAAACTAAAAGATCAAACGGCTGAAAAAATCAAACTTATCAAAGTCGGGAAACCATATAATCATATGTCGATAGCCGAAATCACTTATGAAATAAGAAACTTATATCAAAAATATGGATACGCATATTGTAAGGTGAACACATCGGTGGAGGTTTCACCCGATAAAAGGAGCGCTGATATCTTGGTAAGAATTATTCCGGGCGTTAAAACTACTTTCGGTCTAATTTCTATTAAAGGGCTAAAATATACTCAGAACTATATAGCTTCCCGTGAACTGTTATTCAAAACGGGAGATATTTACAACAACGAAAAGATACTCGACAGCCATCGCCGATTGTATTCCTCCGGGCTTTTTAGCTTTGTCTCGATAAGCCCTCATTATTACCCGAAAACCCAAGCTCCGCCTGATATTACCGTTCGATTGCACGAGAGGAAACCGAATTATTTCACCATAAAAACCGGTGCCGGGCAGGATGAGCAAAGGGATTTCACCTTGGATGCTTCCGCTCTCTATGGGAATAGAAACCTTTTCGGCTCAGGCAGAAAATTCGGGGTATCGGCAGTTTCTTCATTTGAGATTTTGGGCAAGGGCAATAAGCTTTTTAATTTCAAAAACGAATTTTCAGTTTCCTATACCGAGCCTTGGATTATGTTCACCCGTATGCCCTTGGAAGTCCAATTTACCTATGCCCCTAACACCCAAAGCGCTACTCAGGATTATGTTTACGATGATTATTCGGTAGCATTTGCCCTGTCAAAGGAATTGAGCAGATATAGCGAATTGCGTTTGACGGAGAATTTCGAATCGATAAATATCCGTAATATACCCACCGATCAGCAGGAAGCCTTTCGGGAAAGTAAACAGATAAAGTTGCGGAGGAAGTTTATCGCGGATCTGAAAAAAGATCGACGGAACAATTTGTTGGTTCCCACTAATGGATATCTAACGCAGTTTCATTTCGAGTATGTAGGCGGGATTCAGGGAGGAGATGTCAATTTTGTGAAATTCGGTATTTCTTGGAGCAGATACCAGCTTTTCAAACGAGAGAATGTTTTCGCCAGCCGTTTGCAGATTAATTGGCTAAGGGAGTTTGGCTCAACGAAAATAGTTCCGATCGAAGATAGGTTTTTTATGGGGGGGGCATCCAGTATCAGGGGATACCGCGAGAACCGATTGGGACCGAAATTTACCAGTGATAATCCGGATTCTTTAGCTCTCAAAGGATACCCTCAAGGAGGGAAATTTTCCCTGTTGGCTAACATCGAAATACGGCGTTCATTGTTCTGGCGGTTTGGAGGCACGATATTTACCGATATTGGAAACCTGTGGGAAAAGCCTGAGGACTTCCGGGTGGAAGATCTGCGTTTGACCGCCGGCGTAGGAATTCAATTCTTTACTCCTATAGGACCGATAAGGGCTGACTATGCCACGAGGATTATACGAGCCGACGATCCGCCCGGAGGACAATATCATTTTGGAATACTTTATATTTTCTAGGAACTGAACTTATGAGAAAACCGATAATTGGAATAACGATGAATTACGAAAGTAAAACCGACACGATGCGATTTCCGACTTACGAGAATTTCGAATACAATCATAACCGTTGGGCGGAACTGATTTTGGATAATGGGGGAACTGCCATATACCTGACTTCCCTGTCGCCTGTAAATGATATAGGGGAAATCATCGGTTTTGTGGATGGTATTCTCCTTTCGGGCGGAACCGATGTGGACCCTTCGCTCTATGGAGAAAGGAGAAAGCCGTATTCCAAAACCCCTACTTTGATAAGGGATAGGTATGAAATAGAATTGGTAAAGCAAGCCGTAAAATCTAAAATACCCGTATTGGGAATTTGTCGCGGAATACAATTAATTAATGTGGCTTTCGGGGGCAGTCTTTATCAGGATATATCCGCGGCGGGTTTCAAACAGATTGAACACCGAAACACGGAAAAAAAGGATTATCTAAATTTCCATTACATAAATCTCGAATCCGATTCCTATCTTTATGGGATACTTTCTAAAAAGAGGATAAAAGTAAATACATCCCATCACCAAGCAGTGGCTCGCCTCGGCGAAAATCTAAGGGCAACCGCTTTGGCGGATGATTCCATAATTGAAGGAATTGAATATACAGGAGATAGCTATCTTATCGGAGTGCAATGGCATCCCGAAGCGATGCCCGATTATGATTCAACCAAATCGTTAACAAAGGATTTTATTGAAATATGTCGAAAACGCTGAAGCCACATCTTCTGTTGGAATCGAGGCATAATGCGCTTCTCATCCGTCATACCGAACCATTGACATCAAATGAGATTAGCCATTTGCAATCTATCATTAATTACGGTGTGGACTTGATTATTTACGATTTTGAATCTTCGGAGAATATAAGAGATGCAAATAAAATTATCCAAATCTGCAAAAACAATAAAATACCCTTCATCGTAAAATCGAAGATAGAAATCGCTATGGAGATAGGAGCCGATGGAATCCATATAGAGGCGAAGGAAATCCCTATTATACAGAAAGCTCGTTTGATAATAGGGGACTCGAAAATAGTCGGGGTGTCGGTGGGAAACTACAGCCAAGCTGAGATTGCTTGGAGATCGGGAGCTGACTATCTTTCCCCATCCCCCGTTTTTCGGATCCCTTCTTTGGGTTATGGGAAGATGGCGGTGGGACTTGAGCTGATAAAGACAATAAATCATAATCTTGATATCCCTCAATATCCCTTCGGGGGAATAAATCCTCTAAATATGGAAATGGTATATAAATCGGGCGCTTATGGGGTAATAATTGATTATGGAACCTACTCTGATCCTCAAAATCGGGATTTGGTTCGCAATTAATTAAAAAATCCATAAATCTATAGGGAATTATTGATAAACATTCTTGACAGAGAGGGTATAGTTTGTTATATTTGCTTACGAAAATAATGAATTGAGTTAAAGGAGTGATTATGTATATTTCGACGAGAGGAAGATACGCAGTGAGAGCGATGCTCGATATAGCGTTGGCAAAGGATGATAAGCCGGTTTCCCTTCGAGGGATAAGTAAACGACAAAAGCTTCCCATATCATATCTGGAACAGATATTTAATCGGCTTAAACGCATTGGGTTAGTGCGTTCTATCAGGGGTGTTAATGGCGGTTATTATCTCGGTTATCCGGCTGAGGAAATAACGATAGGCAATATCATCAAAACGATGGAAGGACCAATAAGGCTTGCGAGGTGCGAAGATCCTCCCGAGAAACGACCTGCTTGCATCGGTCCCGATGATTGTGTAGCTCATATTATGTGGAAGCAATTGGAGGATAAGATTGATAATATGTTGGAGAACATCACATTAGCCGATTTGGTGGTGGAAGCGGATAAATTCGAGAATGAAAGGACGGCGCAAGCGGTATGAGAAGGATTTATCTTGACAATAACGCAACTACTCAGGTCCATCCCGAAGTATTGGAGGCTATGCTTCCATATTATCGGGAGCTTTACGGAAATCCGTCGAGTATTCATAGTTTTGGACGGGAGGCAGCCGCAAAATTGGTCGAAGCCCGCGAAACTGTGGCAGGGTTATTGGGATGCGACCCGTTGGAGATATTTTTCACCTCCGGGGGAACCGAATCGGATAATCTGGCAGTCATAGGAACTGCTTTAGCCAATTCCGATAAGGGAAAGCATATTATCACCTCATCTATCGAGCATAAGGCTATTTTGAATTCCTGCCATTATCTTGAAAATAAGGGGTTCGAGGTTACTTTTCTCCCTGTGGACAGTAGAGGTTTTGTCGATCCGGATGAGCTGAAAAAAGCGATAAGGAAAGATACGATTCTTGTTTCCATAATGCATATCAGCAATGAAACCGGCACCATTGAGGACATTCCGAAATTGGCTGAGGTCACAAAAGACAAAGGGGTTTATTTCCATACCGATGCGGTACAATCAACTGGCAAGGTCCCCATAAATGTGGAGAATTTTGGGATTGATATGCTTTCGGCTTCGGCGCATAAGATAAATGGACCCAAAGGGTGCGGTTTCCTTTATATCAGAAAGGGGACGAAAGTAATACCCCGTGCTTATGGAGGGAGCCACGAACGGAATATGCGTGCGGGAACGGAAAATATTGCTGGAATAATCGGTTTGGCAAAAGCTTTCGAAATCAGCTCGGGAATGATGGAAAGCGAGGCTGATCGATATGGAAAGCTCTCCGAAAAATTGTGGAAAACTTTAACCGACAAAGTTCCCGACATTGCCCTTAATGGACCTGAAGATGAGGGACGATTTAAGAATACGCTCAATATATCTTTCAGGGGTATCGAAGCCGAAGCGATTATCCTTAGTTTGGATATGGAAGGGATAGCGGTTTCTTCGGGATCCGCTTGTAGCTCCGGTTCCGGTGATCCATCCCATGTTTTAAGGGCTATTGGAATTAGCTCAACGGATTCGAGATGTGCGCTGCGATTCTCCTTCGGGAAATTCACAACCGAAGATGATATCGATTATGTTTTGGAAAAACTTCCTCCGATAATTGAGCGTTTGAGGAAAATGTCACCGGTAGCACATAACGATTAGAATAAACTATCGGAGTTGCATATTATGCGAGCCGGGGATTTCTCCGGCTCTTTTAATGAAATGAACGGTAAGAGAGAAAGAGTATTAGTGGCTATGTCCGGCGGGGTGGATAGCTCCGCCGCGGCGATAATTTTGAAAAAAAACGGCTTTGAACCGATCGGCGTTACGATGAAACTGTTTGAACCCGATAGGGATAATGGGAATTATGTCCCGAAGGGTTGTTGCTCGACCGAATCGATTTACGATGCCCGGTATGTCTGTTCTAAAATCGGCATTCCCCATTATACACTTGATTTATCTTCGGAATTTAAGGCTAAAGTGATAAACAATTTTGTGGACGAGTACCTCGCAGGCAGAACCCCGAATCCCTGTATAAAATGCAATACCTATTTGAAATGGGGAGCTTTAATTGAATTTGCCGATAAAATGGGGATTAATTTTATCGCTACCGGACATTATGCCCGCATAACAGCATTAAATGGCGGAAAGGAATTTGTCCTTCTCAAGGCGAAACATACCTCAAAAGATCAATCCTACGCCCTTTGGGGAATAAAACGGGAGCTTTTAGCGAGAACTTTATTCCCGTTGGGGGAGCTTTCCAAAACCGAAACAAGGCGGCTGTTGGAAGAAGAAGGAGTAAGTTTTTTCGACAAGGGTGAAAGTCAGGAAATATGCTTTATCCCGGATAATGACCTTGAGAGCTACCTTCGAGAACAGGCTTTTCGGCGCGGTGAGGATATAAGGAAAGGGGCGATACTATCGGAAAAAGCGGAACTGATGGGAGAGCATAAAGGGTTGCCCTTCTATACGATAGGACAGCGAAAGGGGTTGGGGATAAGCCATCCCAAGCCACTTTATGTCAAGGGGATGGATAAAAAGCGGAATGTTCTTATTGTGGCTGAAAACAAAAGCCTTCTTTCAAAGAGTTGTTTAGTGGAGGGGATTAATTGGTTAATTGATGAGCCGCCAACGGGGGAGGATATTGCCTTTGAAGTCAAGATACGATATCGGCATAAACCTTCTATGGCGAAATGTCGTATTTTGGATAAAGGTTTGGTCGGGGTGGTCTTCGATTTACCACAGAGAGCGATAACGCCCGGTCAATCGGCTGTTTTTTATAATGGGGACCGTCTTTGCGGCGGCGGGATAATTATCGCGCCATAATTAAATTCATTTTAAGATTGCTATTGTTTGTTAATTCAATAATATTATTAAATATGAATAGCATAATTAACAAAGAATAAATGAACTTAACGAAATTTATAATATCAAAGCTTGTCTTTGCGGCTGCATTCCCATTATAGGGGCGATGTACAGTCCTACCAAAGTCATCACGATAGTTCCGAAAATTCCGCCTACGATTCCTTTATTAAGTTATTTAACCTCATTTGAGACCTCCTTAATTGAAAAATTTCACTGTCCCCATTGATTAAGGGGGCAATTTATTAAAAATAAATGAGCCAAATTATATCTATCTCGTTGATAATCCGCACATTAGAAAAAGTTGGAGTATTGTGGACTTTTTTGGTAAACTTTCGTGGATTTTAATTGACTTTACTTGGAAAATCCTTATATTAATTAAAGTATCTTTTATTTCTTCTAAATAAGTGTGAATTTCCGTATAATGATTAGTTTAACTGAAAATTATATCATTTTACATAGATTAATAAGTATAGTTGGGAGGTTTTATATTTCTCCTCCCGCGTAAAATTCAAACAAAAGGAGAAGCTATGAAAAAATTAGCGCTTCTGTTGGCTCTCGCAATGATTATAGCGGGAGTTTCTCTTACAGCGGTGGCTGGGGAGATAGACGGTGATTTGGAGGGGGTGTTATCGGGGCGAACTTCGGGAGATGTGGTGTCGGTGTTGGTGTATATGAAGGATCAGGTGGATTTGACGGCGATAACGGAGCGTATGGACGCATCGGAGGCGACGCTTCGAGAGCGTCATGAGACGGTGGTTCGTTCGTTGCAGGCTGAGGCGGAATCGACGCAGGGGGAGATGTTGAGTTTTTTGGATATGCTCAAATCAGAGGGGAAGGTTGATTTCTATCAGAAGTTTTGGATAAGCAACTGCATACGGGTTGATGCGCCGAAGGATGTTATCGAGGAGATAGCGAGGCGGTCGGATGTGGCGAAGGTGTATTACAACTACGGTATAGAGCTTATTGCTCCGGTGGATGAGCATCCTGCGAAGCCGACGGGAGGCAAGTCTGTGGAGACGGGAGTTCAGGCGGTGAATGCTCCGGAGGTATGGGCGATGGGATTTCATGGAGAGGGAGTGTTGGTGGCTAATATAGATACGGGGGTTGACGGTTCGCATCCTGCGTTGGCGGCTAGATGGGCGGGGGTGGCGGATCCGCGCTATCAGGGGCATCCTGAGTGGGCGTGGTATGATCCCTATTTGGGGCAGAACGATTTTCCGTATGATGATGGTGGTCACGGTACGCATACGATGGGGACGGTGACCGGTGCGGATCCGAATACGGGCGATACGGTGGGGGTGGCGCCGGGGGCGTATTGGATGGCGGCGGCGCCAATAGATAGAGGGGGTGGTATTCCGACGACTGTTGCGAATGCGATTTTATCTTTTCAGTGGATGGTGGACCCTGATGGTGATCCGTCGACGAACTGGGATGTGCCGGCGGTTTGCTCCAATTCATGGGGATTGATGACTGCTCATGGTTATCCTCCGTGCGACACTTTGTTTTGGAGTTATTTGGATGCTTGTGAGGCTGCGGGGACGGTGATATTGTTTTCGGCGGGTAATGAGGGTACGAGTGGTTTGCGTCGTCCTGCGGACAGGGCGACGGATGATTACCGCACCTGTGCGGTGGCGGCGGTTGATGCGAACGATCCGAGCTGGCCGATAGCATCGTTTTCTTCCCGTGGTCCGACTTACTGCACCCCGGACGGCAGTGCGGCTATCAAGCCAGATATTGCGGCGCCGGGAGTTGATGTTCGTTCCAGTTATCCCGGAGGTGGGTATGTATATATGAGTGGGACTTCGATGGCGTCTCCTCATGTGAATGGTGTTGTGGCGTTGATCAGGCAGGCGAATCCGAATTTAAGTGTGCAGATGGTCAAGCAGATTATTTATGATACCGCTCACGATCTGGGCGATCCGGGTGAGGACAACTCATACGGCTGGGGTATGGTCGATGCTTATGCCGCCGTCCAAATGGCTCTAAGCTACTTAAACGGCTATGG
>Ga0256841_1001515_pt1 | contig 19859 bp, 20 predicted proteins | sample 356308metaG_FD_185971 | JGI IMG/M metagenome (GOLD analysis project Ga0256841, IMG submission 185971) | Hydrothermal vent microbial communities from Mid Atlantic Ridge, Atlantic Ocean - 356-308 | ecosystem: Environmental > Aquatic > Marine > Hydrothermal vents | place: Atlantic Ocean: Mid... | reverse complement strand
AGCGTGGGGTATGGCTAGACTTAGAAATAAGCTCCATCATGTTACTTTGGGTTTTGTCTATCAAAATAGTATAAATTTTAACCTGATATTTTTTGGCAAGTTTTAGAGCGATGTTTAGTGGAGCAAGACTAGAACTGTCTTCTCCATCACTCAACAAAATAATCACTTTTGAACGACTCTTGCTATTTTTAAGTAGCTTGATAGACGAGACTAAAGCATCTATAAGTGCCGTACTTTTACCCAAAGCCCCGATGTGTAATCCCTCAATGATCTCTTTTTGTGCATTGCTATCAAAACTCAGTGGCGAGGCGATGCTACTATATGTCCCAAACACCACAAGCCCCAGTCTGTCTGAGGTACGTTTGTCTATAAAACCAGAGACGACCTCTTTGACCACCTCTAGGCGTGTTTGCTTGTAGGCTTTTGGGTTAAACCCATAGAGGCTCATAGAACCACTGGTATCTAAAGCAAGCACGATGTCAAGGGCATCATTTTTAACCGTGTCGATACGTTTGATATACACAGGGTAAGCCATTGCGATGATGGCAAAGCTTAGCATCCCCCAAAGTAAAAAGGCATCCATACTACGTTTGGGCGTGGGTTTGTTTTTGAGCCATTGTGTGTGGGGCATGTAGTAGCTGTTTTGTTTGTGAGATTTATAGCGATGCAACACGATAAATAAAGGCAAGAGCAAAAGAGCATAAGGGTACACCAAGCTAAACATCTTTGTTCCCTAGCTGTGCTAAAAATGTTTGTATCTCTTTTTGTATCTCTATGGGTAGAGGTAGTGTCTCTTTGTGATACTTGTAGGGTGTGAGTGTGCTAATGAGGTGCTGTAACATCTCTTTCTCCTGCACAGTACGTACTACAAACTTACCATAATAGCCCAATTGATGGGCAGTCCGTTTGCTGTCATTGAAATCGCAGTGGTTTAAAATGTTGAGGTAATACGGGCGTGTTTTTTTCTTTTTTCTTTTCGTCCATCGCCAGAGTGCATAGAGTAAAATGAGGATGATTATACATACTATACTCCCCAATTTTACAAAGTACGCAGTGGTATTTATGGCGGGGAAGATGTCGTTTAATTGCATCGTGGGACTTAACGTATTTTCTGTGATGGATAATACTTTATAGATTGTATAGGTATAGGTATTATGATTTTCATAGTGTTATTATAGTTAGTCCGTGTAAAAATTATATAAAATTTTTATTATTATAAATTATTATGTTTTTACATAATATTTACACTTAAAATATATAATCCTAAATTATCCTTTCTGGGGTAAAATTAAAGTTTAGAAGGAGCGTAAAAGATGACAAAAACATCTATATTAAAATTGGGTTTGATTGTACCATTTTTATTGATGGGAGAACAAGCACAGGCAGCCAATTGGCTCATGTTGCAAGGTACACAACCAGATACAGTTGCACCCAAAGGTGTAAAAGTACCATACCGTAGTAAAAAACCAAAAATTTGGGGGTTTATACAGACCAATTACAAGAGTGATAATGGGGGAACACTCATCAAGGGTGGTAAGAACAAAACACCATTTTCATACTTGGGACCAGATTTGTCTGACCAACAAGGATTTAATGTATTTAGAGCACGTTTGGCTGCACGTGGTATGGCAGACAGTGAAAACTTAGTCAACTACTTTTTTATGACAGAGTTTGGAAATGGTGGAGTAAACAATCTAGGTGGGCACAGTGAAGTCGCTACCTATCTCACAGATGCATCTGTAACATTAAAACATATCCCTTATGCCAAAATACGTTTTGGACAATTTAAAACGCCTGGTAGTGAAGAAGGGTTACAAGCTGTTTTTGTATCACCCTATATAGAGTTTACCACTATGACTAACCAACAACAGTTAGAACGCCATGTAAGTGATGTGGGTATAGCACAAAAGGGTAAAGCTGCAGGAGGCGCAAAAACGATACATTATACCAGTACAAAAGTAGACCAACCAATCGGTGCGTTTAGAGATTTGGGTATTCAAATATTTGATACCGTGAAGATACAAGATGATTGGAGTGTGAGTTATGCTTATATGTATGGTAATGGTACAGGTCTTTCACATGTGAGTTCTACAGAACAAGCGACAAACTATGGGTACTTGGCAGTAGAGAAGTCTTTTGGTAAAGGGAGAGGTTATTATACAGAATCTATGAAATTTTATGCATGGGGTCAGGATGGAAAGCGTGTTTTACATTCACATGATGGTACGAACATTAGTCAAATTGATGCCAACCGTAAACGCTATGGTCTAGGTATGACCTATTATCATAATGGCATACGTTTTGAAGCCGAATATATGAAAGCAAAAGGTATGATTTTTACAGGTGCAAAAGATGTTGATGCGAACCCAAGTGCAGAAGATTGGCAGTTCCAGTTTGCAGTAGGTGATGAAAATGAAGCAGACGGTGGATATGTTAATTTGCAATACGAAATCATTCCTAAAAAATGGGAAGTATTTGCAAAGTATGATTATGAAAATCGTTTAACAAACGATAAAAAAGGTGAGCGTGATTTTACCACACTTACACTGGGTACATCTTACCACTTTAGAGGGCCAACACGTATTGATTTGAACTATTTGATAAGAAATGCAGATGCACCAAATAATGCAAAAGCACAAAAGGTGTTGGATAATTTTGGAAATCGTATTGCTGTGCAAATAACAGCTGCATTTTAATAAAAATAAAGGATAAAAAATGAAATTAAAAAACACACTATGGACATCTATAGCTTTGGCTATGGTACTTACTTTGCCAACTATGGCTAAAAATGAAAAAAAAGAGGATGTTGTGAAAATTGTATATCAATGTGATTTTCCTGATGCAAAACGTATACATCTTATGTTGAACACGCTTAATAATGTGGTAAAGTATTATCAAAAATCATTACAAGATTATGAACTAGATGTAGTGGCACTAGGACCCTGTCTGCAGTATGTTATGAAGGACTTTAAAGATACAAAGTTTGTGAAAAAGCCTTATATTACCAAAGGAGGTCCAGTAGGAAATGGAACTATGGGACGGTTTAAATCACTTGTCTTAACAGCTGGAGACAATTTGAAAATATTTGCATGTCAAAACACAATGAAGAAAAAACATGTAGATGCCAAACAAATTGCTGATTATGTACAATTAACACCTTCTGGTATTATCAAAATTGTAGATTTGGAACGTGATGGGTTTGCTTATATTAAAATAAAGTAAACTTTCTTAAGAAGTCTTTGGGCTTCTTAGTCTATTTCAATCTGTTGTAAAATCGCATCAATGATGTCATCACTGGACACATCCTCTACCTCTGCATCGTAGCTGAGTACGATACGGTGGCGTAGTACCTCTTTGGTACATAGAGCGATGTCTATGGGGCTAACTTCTGTCTTGCCTCGCAAGTAGGCAGAGGCTTTGGAGGCTTTGATGAGGTCTATACTCGCCCTTGGGCTTGCCCCAAACGCTATACTGTTTTCTAGTGCTTCTAGCCCATATTTTCTAGGCTCACGTGTGGCAAAAATAAGTTTGATGATATAAGCAGAAAGGGTAGGCTCTATGTGTATCTCTTTTACCTCTGCTTGCATCGCTTGGAGTGTTTCTGCATCGATGACCTGTTCTATAGGAGCGAAGCTTTGGTTGGCTATCTTGGTGGCTATCTCAAACTCTTCTGCTTCTGTGTTGTAGCCTACAAGGGTTTTTATCATAAATCTATCGAGCTGTGCTTCTGGTAGGCTATAGACTCCCTCTTGGTCTATGGGGTTTTGTGTGGCGATAACCACAAAAGGTGAGGGCACAGCGAAGCTATGGTCACCTATGCTCACTTGTTTCTCTTGCATGACTTCAAGCAAGGCAGAGTGTACTTTGGCTGAGGCTCTGTTGATTTCATCACAGAGTAAGAGATTGGTAAATACAGGCCCCTGTTTAAGTACAAAACTCTCCGTTTTAGGGTGATACACTTCTGCCCCCAAGATGTCAGAGGGCAATAAGTCAGCCGTAAACTGTACCCGTTTAAATTCCAAGCCTAAGGCTTTGGCTAGAGCATTGACCGCAGTGGTTTTGGCTAAACCAGGAAGCCCCTCTATGAGTATATGCCCTTCACTGAGCAAGCCTATGAGTAGGGCGTTGATGAGCGTGGAGTGCCCTATGATGTGTTTAGTGAGTTCTTGTTTGAGTGTGTCTATGTGTTTTTTCATGGTACGAGTATAGTTGCTTTGTATAAAAATAGTGTAAAAAGAAAGATTTTATATAAAATTTACAAAAATAAGTTAAGATATAGATAAAACTGTTTTTAGGAGTGAAACACCATGTATAAGAGATTGAACAACATTGCATTTTATGCGATGTTTTTTATTTTATTGGTGTTGTTCTCTTCGGTTTTTTTCTTTGTTCAAAATGACAATAAAGAGAAACTTGTCTCAGTGAGTGATCGTATTGTCAAAAATTTTCGTGAAGGGCTTGATTATGAGATGGTTGATTTGCTCTCCTTCTCTTTGGCGCTTGCAGAAGATGGTGCGTTAAAAAATGCGCTTATTTCAGAAGATGAAGAGGAGGGATATGCGATTCTTTCTCATATCTCTGAGCGTTTTAAAAAATATACCCACTTAAAATCTTTACATATTCAGGTATTGACTCCTGAATTTTTCATATTTGCGCGCAGCTGGGGGCAAGGGTTTGAGGGGATGCCTATTTGGTGGTTTCGTGATGATTTAGAGACATTGAGTAAAAACAGTGAACCTAAAGTGGGTATGGAGACAGGACGGCTTTTGACTTTTAAGGCCACGGTACCCATACGTAGCGGATACAAGATATTGGGATATTTGGAGGTTATTAAATTTATCGATACCTTTGCGTCCAAATTACGTAAAAAAGGGATAGAACTTGTGGCACTGATGGATGAAAAGTATTTGAAGCAGGCATCCTTGATGCGTGATTTTCCTGTGGTGCACAACTATGTTATCTCCAACCAAAATTTTAATCGCCAACTTTTACCTGCCATAGAGATGCTTGACTGGGATGATTTCTCCTCTAAAGGATATATCTATAAAAATGGTATGTTGTATCTTAATGAACCTATGTATAACGGAAAAGGCAAACAGATCGGTATCTATATGCTTGTTGTCTCAGAGGATGCTTTGAAAAAATTTGAAAATGAAAATGAACATATCTCTTTTTTCTCACAATTTTCAGATGAAGATATACAAAAGGTAGTCAAAGCATGGAGCGAGCCTTATGGAAGCTTTAAAAATAAACATGACAGAGATTTAATAGAGCTTTTGCCCAAATTGCGAAAAGAGGACAAAGTGCAACTGGAGTTCAAAGCAAGGTCTGCATTGCGAACCTACACAAAAGAGGAGTTGATTGATATCATACTTGATACCAAACACAAAGAGAAGAAAGTAGGAGAGATTCAATGAAAATATTGATTTTGGAAGATGAGACAGTGTTGGCACTGAGTATGCAAGAGTTTTTAGAAGAGAGTGGATATAGTGTGAAATGTTTTGCAAGCTCTGATTTGGCGTATGATGCGATTTATGAAGAGTCTTTTGATTTATTGCTCTTGGATGTGAAAGTGCCAGGAGAATATAGTGGTTTTGAAATGCTTGAGAGATTGCGAAAAGATGGTAAAAAAATACCCGCTATTTTTATCACCTCTTTAACAGATATTGATGATTTGAGCCGTGGGTATGAGTGTGGTGCTTGTGATTATATACGCAAACCTTTTGATTTGGCAGAGTTGAAATTACGTTTGGAACAGGTAGTGAAATTACAATGTTTTGCTACGAATGAAGAGATTATAGAGTTGCCTCATGGATATACCTATGATGTCACAAAGATGAAGTTGCTATTTCATGGTAAAGGTGTTGCATTGGGTAAAACAGAGACCAAAATACTTGAGTTGCTTATTAGGCAGCGTGGTGCAGTGGTAAGCTGTGAGATGTTTTGGGAGGAGGTTTGGGGAGAGTGGGTTGACTCTGCCAATATACGCGTACAAGTGGGTAATCTACGAAAGAAACTTGAAAAAGATTTTATTAAAAATGTACGTGGATTAGGATATAGCATTGATTTTTAATACGGAATCTTTTGCCAAAAAATATGCCTTGAGATATACGACTATTTTGGCACTCCTTTTGATTGTGCCTCTGTTGATTTATGTCTATCTTTTGTTGCAGATTGATGAAGCAAAAGTAAAACTTTCGCTCGAAAATCAATCAAAGCAGATTATCCGTGCCATGCAACATTATGACAATAGTGAAAAAGTGTTTCATTTTCCACGCTACCAAAAATATACGGCTGCTCTATATACTGCAACATATCAAACACTCTTTTCTTCCTTGACTTTTACCCCTCATGCATATACAGTGGGATTTCATAAACAATATAAACATTATTACACTATTTATCCTCTGCCTGATGGATACTATTTTGGGGCCAAATACCTATTGGTATCTACCAAACATATGGCAAATAAAATTTACTATTTTGCTGCGTTGGTGATGATGGCAATTGTTTTATTGTTGTATGCTTTTTCATTTCTTTTGCTTAGAAATTTTTCTAAACCTTTTGAAAAGCTCAACACACAGTTAGATAACTTTATCAAAGACTCCATGCATGAAATCAATACCCCTTTAAGCATTATCAATCTCAATGCAGATCTTTTTGCCAATAAGTATGGAGATAATAAATATTTACAACGAATGAAAGCCGCATCCAAGACCTTGGCAACGATTTATAATGATATGGATTATTTGGTCAAGCAGGGGCATGTAAAGCGTACCTATCAAGAGATTAATTTAGGTGAGTTTATTCAAAACAGAGTAGATTATTTTCAAGAGGTTGCGCACCTTAAAGAGATAGAACTTCAAGCAAACATTGAAGAGGATGTGATCTATCTCTTTTCTAAAACAAAGCTGCAACGTATTGTAGATAATACCATCTCAAATGCTATCAAATACAGTTATCATAACAATAGAGTGGATATCTCACTCTATACAAAAAAAGATCTCATTATATTTAGCGTACAAGATTATGGTGTAGGCATAGAGAATGTAGAGAAGATATTTTCAAGGTACTACCGTGAAAATCAATCCAAAGGCGGTTTTGGTATTGGACTCAATATAGTAAAACAAATTGTTGATGAAGAGGGCATAGACTTAGAAGTTACTTCTACAGTAAATAAAGAAACTATTTTTAAATATTATTTTTACAAATAAACATTTTTTACATTTTCTTTACACTAAAGTGTTATGATTTTTTTTGAAACACTAAAAAAGGAGTATGAATGCATACGAAAATAAAATGTTTAGCACTAACAGCAACATTGTTTTTATCGGCATCACTATATGCAGTGGATTTAACCAAAGCTTACGATATGCCAGATGCAAGCAAGATGATCAAAAAAGATTTGTTTCCAGAGGCAAAGAAATATACGATGCCTAAAAGTTGTAACCTTAATGATGCAGCTGCAATAGCAAGAGGAAAATATATGTTCCATAACCTTAATGGTAAAAAAGCCAAAAAGCCTGCACCGGAAGGTCTGGTCAAATTTACTATGAAAAAAGGCAAAGATGGAAAGATGAAAAAGAAGTTTAAGCAGTTTGGTAACTGTGTTGCTTGCCACAACATCGAAGGTGCAAAAGGGGCTGGTAATATTGGGCCTGATTTGACAGGCTATAAAGCAAACTTTATCGATACAAAAGCAAGAGATGCACAATTTGTTTATCAGAAAATTGCTGATCCTAGAATAGACAATCCAAATACACACATGACTGTCAACCTAACCACTGGACTCTTTACACCTGAAGAGATTTGTGATTTTACAGCCTACATCGTATCAAAAAAATAATCACCAAGGAGAAAGAATGAAAAGAAGAAATTTTTTAAAGACAATATGTGCAGCATCTGCTGTAGCAGCCGTGACAACACCAAGTATGGTTTTGGCGAAAGAGGCAAAGCCCAAAGGAGCAAATGCACTCTCTTATGATGCTGCGGTAAAAGCGATTACTGGAGGAAAAGCTGTAACCAAAAGCGACAAAGTTTCACTGACTGTACCAGAGATTGCAGAAAATGGTGCCGTCGTTCCTGTAAAAGTGAATGTGGAATCTCCTATGACAGAGACTGATTATGTGAAAGCAATCCATATTCTTACTACCAAAAATGGTAATGCAAGATCGGCAGATGTGATGCTTACGCCTATGAATGGCAAAGGATATTTTGCGACACGTATTAAATTGGGTGGGACACAAGATATTGTCGCATTGGTAGAGATGAGTGATGGTTCATTTCTCAAAGCCTCCAAATCAGTTAAAGTAACGATTGGTGGGTGTGGTTGATAGCCACCTGTATAAGAGATAAGACAGATATAAAAAAGCATAATTAAAGGATACAACATGGCAGAAGCTAGAAAATCGATGATTAAATTCAAACCTAAAAAGTATAAAGTGGGAGATACGATAAAAGTAGATTTTATTGTCATACACCCTATGGATACAGGCATTAAAAAAGATAAAAAAACAGGAAAAATTAAACCCGCACATTACATAGATAATATTACTTTCTCTTTGGATGGTAAACCATTTACTACTATGAAAGTATGGGAGACAGTTTCTACAAACCCTTACTTTTCAGTAAACTTGAAAGTAGCAGGTAAAGGAAAAATTACTGTAGATTACACAGATAACATGGGTGAGAAGAACTCTAAGAGCAAAAAACTTAAGCCAAAAGGATAAGTCATGAAGAAAACACTATTATCACTTGCTTTTTTAAGTACGATGGCGATGCTTCAGCTCAATGCTGGTGAGCAGTTTGCTATGAGTGACTCAGATAGAGCAATGTACAAAGAGATGTTAGAAAACAATCCTGCCGACATTTACGTGGAAGAGGGTGGAGAGATGTTTGAGGAAAATCTAGGCGGAGAAGAAGCTTTAGCTAAATTCTTAGGTGTTTCAGAAAAAGAACTTCCCAAATATATTGCCGGTTTTCCAAGATACATTAAAAAACTTGGCAATGTTGTAGGTATAGACCAAGTACTACAGGCAATGCAGGTAGAACAAGGCAAAAAGAAAACAAAACTCAAGTCTGGAAAAATGTTTTCTATGCTTGCTTATGTGAAATCGTTGGCAAACGATGAAGTGCCTAATATTGATACTACTGAACCACATGAAAAAGAGGCATATGAACTCGGAAAAAAGACATTTATGACAGCACGTGGAGGCAGAGGACTCTCTTGTAACTCTTGTCACTCGGCGGATATTGTTGGGCAAGTACTCAGAACACAACCGTTACCTGATTTGGGTGAGGTAGCCTCAGGTGCTACATGGCCGGCGTATCGTATGACAAAGTCAAGTCTTAGAACTCCACAAAGAAGATTTCAGGGATGTATGAAAAATGCATTGCTTAAAGTCATCCCTATTGGTTCCAAAGAGATGGTAGCCTTAGAAGTATATGTGACAAAACTTGCTCAGGAAAAGGGCAAAAAAATAGCCATCCCTGGCCTAAAAAGATAGAGGTACCCAATGGAAATAGATAGACGAGACTTCCTTCAGATAGCATCTGCACTAGGTTTAGTGGGTGCAGCTGGAGGGACAAATCTTTTTGCAGGTGAAGCTGCAAAAGAAAAAATAAAAAAACTCAGTTTCTCTGATGTGGTTGATTTTAAAGCAAAAGGCAAGGCAACCATTTTGCATTTTTGTGATTTGCATGCACATCTTAAGCCACTCTATTGGAGAGAGCCTTCTACGTTGATTTCTGCTAAAAATTTGGTGGGAACACCTGGTTTTATTTGTGGAGAGAGTTTTCAAAAGTATTATGGTATTCAAGCAGGCTCTTTAGATGCTTATTTTGATACCTATAATGATTTTACAGAGCTGGCAAAGAAGTTTGGAAAAATGGGTGGTATTGCGCACATGAAACCTATCATTGATCATGTAAAAAAAGAAAGAGGGGCTAAAAATGTCATTCTTCTTGATTCTGGTGATACATGGCAAGGTACTGCTGTTGCACTCAAGACCAAAGGTGAAGCGATCGTTGATGCACAAAACTATTTGGGTGTGGATGTGATGGTGGGTCACTGGGAATTTACCTATGGTAAAGAGCGTGTACACGAGCTTATAGGTAAGCTCAAAGGTGATTTTATTTCACAAAATGTGATAGACAATGACCCTTTCTCTGATGATTTTGAAGAGCTTATCTTCCCTCCTTATACCATCAAAGAGATTGGTGGAGCAAAGATAGGGATTATCGGACAGTCTTTCCCATTCACCTCTACAGCAAACCCTAAGAAGTTTACAGAGGGGTGGAGTTTTGCCTTGCGTCATGAGTCTTTACAAAAGTATGTAGATATGCTTCGTAAAGAGAAAAAGGTAGATTGTGTGGTAGTACTCAGTCATGATGGTTTCTCTGTCGATCAAGAGTTGGCCAAAAAGGTAAAAGGTGTGGACTTTATTTTGAGTGGACACACCCATGACCCTAGCCCAGAGCCTATCGTGGTCAATGATACAGTGATTATTATTTCAGGAAGTCACGGCAAATATATCTCCAGACTTGACTTGGATATCAAAGATAAAAAAGTCGTAGATTATAGCTTTAAGCTAATGCCGGTGGCTTCTCACCTCATACCTGCAGACAAAGCAGGTGAAGCACTGATTGCCAAATGGTATAAACCTTTTGAAAAAGAGCTCAATGAAGTACTTGGTACTACCAAAGGACTCTTGTATAAACGTGATACCTTCTACTCTACTTTCGATTCGCTCATTGGTATGGCTATCAAAGATGAGATGAAGTGTGATATTAATTTCAACCCAGGATATAGATGGGGTACTACTGTGCTTCCAGGTGATCCAATTACCAAAGATAATGTCTATGAAATGACAGCGATTACCTATCCGGAAGTCTATACATTTGATTTAAAAGGCGAAGTCATCTACAAGCTGATGGAAGATATCGCAGATAATGTCTTCAATGCCAATCCACTTTTGCAACAAGGTGGGGATATGAGTAGGATTACCGGTGCAAGTTATAGCATCAAAATTTCTGCACCATCTGGCAAACGTATTTCTGATTTTATGATAGGAGGTAAACCAATAGATATGAAAAAAACATATCGTGTATCATCTTGGGGTGGTAACTTGCAAAACGTAGGTGAAAACCTGGATGAAAAAGCGATACGACCCGTCTATGAAGTAGTCTCTGACTATATTCGCAGACAAAAAGTGATTGACATTCCGATGGAGTCAAATGTCAAAGTGTTAGATATGGATTGTGGTTGTCCGGTGAAAGGAGCGACCTGTTCATAGAAAATAAAACCGTGCCTCATCTCTTTGTTTTGAAAGTATTGTTAGTCTCTTTGTATCCATAGAGTTGGGGCACACTTGGTTTGTGAATTATCACATCAACAGTATAGCAAATTAATTTTTTATTTTTAGAAATATTTTTAAAAGTATCTCTAAAGGTGAAAATATAATAATAAGGAACAAGGAGAAAATAATGAAAAAGGGAATGATACAATTAAGCCTCGTAGCAGGTTCAATGTTGCTTGCAAGCAATGTTGCCATGGCAGGGGGTGATATAGCACCAGTAGAGCCTATGGTACAAGCTCCCAAGAAGGCGGCTGCACCATCTCCTACAAAGCCTAAACGTCAAATGAGAGGCAATATGACACTTAAGTACAATGTACTTCCTGGAAGTGTAGAGAGTATAGGAGATATGTTCTCTCAAGGTGTTTTTTATGGAAGAGTTAGATCCAATACATTTTATTGGGACTGGAAAGATGAAAAACCAGGTAAAAGAAAAACCAATAAAGCATGGGGACTTGGTGGAAGTCTCATTTATAAATCAGCAGTACTCAACGGACTGAGCTTTACTTTGGGATACTATGGATCACTTAATCCTGATTTCTTTAGAGAAGACAGTGCAGATGTAGGACGGGTAAAAGCAGGTAAAGATACCTTTAGCAGATATAAAGTCAAAACAGGCGGAGGCTTTGGTATTCATACGATAGCACAAGGTTTCCTAGAATACAATAATGGCACCATTGATGCACGCGTAGGTCGTCAACTTTTTGAATCTGTCTTTACGAAATCTAATGATACCAAAATGATTCCAAACAGTTTTGATGGTGTCACAGTTGCAGCAAAAATAGCACCAAAAACAAAATTTAGAGTAGCCTACTTTACGGCACAAAAGCTTCGTGACCATGAGAATGCACATGATGTAGTGACATTTAAAGATGCAGCAGGTGAGAGCTGGGCAAACAATGATGATTCTGCTATCCATAAAGGACTCAACTATAATGCCTTTGTTGCAGCCGGAGAAGATACAAAGCATAAGCTCTATTTGGCAGACTTTAGAACAAAATATATGAAAAATCTTGACTTGACATTGAGTTATCTGCAAGTACCAGGGATTGTGAAAGATTTTGTGGCAGAAGCACACTATAAAATTCCACTGGGACAAAGTGGATGGGCACTGCGTCCAGGTGTGAGATATTTCCTACAAAAAGATGATGGAGGAGGTGCCATAGCAGGCAACAAAAACCTTAAAGGTAAACCGCTTACAGGATATGCGGCAGGTGTAAATGGCTCTATGGACTCAAGTTTACTGAATGCAAGACTTGATCTAAAAATGCCGAATAAAAAAGGTTTCTTTAGATTTGGATATTCAAAAGTAGAAGACAAAGCGGATATTTTTGCGCCATGGAGAGGTTTTCCTACAGGCGGATTTACCAGAGCAATGGCACAATATAACTGGTATGCCAATACCACAACCTATATGGCTAGAGCAGTTTATAAATTTACACCAAAATTTAAAGCCAGTGTAAGGTATGCAATTCAAGATTTCGATGATGCAAAAACTGGCGTACAGGCTGATAGTAATATTGTCCATTTGGATACATGGTATAACTTCAGTAAAAATTTCCAAATGAAAACACGTATAGGTATAGTGAGTGCCGATCCGGGAGCTACAGGAAAAGCAGATGTCTCATACAATGAATACCGTTTAGAGTTTAATTATCTCTTTTAATAGATGCTAAAATTTGTTATTTTCTTTGTTTTGACGCTCTGTTTGAATGCGTTTGATTACCATCTGATGCCTAAAAAGGTAGCAGGTGGTGTCTATTGTTTTTTTGGTAAACTTGAAAACATCAGTAAAGAGAATGCAGGCAATATATCAAATAGTTGTTTTGTCCAAACAAAAGAAGGATTCGTTGTCATTGACAGCGGTCCTACGTATGCGTATGCTTCTCAAGCCTATGCACAGATGCAAAAAATAGCAAAACTTCCTGTAAAATATGTCATTATTACTCACGACCATGATGACCACTGGCAAGGAAATAGTTTTTATAAAAGTAAAGGTGCTTTGCTCATAGGTCCACGGACGTATGAGCAAAATGTCGTTGCAGGTATGCAGACTCGCATAGGTAGGATATTGGGAAAAGAACTGTATGGAAAGACGAAAATTGTAAAACTAGATACAGTAGTTGATAATAATCTCACTTTAAATATAGGTAAGGAAAAGTTTGAGATAAAGCAGCTTGAAAAGGTAGCCCATACTAAAGGTGACTTGATTGTTTATCTGCCAAATAAAAAAGTCTTGTTCTCAGGTGATTTGGTTTTTAACGGCAGACTTACCTCTTTAAGAGATGGTTCACTCCTAGGTTCATTGGATGCACTAAAAAAGATAGATGCCTATCATGCAAAAGTGATTATAGGAGGGCATGGATATAAAACAGATGAAAATGCAAGCAAAGCATTAGAAGCGTATTTGGGTGAAATGCAAAGAGAAGTACAACAGGCACTAGATGATGACGTAGGCATGGAAGAGATTATAAAAAAAGTTTCGATGCCCCATTACAAAGATGTGAAACTTTATAGTGTTTTACATGCACGTAATGTATTGGATGCCTATAGAGAACTTGAAATGTTAGATGAGGATGATGAATGAAAATTTTAGTATGGGTATATGTACTGGGTGTTATGTTGCTTGCAGATGAGGGGAAAATGTTATTTGAAAAACACTGTGCCTCTTGCCATACACCTTTTATCCCTATGTCAAAGCTCAAAGAGAATTTTTTAGACCATAACAATACACTGCTACATCTCAAAGCCCCTACACTTAATCAACTCTCTTATAGGCTGAAGCAACGCGTGGGTGATCCGCATGGAGATGAAGAGTTGCATCGTATGGAGGTGACAGCATTTATGAGTGATTATGTCATCAAACCAGACAGAGACAAAAGTGTCTGTTTGGATGATGTTATGCAGTTTTTTAAGACTATGCCATCATTAAAGGGTACAATATCACAAAAGGATTTAAATCTTATAGGAGACTATTTGTATGATTTTGACAAAAATAGAGTGGCAAAAAAAGGTGTGCATTTTCAAGGTTTTGAAGAGGCACTCATACGTGCCAAAAAAGAGCATAAAATCATTATGATAGAAGCTATGAGTAAAGAGTGTCACTTCTGCCGCAAAATGGAACATGAAGTGATGACAGAACCTGATGTTATGCAGAAGATAGAGAAGGATTTTATTCCTGTGAAGATTGATATATCTTTGCATACACTGCCACTGGGCTTAACGACAGAGGTGACACCAAGCTTCATTTTTGTAGATGAGAATGCTACTATTATCAAAAATGTACCGGGGGCATGGGGTAAAAAAGATTTTCTTTTATTGCTTCAGGAAATAAAACAGAAGGATAAAAAATGATAAAAATACTTATGGTATGTATTGGCTTGTTGGGCACTTACAGTTTCGCAGAAACAGAATTTGCAAGCCCCAAACCTGCGATAGATCATCAAAGACACATTGTTTTTTCTATTGATAGTTTTGATCTCAAAGAGGTCAATCATGTATTGAGTACGATCAATAATGTGATTAAATTTTATAGACCAGAAAATACAGAAGTGGTGGTTGTCGCATACGGTCAGGGGATTAAAGCGCTTTTAAAAAATGGCAATAAGGAGATACGTACAAGAATTGAAGCACTAATGACCTATGATATAGAATTTGTTGCGTGTGAAAACTCTATGCGTACCCTTAAAATATCTAAAAAAGAGCTACTCGATGATATTTCTTTTGCTACTGCGGGTATAGTGGAAATTATTGAACGTAAATTGCAAGGGTTTACCTACATTAAATTGTAATTTACATATTTTTTACACTATAGAGATATAGTTATACATCAATATTTAAAGGATGTATGATGAAAAAAATTATCATGTTACTTGTAGCTCTACTGAGCTACAGCTTTTCTGCTACTAACGGAGATATACTTCTCTACAAAATAGCTAATAAAGACCATAAAATTACTGCCCAGACTTTGGCAGATGGTCTAACTGTAAATGGCTATGTGGTTGCCAAGAATCAAGATATGAACGGTCCGTATCAAAAACAGTTTAAAACCACTACTTTTGAGAGTTATAACCTCATGTCTGTCTATCATCCAGACACTTCTGTAGCCTTGGTACCCAAGTATGCAAAAAGTGGCATTTTCACTCCATTTTCTATAGCAACCTACCAACGTAAAGGGGAAGATGATTTTTATATCGCACTACTTAGTGCTTCTGCCCAAGAAAATATCTTGAAAGTAAAAGATACGCTCATTACAAAATTGGAAACGCTCAATAAAGAGACAATCCATAAGATACTACCAACGGCAGTTGAGACTTCATTGCCTTATTCAAATATTCCTACGGATAAAGCACTTTATACCAAGTATTCATTTGAGGTAGAAGATGCTGATGCGATGGAAGCGCGTGGCGACCTCATGATGATGATGGAGAGTGGCATGAAGCCTAGCGGATTTGTGGTTGCTAATTATATAGATTTTAATAAAGTGCTAAAAGAAGAGAAACATGAAGAGTATATGTTTTATGATGCCTATTCACTTTGTAAACTAAAAATCATTTATGAACTCTCAAAAAATAAGCCAGAAGCAGGGGCATTTGCACCCTGTACTATGGTAATATATCATAAAAAAGGAAGCAATAAGACGGAAATAGTCACATTAAGTATAGAAAACCTTACGTCGACATTGGCGATTAAGGATAAAAAATTATTAGATATGCTTGTCAAAGCACAAGGAACAATGAAAAGTATTATTGAAGATGCTGCAGAATAAAATGAAATTAAAAGGGATTTAATAGAATGAAATTGTTAATTAAAGGGATGCTTTGTGCATCATTGGTGATGAGTACAGTTGTTGCAAAAGAAGCGATAAAAAATGATGTAAAAAAGCTTGCAGTTGCGCAAAGCAGTGATATTGAAATTATAACATCTGAAAATAGTGATGGCAAGATTACACCTCAAACAATCGAGGATACTTTTAAAAAAGCCGGATTTACTATTTCTGCAAACAGAGATATGAATGGGCCTTTCAAAAAACAGTTTAAAGAGTCTGGGTTTGATACCTACAACCTATTTACTTTTTATAAGGCAGACGCAGTATTGGAGCTGGTCAAAAAATATCCAAATGTAGGTCTCTTTGCACCGATGAGTATGTCTATCTATACAAAAAAAGGTGAAAAAACAATTTCTGTATCCTCTTTAACAGCCAAAGCGATGGCAAAGATTATGAAAGCCCCAGAAGATGATGCTACACTGCAAGCATTAAGAAAGCTTGTCAAAAAAACACTGCAACAAGCGATGCCAAAAGGTACATTCTCTTCTCCAACATACAAGGTGCAGGCACCTATAGGAGAACTCGTAACACGTTTTTCTATGGAGATGGACAAGGATGAATGGGAAGATGAATTAGATGAGTTTAAGATAGGATTTGAAGGAGAACTCGCTCCTCATGGTTTTGTGATTGCAGGCTTTAATAATTTGGGTGATGAATTTGAGGATGCAAAATACAATGCGTATGATTTTTATGAAGTCTATTCTATTTGTAAACTGCCAGTTATCTATACGATTGCCAAAACACATCCTGAAGCAGGAGCTTTTGCACCATGTTCACTCTATTTGAACAAAAAGAGAGGCAATACTATGATGCATGTTGGTTTTCCTTCTGTATATAATTGGATTTCATCTATGGCTATTGAGAATAAAAAAGATATTGAAGTTTTAAAAAATGCACAAACTGGAATGCAAAAAATCCTCACAGGCTTAACAGAATAAATAATGCACATTCCTAATATGAAGTTCTATAAATAGTATTTATCAGTTTTATTGATGAATCAAGTTCTATTTGAAACATGTCAAGAAAAAGTTTGGTTTTATAGGATGAAATAACCGTGATTTAAAGCAAAGTTGAATAATATAAATTTATGCGTAAATCAATATTCCATTAGGATAATTGATGCTTATATGTATTATAAGTTAAGCTAAAATTTAAGGAGGAAGCATGAAATTAGGTTTCTTAGTTGACCTTAACCTATGTATGGGTTGTAAAGGTTGTGAGGTAGCTTGTAAAGTGGAAAATGAAGTACCACTCAGTACGTGGCGTTTACGTGTAAAATATATCGATATTGGGACATTCCCGGATACAAGTCGTTCTTTTACTCCATTACGTTGTAATCACTGTGAGTCGGCACCATGTGAGCGTATCTGTCCGGTATCTGCATTACATTATCTTGAAAATGGGATTGTCAATGTCGATAGTGCAAGATGTATTGGTTGTGCAGGGTGTATGATGGCATGTCCTTATGGAGCAATCTATATGGATCCAGAAACAAATACTGCAGATAAATGTACATACTGTGCACATAGAATTGAGTCTGGCATGATGCCAGCGTGTGTGGTTGTATGTCCTGTCCAAGCAAATATCTTTGGAGATATTGAAGATGACAACAGTAATATTTCTCAGTACATTATGGAACACCAAGGTGCTGTACAAGTACGTAAACCTGAAAAAAATACGAAACCTACACACTTTTATGTAGGTGGAGGTACACAGACACTCGATCCACTAGCGCATGAGAGACTTGAAGGCTATGGACTCTTTAACAATGTGACACATCTTGAAGCCATTGGTGATAAGCATCATAGTGTACTAGATAGATTCTTGGCACCGTTTGAGAGTGAAGAGAAGTATGATAACAGAAGTTTTGTGGACTTTGATAACAAAGACTACAAATCAGAGTTAACACAAGGAGATAAGTAATGGAAAGTACAATTCACGCAACACAAGCTGTAGTTAGCTTAGATGTAGCACTTCCAGGTATTATCTGGGGTTGGATGATTACGCTTAATATGTGGGCAAAATCTATCGGTACAGGTGTTATTTTGGTAGGTGCATTTTTACTCTATCGACACAAGAGAGAAGAGATGCCAAATTTAAGATGGATGATGCCACTTTTAGCATTTATCTTCTTAAATATTTTCTTATTGTTTACGTTAACAGATCTTCATCAGCCTTATAGAATGGTCAATATCTTTCTTCATCCACACTGGACTTCAGCGATTACTGTAGGTGCTTGGATGGCATCACTATTCTTGCTGCTTATTACAATTATGCTCATTATTGGCGTAGGCGAAGAGCTTCCAGGTGTGCCATTCAAAGGATGTAAGCTTACTGCATGGGGACGCAATAAAGGCGGTCTTTATGATGCTCTTTTTCCATTTGTTGTATTTTTAGCGATTCCTGTAACGTTATATACTGCTATTATTATGGCAGAATCTTCAGCGAGAGAGTTGTGGCAAGCACCTGCAGAAGTGATGCAGATGATGTGGGCAGCATTTATGGCAGGTGCATCAGCACTTATTTTGGTCTCTAGCAACTGGAGTAAAGAGGCAAGACGTGATTTGGCACTGGTACTTGCTATCGCGACATTCTTCTCATTTATGATGTATATGGGTGAATATTTCTTCTCATTCAAATCAGCTGAAGGTGAAGCAACTTTAGCATTTGTACATTCAGGTGGTCCATACAATATAGAGTTCTGGTTTGGTATGGTTCTTGGCTTTATTATTCCATTCTTTATTGCTGTTGGGAACATGAAGAGTGATAACAAAACGCTATTGAGAGTAGCGGCTATTTTAGCATTGGTAGGACTATACATGGCAAAAGATGTATGGCTTAAAATTCCACAATTGCTAAACTTAAGTTAAGGAGGAGATATCTATGACTAAATCAATGAAACAAGACAATAACTTTATCGAAGGTAGAAGAAGCTTCCTTAAAGGTACAGCATATTCTGTAGCAGGAGCAACACTTGCTGCTGGTGTGTTTGAGACGATAGTGGATACCCCTGCAGCAGCAGAGGATAAAGCTTTTACCCCAACACCTAAAACACTTGCATTCTATCCACCACTTAAAGAGTGGGATTCTTTTAAAGAGCTTGATGGAGAAGACTGGAAACGTGGTGGTACAGGACGTAATGGCGTACGTAGTGAAACCAACAAGGATGGTATTAAAGTCAATGAGTTTATGCTTGTTCCAACCGTTTGTTCTAACTGTGAAGCACAATGTGGTTTGACAGCATGGGTAGAAGTAGGTACCTATAAAAGAACAGGAAATCCTAAAGATCTTTTTGTTAAAAAATATATGGGTAACCCACTTCATGCAGGTTCACGTGGTAGAAACTGTGCTAAAGGATATGCTGCACAGACACAAATGTATGATCCGGACAGAATTCCTTTCCCTCTCATGAGAGCACCAGGTAGTAAACGTGGTGAAGGTAAATGGGTGAGAACTACATGGGATGAAGCGATGGCAAAAATCGGTAAGAAGATGCATGATACGCTTAAAAAGGGTGATGAGATCTCTAAAAAATCTATCATGTATCACGTAGGTCGTCCAAATGAAAATGGTTTTGGTCACCGTGTACCACACTCTATGGGGCTTGATGGATATGATTCTCATACAAATATCTGTTCTGCAGGGGCAAGAAATGGTACACTACAGTGGGCTAATGA
>Ga0256841_1001514_pt1 | contig 19863 bp, 14 predicted proteins | sample 356308metaG_FD_185971 | JGI IMG/M metagenome (GOLD analysis project Ga0256841, IMG submission 185971) | Hydrothermal vent microbial communities from Mid Atlantic Ridge, Atlantic Ocean - 356-308 | ecosystem: Environmental > Aquatic > Marine > Hydrothermal vents | place: Atlantic Ocean: Mid... | reverse complement strand
AAGATCGTTGTAGGACGGAAGAATTGGCTTTTCTTTGGAGGGGAACAGGGAAGAAAGGTGAATCCCTCTTTGATGACGATTGTGAATACTTGCAAGGAGGTCGGAGTCAATCCCTTGCTCTATCTAAGGGATGTCATGAGGCAGATTCAGTTTACCAAGGCTTCTGAGGTGGAGACTTTGATCCCGAGGATGTGGAAGGAAAGCGAGGCGGCGAAAAGGCGGATCGGGGAAGAGCGGGAGAGGATGCAAAGGGTCATGATGCAGATGGAGTTTGAGGGGAGGGAAGGGCTAGGCTGACAGGGGAGAAGGGGGAGAATCAAAGGGTTTTTGGGATGGAAGGGGTGGGGGGGACGAACAGATACCTCGTTCCGGTATGTACTTCAGGGCAGATCATCCCAGCGTGGGTGTATGTTGGTGCCCCAAAGCGCCTGGAGCGGAGATTTCTCCCAAACGGAACCTGGCCAGAGTAACTCATTGAGGTCACTACTTTTTCTACCAAGTTGGCAGAAAAAAGTGACTTCGTTTTGTTCTTGGCGGCATTGGTCTGTTCGTGTATATTATAATCTGTTTTCATTGGTGATTATAGGTATTTGACCGACAACTGGCGAAGAGGAACGAAATGGCAGCTGAAGAACGATGGGTCGGCGTCGAAGATGTGGCCACGCATCTGGGCGTGAATAAAGACTCCGTATATCGCTGGATAGAGAAGATGGGTTTGCCGGCCCATCGCGTCGGAAGGCTTTTTCGATTCAAGCTTTCAGAGGTGGACGAGTGGGTGAAGTCGGGCGGAGCAGCGGAGCCTGATTCTCAGAATCCAGCCCGAGGGAAAAAGTGATGGATGTTTTGCTGACATTCACAGGGTTTCATGACCCCTATTTCAGGGGGCTGGTTGACCAGGAAGAACAGCCTGGCCCTATCCTTTCCCTGCTGAGCATACGCTCGTTCGATCATATTTTTCTTTTCGATACACCCAGCACCCAAAGGGTCACTGAGGAAACTAAGGACGCCATTTTAAAGCTCCATCGTGATAGCGAGGTTCACGTTCTCGAAATCAACCTTTCCGATCCGACTAACTACCAGGAGATATTCAGGGGCCTCCGGGTCCACATTCATAGCATCATTGGGGGTTTTTCTTCAGCCCGTTTCTTCGTTGCTGTCGCTTCTGGAACCCCTCATATGCATGCTTGCTGGGTTCTCCTCACGGCGTCCGGCGAAATTCCCGCCCGCATTCTTCATTTGCGACCTCCGCGTTTCGTCACGAAGGAACATCCGCTCGTGAGCGAGGTGGATTTGTCCTCTCGGGATTTCCCTACCGTTAGGTTCCAGGACAGGCCGATCACGGTTGAGGAAAGCGAGGTCGATGTCAACTCTGTCAGAATACAACTCGGCATCGTGGGGGATCACTCCGCGATGCAGCGTTCACTGGAGATGGGTGCGATGCTGGCCCCATCACAAGCCCCGATTCTCATTCTGGGCGAGACCGGCACAGGCAAGGAGCTATTCGCCCGATACATCCACAGACTAAGCGGGAGACCGCGGGAGGCCTTCGTCCCTGTAAACTGCGCGGCAATTCCGGAAGACCTTGTCGAAAGCCTGCTGTTTGGTCATAAGAAAGGAGCCTTTACGGGAGCAGTCAATGACCAGGTCGGCAAGTTTGACACAGCAAACAAGGGAACTCTCTTTCTGGATGAACTTGGAGAGCTGCCCCTGCCGGCACAGGCCAAACTGCTTCGAGTTCTCCAAGATGGATTGGTGGAGCCGATCGGACAAGCCAAGGCGCATAAAGTTGATGTGCGGATTGTGGCGGCAACGAATCGGGATTTGCGGAAACTGGTAAGACAAGGGAAATTCCGCGAAGACCTTTTTTATAGGCTTAATGTTGGTGAAATCAAACTTCCCCCACTTCGAGAAAGGCGCTCCGACATCCCCAAATTGGCACTTTACATTCTAGATAGATTGAATGGTTCGTTGCGACGCCCAAAGAGGCTGTCGGCGGAGGCCTTATCGAGGCTGCAATCTCACAACTGGGCAGGGAACGTTCGCGATTTGGAGAACGTCATTGAGCGATCTGTTCGGCTTTGTCGTCATGATGTCCTGGATGCTGATGACCTCCTGATCACTGAGCCGGTCACTTACGCGGACCCGCTGGATGCGCTTCCTGACCCTTATGAAGGTTTCTCTTTGGATGAGTTCCTTGGCAGCGCCCGAAAGCAGATGATTCTCCGGGCTCTTGAAGCAGCGAACGGGAACCAGAGTCAGGCAGCTCGGATGCTTGGGATCACTCCCCAAGCGGTGCACAAGTTCCTCCAGCAATCGAAGCGAAAGACTTAAACCGGAGTTTAAGATGTTTCAACCCGGGTTGAAAGGCGAAACTGATGAGAGGCGAACCGCGAAAGCGGTAATGCAAGGTATTTCAATAGGTTACGCCTTTTCGCAAAGTGTGGCATGGGCATTGCTTTATTCGGAACACAGAGAGATTAACCAGTGGTCCGAAACAAGAAAGGAGCAACCATGTCAGCTTTTACGGTCACCGCAATTATCGATGGGGATACGTTCGAGGTTTCCCCTCAGTGGAAATGGAACGGCGAAACCGGCACGCGTGTCCGGCCAACGGGCTATGACGCTCCAGAGTTGCACGCTTACGGAGGCCAAGCCGCAAAGGACAAACTGTCGAGACTCATTCTCAGAGAAGAAGTCGATCTGCGGACGGCCTATAAAGTCGACCGCGGGCGGCTTGTTTGCGACGTCTACTTCCGAGGCAAGAACCTCGCGGATTACTTTCCCGAATACCAATAGAGGATGGTTCTGTGATGGCACGGAATGAACGGACAACTTGCAAGGAGCTGATCGAGCCAGCTCTCACCCAGGCCGGGTGGGAGTGGAAAGAGCAGCTGCGTATTGGCCCGGGCCGTGTCAACATCACCGGCGAGAGCATGTATGATGAGACACAGGAGATCATTGCCGATTATCTTCTGCTTTATCGTGGCATCCCGCTGACCATCCTCGAAGCCAAGGCCGAGTCCGAGAGTGCCGCCGATGGAATGCAGCAAGCTTCGCGCTACGCGCGCCGTTTGTTGATTCGATTCTCCATAGCATCCAACGGCAAGGACTGGATTCTCACCGACAACGACACTGGTCATTTTGAGACCCTCTCAACACCGCCAACGCCCGAGGACATTGTCACCCGGCTTGGTGTCACCATTGACTGGGATCGATGGGAGGCCTCATTCACGGCGGGATACCACGTCGACCAAATCACCCGCAAGACAGTTCGTCCCTATCAGGAAATGGCGATAGCCAAGACCCTCTGGCAGTTCGCGCAGGGGAAAACCCGCGCGTTGCTGCTCATGGCCACTGGTACCGGTAAGACATTTGCGGTGTTCCAGCTCATCTGGAAGATGATGAACGGTGATGCTCTCAAGCGGCAGCATGTGCTGTTTCTCACCGACCGCAACAGTCTTAAGGATCAGGCTTATCGCGCCTTCGCCGCCTTCACAGCGGATGAGCGCGTCACCGTCGACAAGGAAACCGTTGCCAATGGGAAGCACCTGGTTGGCAAGGTGTTCTTCGCCAATTACCAGACCCTCGATGAGGAACTGGATGGCAAAAAGGTCTACGAACACTACGACCCGGACTTCTTCGATCTCGTAGTAGTTGATGAGTGTCATCGCTCCGGATTTGGCGATTGGTTCGGTGTGCTTGAGCACTTTGACTCTGCGCTGCAACTCGGCCTTACCGCCACCCCGCGCGAGCTTGAGGAAGGTACGCGCGCGCTGACGGAGGAGGAGAAGCGACGCGACACCTATCATTACTTCGGCGAGCCCATATACAAATACAGCCTCAAGCAGGCCATCGAGGATGGATACCTCGTGCCCTATCTGCTCGAGGAACGTATCACCAACGTCGACGAGGATGGCTACACCGGCCCCGACGGCAAGCACTACACAACTTCGAACTTCGAGCGCGATATCCGTATGCCGGATCGCACCCGGGCTATCGCCGAGGATCTGTGGGATATCTTCGGCAAGTACGGTCTGCGTGATGAAAAGACCATCGTTTTCTGCGTGGACGACACCCACGCCGCCTTCATGGCTCAGGAACTGCGGCGTCTGGCCGGTGACAACGACTACGCGGCCCGCATTACCCGGGCCGAGCGCAACAGCCACCAGTTGGAGCGCAACTTCGCTATCGTCGGTCCCAGCAAGCCTCGTATAGCCGTAACCGTTGATCTGCTGACCACCGGTTACGATGCGCCGGACGTGAGAAATATCGTCTTTGTTCGCCCGCTACGCAGCGCGATCCTATACAAGCAGATGAAGGGACGGGGAACGCGCCTCTGTGAGGATATCAATAAGCGTTACTTTACGATCTTTGACTATTCCGGTGCGAGTCAGCTTGAGGACGCCGAGTTCGACGGGCACCCCGCTAACCGGCAGAAGGGCGCGCAACCCAAGTCGAAGCCCAAGAAGAAGACAGGCGAGGAAACTACGCCTAAGCCGGTTGGTGAAGGCGTCTCCGTCATCATCTCGGCGACCAATCGTTATGTCTGCCTGGCCGACGGACGCAAGATTCCCTTCGAGGAATACACCGAGCAGTCACGCGAGTTCATCCTCAGCGTTTCTACCAAGAGCCTGGATGAGCTGCTGGCCATCTGGATCGACAAGAAGAGCCGCAAGGAACTGCGCGAGGAGCTTCGGGACCACGATATCTATCCTGCGGCTTTCAGGCATTACCTCGATCTGCCGTACACCGATGACGTGGACATCCTCGCCAAGGTCGGCTTTGAGTTGGTCCGTGTGCCTACGCGCGACGACCGCGCCACCCGTCTGTGGGAGGACGACCAGGAATGGCTGCTCGATCATCTTGGTGAAAAGGCACTGGCCGAGAACGACCGCTTTAAGTCAAGGTTCTGGCTGACCGCACTCGATCACTACCGGTTGTTCGGCATAGACGATTTGGAACAGGCCCGCACGTATGGTGCGCCGCAGTTCGTGGAACAGTTCGGCAGCTTCCAGACCTTGAGCCGCCGTTACGGGAGCGCGCAGCTACTCAAGGCTGATTTGGAAGCCGTGAAACAGCATCTTTACGTGCCTATGACGGCATAGTGGTATGCGAAAGGAGTGAACAATGGGAACGAAGAAAGTTAAGTACAACAAGACCGGCATTGAACAACTTCCAGATGACAAACCTGTCCTGTACAGGATTGATAGCGCTGGTGGAAACCCGAATTACGTTGGTGTTGCCAAACGCGGCCGGGTCCGGGAACGCATAGCCGAACACATCGGCGAGATTCCCGGGGCAACTGTTCGTATCGAGCAACTCAGTTCGGTCGAAGAAGCACGGCAAAAAGAGGCGCGCGTAATCAAACGAAACCAGCCGAAATACAATAACCAGGGGAAATAATGCGCAAAAACAATGATCACCGCAGGCAGGAAGTCCAGCAGATCGTCAGGAATGCCTGCGACCAGCTCAACCAGGAGGGTGTGGACGCTCGCAACTACGTCGAGCAACTGGCCTGGCTTTTTTTCCTCAAGGCCTTCGACGAGGCTGAGTCCCGCAAGGAAGAAGAAGCCGCTTTCGACGACACGCCTTACGAGCGCCGTCTCGCCGGCGAGTTCGCCTGGTCGTCCTGGGCCAAGGACACCGATCACCCGGACCGGATGCTGGAGTTCGTACAGGGCAAACTCTGGACCAAGCTCACCAGTCCCGACCCCAAAAAGGGCCTGGGAGATGACCTGCTGGCCCAGCGTTTCCGCCGCATATTCGACAACGTGCGCAACTACTGCCGACGGGGCGCGTCCTTCGCCAAGGTCGTTCAGCAGGTCGACAAACTTCATTTCTCCGATGAAACCGATGTCATCGTGCTCTCGGAGATTTATGAAGATCTCCTCAAGCGCGTGGCCGCCGACTCCGCCGGATACGCGGGCGAGTTCTACACCCAGCGGCACATCATCCGCACCATGGTCGAGGTCGTGCAGCCCAAGGCAGGCGACCGGGTTTACGACCCCTGTTTCGGCACGGCGGGTTTCCTTGGCGAGGCCGCCGACTACATCCGTGAAAGCGCCAATCTCAGCGGCAAGCAGCTTGACAAACTCCAGCGCCACACCTTCTACGGCATTGAAATCAAGCCGCTTACCTACCTGCTGGGCACCATGAACATGATCCTGCACGGCATCGAGGGAGCCAACCTGGAACTGGCCAACACACTGGAACTTCACAGTTCGAACGTGCCCGAGAAGGACAAATACAGCGTCATCCTCTCCAATCCGCCCTATGGCGGGAAAATGGCCCAGAGTCTCCAGAACAATTTCCGTGTCAAATCCAGCGCCACCGAGTGCCTGTTTGTCCAGCACATCATGGCCAACCTCGCCAGGGGTGGGCGCGCCGGCGTGGTCGTTCCAGAGGGCGTGCTCTTCCGCGGCGGACCCGACCAGAAAGTCCGCAAGGAACTGCTGGAGTATTTCAACGTCCACACCATTCTTTCGCTCCCGGCCGGCTGTTTCCTTCCTTACACGGGCGTCAAGACCAATGTCATTTTCTTCGACCGTCCGAAGGCGCAGCCCAAGAGCGGAAAGATGGCCACCAGGAGCGTCTGGTTCTATGAACTGACTAACGACGGCTTTGAACTCAAACAGACCCGCAAGCCCATCGGGGGCAGCCAAATCCCCGACTTCCTGAAAAAGTGGAAAAAGCGGGTCACGGGCGAGAACTCCTGGACGGTTCCGGTCGAGGAGATCGTCGAGCGCGGCTACGACCTGTCGGCCAAGAACCCCAACCGCAAGGACGATTACGAACACCGCCCGGCACTGGAATTGGTGCAGTCCATTAAGACCAAGGAGGAGCGGATTATGGATCTGCTGGGTGAGCTCGAGACGATTCTGGGGGATGGCCAATGAATTCGTTTGAACAGGAGTTTCTGGAACGACAACCGTTACCGCATTCGCTTTTGCGGACGATCCGTTTGTTGGGCGAGTACCGGGGAAAAGAAGCTCTGTTCATCCAGCAGACGCCCCAGGTTCTCGAATCGTTGCGGCAAGTGGCCATTATTCAAAGTACCGAATCATCCAATCGTATCGAAGGAATCAAAGCGCCAGCAGGGCGGATCAAGAAGCTCGTGGAGCGCAAGACGACTCCCAAGAACCGTTCCGAACAGGAGATTGCCGGGTACCGGGATGCGCTCGCGACGATCCACGCCAACCATGCCAACATGCCGTTCACAACAGGTGTAGTGCTGCAGCTCCACCGCGATCTTTATCAGTTTGTCGCCCAGCAGGGCGGACGGTGGAAGATGACGGACAATGAGATCTCCGAAACGCGCCCTGATGGAACCAAGGTTACCCGCTTCAAGCCAACACCCGCCCATCAGACACCCGATGCCATGGAGCGATTGCATTCCCTATTTAAGGAAGAATGGGAAAAAGGCCATATTGATCCATTGTTGCTTATCCCCGCTTATGTCCTCGATTTCCTCTGCATCCACCCTTTTACCGACGGCAACGGCAGAATGGCGCGACTTCTGACACTGCTTCTTCTCTACCAGGCCGGTTTCGAGGTTGGACGTTACATCAGCCTGGAACATCTGATCGAAAACCAGCGGGAGGGTTATTATGACGCACTCTACAAATCCTCTCAAGGGTGGCACCAGGGCGAACATTCTTTGTTGCCGTGGTGGGAATACTTCCTGGGTGTGATGCTCTTGGGCGCATACCGGGAATTTGAGCGCCGGACCGGTGAACTGACCTCGGCCCACGGCGCAAAAACCGAAATGGTCATGGCGGCCATTAAAAAACTTCCGACAACTTTCCGCTATGCCGACCTGGCCCAGGCCTGCCCGAACGTAAGCCGCCCGACCATCAAGCGGGTGCTGGCCCGCCTGCGCCAGGATGGGGCGGTGGAATGCGTCAAATCCGGCAGAGATGCCGTCTGGGAGAAAAGGGGATCATGATGCTGTTAATGGTATCACAAATAGCTATTTTGTCAGACTCGCAGGCGAAACGGGATCATGATTCCGTTAACGGCATCATGAATGGTTATTATTTGCCTGACGGCTACATCGCGCCCCACCGGGCGGCTCACGACCTGACCGACCGGCAGAGAGAAATCCTGCATATCCTGTCAAAAAAGCCCTCTCTGCCCCTGCGTGAGATACGTGCCGCGATGGATAGTCCCCCTTCGGACCGACGGTTACGGGAAGAGCTTCTGCACCTGAAAAAACTCGGCCTGGTTTCGTCGTCCGGTCACGGGCGCGGCGCTTTCTGGGCGTTGCGGAGGCATGGCGATGAATAAGGCGGGGAATAGGGCGGAAATAAGGCGGCCGCATTTCGCCTTATTAGGGTTTGAGACAGCGGCTACGCTGAAGCTAGTCCAATTCATCAGGGCTAAGGAAGAGCGAATCATGGATCTGCTGGGTGAGCTTGAGACAATCTTGGAGGCTGAGTGATGGCTGGGTCTTCAAAGTGGCGCACATACAAGCTTGGTGAGCTTGCAGATTACCAAAATGGCAAAGCGTTTAAGCCTTCTGACTGGAAAAAAGAAGGGTTGCCAATAGTACGCATTCAGAATCTTACCGACGAAACAAAACCGTTCAACTATTTTAACGGTGAAGTCGAGGATCGATATTTAATAAATAATGGCGATCTTTTGATCTCATGGTCTGCAACTCTTGGGTCTTTCATTTGGGATAGAGGCCCAGCAATTCTAAACCAGCATATTTTCAAAGTAATTCCTAATACCAAACTGGTTGATAAGTTCTTCCTTCACTATCTCGTGTTGAACATGCTTGACGAGATGGCCAAACATGCCCACGGGTTGGCTATGAAGCATATCACCAAGCGCAAATTCGAGGCTATTGAAGTCCAGATTCCCAACCTCGATGAACAACGCCGCATCGTCGCCCGCATCAAGGAATGCATGGAGCGGGTGGAGGAGATTGAGGGAAACAGCCAATCAATCAATCTCGAAATTGAGGCTTTGTTACCTTCAATGCTGCACGAGAGGTTTGAAGAGATTCGAAGTCGCGTGGATATCGAGAAACTGGAAGATGTTACAGAGATCAAGGGCGGCGGTTCTTTGCCCAAAGGCGGCGGGGAGGATTTAGGGGAAGATAGTGTCCTCTTAGTGAAAGTTGGAGATATGAACACGTCCGGGAATGAGCGAATTATCCAAGTTTCGCGCGCATACCTTCCTGCATCAAAAGCGTCAAAGAAGATTATCGCTCCAGGGGCAGTCATCTTCCCCAAGAGGGGTGGTGCCATAGCAACCAACAAGAAACGCATGCTTGGTCGTCCTGCCATGATTGATCCGAACCTTATGGCAGTGATTGCAAAACCAGAGCGGATTAGAGCCGAGTATCTTTACTATTGGACGCAGACGTTTGATCTTACGGATATCTCCAATGGTGGTGTCATTCCGCAGCTCAACCGAAAAGACCTTGCTCCATTGGAAATTCCTGTGCCAGGTCTTGACGAACAAGAATTAATCATCAGCGAGCTTGAACAGGCTGAGGCATCGTGTTTCGAACTGCGAACCACATTTGAAGAAGCTCACAAAGAACGGCACTCTCTCCGCGAAGCCATCCTCCGCAAAGCCTTTGCAGGAGAGCTATGATGAGCGTTTTGACAGCCTATGTGGATGAGACCGGCAACCACGATTTGGAAGTGGAAAAGGCCGGTGCATCGAATCTCTTCATTTGTGTGGCTGTCCTGGTGGATGAGCAACAGCATATCAGCGTTGATGCGGCTGTGCGTGAACTGAGCAAGAAATATTTTAGCGGGGGCGAGATCAAGAGTTCATCCATCGGTGGAAATCATGACCGCCGTCTCCGAGTATTGGCACCGCTTGCAGATATGGACTTCGGTTACTATGCACTGCTTGTTGGTAAAGCCCGAGTAGAACGTGACTCGGGTCTGCAGTACAAACGGTCTTTTTACAAATATCTTACTCGGATGTTATATCGCCGGCTTTGCACCGGTGTTACACGACTTAATATCGTGGCCGACGAGCATGGTGGCAAAGCGTTTATGGATAGTTGTGGACCATACCTCAAAAGAAAGGGGCTACCAAGTCTATTCACCACTTTTTCTCATTGCTTTGCGAACAGCGCCGATGAACCACTCATTCAACTTGCGGACCTTATCGCAGGAAGCCTCGCCTATGTCTTTGACCCTGACAAGCGTGGCGCCCACAGCCAGAAAATTTATGAAATTCTGCGGCCGAAACAAATCGGCATTGGTGGCTGGCCATTGTCGCCTGTTACTGAACCAAGGAATTCCCATGAGGATGAGCAGGACTGGGATGAGTTTATTCGAGCAAGTTGCATCAACCGAGTTCTTGCATTCGAACATGAACACGAAGACAGCGAAAATGAGGATCGGCAGATGCAGGTTGCCGTCCTCAGACACCTGTTGTTCCTAAAGGAGTATGGCGAAAACGACAGGGGTGATGCTATTTATGCTGACAGTTTGATCAGTCACTTGGAGAGTCAGTCCTTCCCAAAACTGAACCGCCAGAGTTTTTCTTCACGAGTGATCGGGCCACTCCGAGATGCCGGCTTGGTTCTTGCCGGAAGCAATGACGGATATCGCCTGGCAATGGGCACACGGGATATCCGTTTATACCTCGATCACGACTGGGCCATCATCAAACCGATGTTGCACCGGTTGAAAACTGCCCGGGAAGTCATACGAATGGCCACCAGTAATCGTGTCGATATTCTGACGTTGCCTGAATATGCGAGTTTGCGGTGTCTGGTGAGAACTTTTGAAGACCAGCAGCTTGCTGACGTTGGGACTATTGAGAAACCCGCGGAGGGTTTCGAATGAACACGGTGCAGCCAATCCCTGATTCTGCCAAGGGCCTCTGGGCTCAGCTCGACCATCTTCGAGACGAGTTACCCGCCCATGATATGCCTGTGACTTTGGCCGCGCTTCTTTACCTCCGTTGGGCCGACTTCCAGGAAGCAGAGCAGGAGGCCATCGCCGCTTTTGACGAGGCTGATTACGACCCGGTGTTGCCCGCCGCGCTACACTGGCGATCCTGGTATGACCTTCCGCCACATGATCTACCAGAACTGTTCTCGGACAGGCTTTCTCCAGCATTGAAGCGGCTGAACAATTCCCGTCACAATTTGTTAGCGACTCATCTGCACCGAATTGCGTCGGCGGCGAAGGACTTGGGTCGACTGTCACCCCACGCTTTGGAAGCGCTCGTCCACTGGCTGGCGGAACAGCCCTTCGAAACACCATCCGACCGGCGCGCCTTGTTGGGCGTTTTCGACGCCTTATTGGACAGAGTTCTTGACAAGTCTTTCGGCGAGTTTCGCACTCCAGCCGCCATCGTTAACCTGCTTGCCGAGATGGCCGCGCCCGCCCCGGGAGACCGTGTCTACGATCCGTGCTTTGGTACAGCGGGTTTGCTCACTGCGGCCTGTGACTACGTTTTGCGCAAGGGGAAGGACCGCTTCACCCGCAATGGAGGGCCCGGTTTGATGGTTTCGGGTGTTGAGCTGAACTCAGATGCCTTTGTCATCGGCTTGACGCGTCTTGCTTTGGCGGGTGTCGATGATCCACAGCTTGAACTGGGCAACAGTTTGGAGCGCACGCCACCCAACAACCCGCAACAGGATGGATTTGACGTAGTGTTGGCCAATCCCCCCTGGGGCATGCGTGTTCATCCCGCTGGCCTTGATCATTTCCCTGTGCGGACCACGGACACAACGGGGCTGTTCATCCAGCATGCCTTGACTCAGCTTCGGCCTGAAGGCCGGGCCGTGCTGGTTGTTCCCGAGGGGTTTCTTTTCCGAGGAGGTCCGGAGCGTAAACTGCGCAGGATGCTGGTGGAGCAGCACACGGTTGAGGCGGTTGTGTCTCTCCCCGCCGGCGCGTTCCTTCCCCATACGGGCATCAAGGCCAGTATCCTCTTACTGCGTCGCGGTGGCTTGACAAAGCACATCCGAATGGTGGATGCGGAATTCTACTTTGAGAAAGGCAAAGGGCGGAAACCTGCCACCATCCAACCTGAACAAATACAAAAGCTGGCCAAAGAAGTCCGAACTCCAACGCCATCCAATAATTGCTGGGATGTGGATATTGAAACCCTGGCCGAGGTGGGTTGGGATTTTACCCCGAAGCGCCGCGACCGGAGCGGCCTGTTGGGTATCCTTGATTCGCTTCGATCCGAAGTGGACGTCCTTCCCCTCAAGGAGTGTTGTAAAATTTTAAGCGGGAGGACTTTTCCGAGAGACCAACTCCTTGATGAACCTCCTCCTCGCCCAACGGCCCAGGAACAGGCGCGTTTATTCCCTGAAACGAATACGGTACGGCAGCGAACGTTCTTCGATGCACCGATTATTCCCTATGTTCGGATAAAGGATGTACAACGGGGGCAGGCTTCCAGGGGGTCGTCCTGGTTATCCCCGGATGCAGCCGCTTCCGTGGATGCCAGGTGGAAGCTCAAGGCGGGCGATGTGCTCCTTTCCAAATCCGGCACAATTGGCAAGGCTGGGGTGGTCCGAAACGGGGCGGTGGGAGCGGTTGCCGCCAGCGGCCTGTTCGTTCTTCGCCCCGATCAGAACCGCCTCGATCCGCACTTCCTTCTGGCTTACTTCGATAGCAGTGAGTGCCGGGCATGGTTGGATGACAAGGCTCGCGGGGCAACGATTCGGCACCTGTCCAAGCGTATCCTCAATGAGATGCCTGTGCCGCTACCGCCACTTCAGATTCAGCAACGTGTTGCAACTCAGCACCGCGAAGATGGTGTCGATGTGTTGGCGTTCCTGGCTCAGCTTCTGAAGGGCAGTGAAGATGAGCCGATTAATGATTGGATGGTTAATGTTCAAAAGTTAATTCCCCAACATACACAACATCTTGTTGATTTGTGGATGGACCCTATGTTGCCGGAACTCGGAAAAGTTGCCAAGTTAGCAACTGAGCTTCGGCACAAGATTGAAAAAGATGAAAGTGCTAATCCACTTATAATGTGGTTTAACGCGTTTTCACACGCAATGCAATCTCTCCAAACAATAGAGCAGATACAGATAGGTATCCAATTGTATAGTATTTTACAGGACTGTAGAGTTGAAGTTGCAAGATCAGAGAAATTAATTCCAAATGATAGTAAATTAGTCAGTGCTAAGGCACGAGAAATAGTCAAGAGCATTGATCGATGGATGGAATGGATTATCGAATCTATTCGTTCTAAGACATCACTTTCCCTTGTCCCTAAAACACAGACTTTAATTCCAGGAGTCGAACAAGAGATGGTAGTTACGGTCCGGAATAATAGTCCGTTGCCTTTGCATAATGTTGAACTTCTTGCTCATCCTAATTGGGGAGTAATCAAACATTCTTTTCTTGATTCTGGCAGTGAGTTTGATGCAAATTTCAGAGGTATGGTGCCAGAGAAAGGCGAAGAGATAACCCTTAATATCGAGTGGTCTGCTTTTACTTTTGATAAACGCTATTGCATCCGGTCAAACCAAGAACTATCTGTTCGGATTCATCGATCCGAAAAATCATCTCAATTTCCAAACATTTTGGGTGCCAGTCCTTATGTTTGCGGCGATCCGGTCCGCCCCGAACGTAACGATGTGTTTTTCGGTCGTGAGGAACTATTGGAGCAAATCCGCCGTCAGGTTACCCAGAGTGGCAACGTAGTCCTGCTTGAAGGCAACCGCCGTTCGGGCAAGTCTTCTATCCTTTGGCATCTGGAGGGCCCGAATACCGTCCCCGGCTGGCTGGGTGTCTATTGCAGCCTGCAGGGTGCAGAAGGTAGCAAGGACGGCGTGGGCGTACCTACTGTCGAAGTGTTCCGGGAAATGGCCAAGAGCATTGCCAAGAGCATGCAGACACTTGACGATAAAACACCTCTGCCGGACGGAACCGTTCTTCCACCAGGCAAGAAACTCGGTATAGCCAAGGCATGCCGCAACGGGATCGGCGAAACGTCATCATTTTCAGACTTCCGCGATTATGTTGAAGTCGCTCTTGAAAATCTGGCTAAACACGATCTTGGCCTGCTGTTGATGCTTGATGAGTTCGATAAGCTCCAGGAGGGTATTGATAGCGGCGTCACGTCGCCACAAGTCCCGGAAAACATTCGTTTCCTCGTTCAGACCTATACGCGATTTTGTGCAATCTTGACCGGCTCGCGGCGGTTGAAACGACTGCGCGAGGAGTACTGGTCTGCCCTTTATGGTCTTGGAACCCGCTTTGGTGTGACCTCGCTGCCCGCCGAGTATGCCCGGCGTCTTGTCACCGAACCAGTGAAAGGACGTCTTACCTACTCACGGGAAGCCGTTGAACGGGCGATCTTCCTAACCTCCGGGCAACCGTATCTCCTTCAGTGCTTGTGTAACCGTGTTTTCGACATGTCTGCCCAACTGAAGACTCGGTCAGTGACGCTTGACCTGGTGGATCAGGCAGGGAATGCCCTCGTCGAAGACAACGAGCACTTCGCCAGTCTATGGGACTACGCCCAGTCTAATCGAAGGCGGTTCATCCTTGCGCTCTGCCACAAGGAAGTCGACAGTCCAGATCTCCTTCGACTAGGGGTAATTCAAGAGAGGTTGTTCAGCTATGGCATCGAGGTCAGTGACGAGACCTTGATCGAGGACCTTGAATTCCTGCGAGAACTCGAGCTTATCGAACTCGTAGGCGAAACTGGCGGAGGTCACTATGTGTTGGCCATCCCGCTGATGGGAACCTGGATCGAGAAGCAACAGGACTTCGCGGCTGTCAAAAGCAAGGCAAGGTTGGAAACGGAGGACCAACATGAGTAATCCAAGGTTCCCCATCCTGGGGGCCGAGATCCCGCCGATGCTCGGCCGCGCCAGAACCATGCATCGCATTTGGAACGATCTCACCAAGACCACACCAAGCAACCTTTCGGTGATCGGGCCGCGATTCGTGGGCAAGACAGTCATCACGAATGCTCTGGCCCAGCGTATCGCAAATGAAGAATCCCCCTATGAGTTCGTGCTATATTGGCACCTTGGTCATGTAGCCCCGGCATCGGATGAAGACTTTATAGCCCAGCTCTGCGAGCGACTGCGCGACTGCTTGGCTCAATCACAGGCGGATACTTCCGAATATCGCAAGCACCTTGAGGATCATTCTTTCAGCAATCTGGCGGAAGTGGCGGACTTCCTCGAAGAGGAAGGTTGGCCCATCCTCATGCTTTGGGATGGCTTCGACAAGCCTTTGGGCCAAGGAAAGCTGACGGGACACCTCTGGGATCAGATGCGGTCGATGTTCTACGGCAAGAAGCACAAGATAGTTACGGCGACGCGAAAACCGCTGAGCGAGTTGATCCGCAGTCAGGATGCCATCACCAGTCCGTTCTGGAATATCTTCGACATGAGTCCTGTGCGCGTCGATGTCTTCGACGAGCAGGACCGTGAGGCGATCATCAAGGAATTATCGGCGCACAGCTTCCAAGCGGGGGCGAAAACCGAACTGGCCAACTGGTCCGCAGGATTTCCACCGCTTTTCCTGGGAATTCTGAATCAGATTGCCACCGACATTCCGGGCGGGCAGGTAGACAATGAAACCGTCAACCGGGCGGCGAAGAAGGCCTTGGAGAATCTCTCCGATGTGATCTCGGCGATGTGGCAAGACTGTCCCGCTGGTGCAAAAGATCTCTACAGCCATCTTGTAGATCGTGGAGATTTGCTCTTTGATGATGCTGGGAAGGATGAAAGGGACTGCTTGATCGAGAAGGGCTTCGCCAGGAAATCGGGTAATAAGTTGGCAGCCTCGTGTCGTATGCTTCAGGAGTATATCCAAGGTGCCGGGCCAGATGCCGGTAGCATGGCGCGCCTATTCGGATCATGGGATGATTATCAGGCTAACATCCGCAGTTTTCTCGAGCACCGACTGGCTCATATCTCACGTTTTGATGATCGGCTACATCGGCTCGTGGCCCGAGCTATTGAGGATATTCCTGATTTTCCTGACGACTGCCTGAATAATCTGACGGGGATCAGAGATACCGCCTTGCAGATTATTTGGCAACGCGAGTTCGGGCCTGAAATGCGCGTGCCTCAGAATCTTGTTTCCTACTGGACGGAAAATCCACGCAGTAACCACAGATTGATTTCGGACATGATGCAGTCAAACAACTGGAGGATTTCTGACGATCCGCTGAATCAAATTCGCCTGTTGGGACTGTTGACCGGGTGTCATAGAGATTTCGACGCGAAAGCGAAGGTCACCACAAAGGATACCTATGTTCTGATTGATGCCATTCATAACTTCCGAAACCGCTCCCAGCACCCGGATGGACAATCCATCCACCTTGGCGTGGCCGTCGCAGCGATCATGAGTTGCTTAGAACTACTGGCTTGCCTGGATAGGGAGTCCCCTGCATGATCCTTCGAGACCTGGACATCAAGATCGAGCGTAATCCCGTCGCCCATGTCTTCACATCCGATTTTGCGGGATGTAGCCGCCGCATAGTCCGTCTGGGCAAGAGAGATGCAACTGATATTACTTCCGAGACTGGCCAGTCAGCTGTCATTGTCAAATCGAGAAGAAAAGCCGGGTTCGCACCTTACACAACAGCCTTCATCGAGGGGAGGACAGGCATACGCTGTATCGAGTCTCCGCTTGCCAGTGATTCAGTTGGTGAACAGCAAGTTGATGACATAAGGGCATCATGGAGCACATCCGCACCATTGGTAACGCAGAAAGGTGGTCTTCGTGACGCCCAGCGCGGAGCGATGTTTGCCATCTTCTCGCATTGGACGCGTAGCAACGCGCCAGCAACAGTCGTAATGCCGACAGGTACGGGGAAGACCGAGACTCTACTTGCCACCATTGCTGCCCAAGCTCCGCGCTGCGCCCTGGTAATCGTGCCCACGGACCCTCTTAGGACGCAGTTCTTCAACAAAGCGCTTACCTGGGGTCGGTTGTGCGCTCTGGGTGTCCTTTACGCTGGCTCCCAATACCCTGTTGTTGGGATGGTACGTTCTGGATTCAAGACCAACGAAGGCCTTGAACGTTTCCTCCGAAGCTGCCACATCATTGTCGCAACGATGCCTATCCTCGCCAACATGCAGAATGAGAAACTGGAGATCGTGCGCAATCAATGCGATCTAATCGCGATTGATGAAGCACACCACCTTGGAGCTCCATCTTGGGCAAAGGTTGTAGATGGCTTTCAGGATTCACGCATACTGCAGTTAACGGCGACACCGTTCAGACAAGATGGAAAGCATATCGGTGGAGATATCATCTACACATTTCCGCTTTCGAAGTGCCAGTCAGAGGGATTCTTCAAGCCGATCGACTTCATCGCGGTTACCGAGTTCTACGACGAAAAGGCTGATCAGACCATTTGCGATGTGGCCGTTGCCAAGCTTCGAAAAGATTTTGAATCGGGTTTCCAGCATGCGTTGATGGCCCGGACCTCGTCGAAAAAAAGGGCACGCCAAGTGTTTGCATTATATGAGGAGAAACATGCCGATCTCAACCCCGTGATGATCTATAGCGGAATGCCGACCGCGGACAAGGAGTCTGCAAAGACCAAACTGTTGAATGGCTCCAGCAAGGTTGTGGTGTGCGTTGACATGCTCGGAGAAGGTTTTGACTTCCCACCATTGAAAGTGGCAGCTATTCACGATCCGCACAAATCGCTTCCTATCACGTTGCAATTTATTGGCCGTTTCACGAGGTCTGGCGACGCCAGAATTGGCGACGCCAGCGTTGTTGCCAACATAGCCGATCCGAAGATGCAGGCAAACGTCTCCTCGCTATACAGTCAGGATGCCGATTGGGATACCATCATCCGCGGGTCATACGAGAACGCAGTCGGTCATGAGATCGACTTCCAAAGGTTCATTAACGGTTTCGTGTTTGACGGCATCGAGGGGTTCTCTCTCCGAAACATCCGTCCTAAGTTCAGCGCATTTGTCTACGCTGTGTCCGAGGGCGTTGACTTGGAGAGGCTCAAGAACCGATACAACGATGGCCAAGAATATCGGCTGGCGCTCAACGCTACTGACGACGTGGCTGTGGTTGTGCAGAAGGAAAACCGAACTGTCGATTGGGGGCAGATCTCTGAACTGGAGAATACGAACTATCACTGTTTCTGCCTGTTTCATGATGTGGAACATCACCTCCTGTTCATCTTTGCCAGTGCAGGTGATGTCCCCGATAGTTTGGCGACCACAGTAGCCAACAATGCAAAGCGGATCACAGACAAGCAGATACATCGAAGCATGTATGGCATTAACCGGCTCATGCTGTCAAACGTCGGGCTTAGAAAGCGGTTGATCGGCCCCATTCGATACCGGCATTACATCGGGCTGGATGTCGGTCAGGGGTTGAAAGAACGTATCACGGAGAATACATATACTGCATTACTGTTCGGGACGGGATATGAGAACGCAGAAAAGGCGAATATTGGTTGTTCCCTAAAGGGTAAGATCTGGTCGCGGAACGCTGGAGCCTTGCTCGATTGGACTCAATGGTGTTCGCATATTGGGGCCAAGTTGGTGGATCAAAGCATTAGCGTGGAGGATATACTCGACGGGGTACTTTACCCAGAGACCATCACCGAATTGCAGGAGGGCCGAACAGTCGTTGCTGCGGACTGGTCCGACTTTTTCTTCGAGAAAATGTATGAGCGATCGATGGTCCGTGCGCAGGCCATTGAGCATGAGATCGATGACTGTTGCGTGGTGGTTGATGGTGGAGTCCAAGACCAACGCACGATTCGGTTTGCACTTGAACATGGGGATAGCAGAACCTCATACGAACTGCATTTAACGAAATCGGTACCTGAAGGATTCACCATTCAATGCTTAGCACCCGAAGACTGCACCGTAGTCGTGGGTCGTGAAAGTCTACCTGGAGTAGACTTCTTCGGCAAGCATCCACCCATGTTCTGGCTCGATGACTCATCAGTCATAGCCGACGGATGCCTTTTGGTTCGCGCCAGTCGTAAGCAAATTGGCGGAGTCTATGATGCATCCACAGTCACGGCCCGAGATTGGAGCGGAACGAACATTAGAGTTGAGAGCCAAGGTGAAGGCAAGCGAGCAGACTCAATACAGCGAGCAATCATCGAAGAAGCCGTCGCACAAGACCCTTTGTTGCTATTCGATGATGACGGTCCAGGAGAGGTTGCGGACGTTGTTGGAATTTTCGACCGCGACAACGACGTAATGGTTCGCCTCTATCACTGCAAGTTTGCCAAGGCGGACAAACCTGGTCTCCGCGTGGGTGAGATTTATGAGCTATGTGGCCAAGCCCAGAAGTCTGTCAAATGGGCGGGATCTGTGAAAAAACTGACCGAGCATCTGAAAAGGCGGGAGATACAGCGCGTCAAGAACGGTAAGGCATCACGTTTCGAGGTGGGAGACCTGCAACAACTGATCACATTCATGGGCATCGCCAAGCAGAAGCGCGTTCGGTTTGAAGTTGTACTTGTTCAACCGGGCATTTCGAAGGCCGCCCTGACCGACGGAAGTGAGAGGGCGAGTAACATGCTACGACTTCTTGGTGCGACTGGAGCTTACTTGGCAGAAACCTTTGAGATGGACCTTCATCTGATTGTCAGTGACTAACCGGCTAGTGGACAGGCTGAAAAAAGAGCATGTTTGCGACGTATCTGTTCGGCGCCCCCACCCCTCCCGTCCCAAAAACCCCTTGATTCTCCCCCTTCTCCCCTGTCAGCCTAGCCTTCCTTCCACTCAAACTCCATCTGCATCATGACCCTCTGCATCCTCTCTCGCTCTTCCCCGATCCGCCTTTTCGCGGCCTCGCTTTCCTTCCACATCCTCGGGATCAAGGTCTCCACCTCAGAAGCCTTGGTAAATTGAATCTGCCTCATGACATCCGTTAGATAGAGCAAGGGATTGAC
>Ga0256841_1001513_pt1 | contig 19867 bp, 13 predicted proteins | sample 356308metaG_FD_185971 | JGI IMG/M metagenome (GOLD analysis project Ga0256841, IMG submission 185971) | Hydrothermal vent microbial communities from Mid Atlantic Ridge, Atlantic Ocean - 356-308 | ecosystem: Environmental > Aquatic > Marine > Hydrothermal vents | place: Atlantic Ocean: Mid... | reverse complement strand
CGCGACAGGTACGGTGTGGGCCCGCGCCTGCCGGCGGCGGGCCGACGCGCGAGACCGCCGCTGCGCGGATCGGCGGGGAACATGGAAAAGTCGAACGAGCTCACGCGGATTCTATCGGCGAAAACGCGCCGGCGGCGCAGTGGTTCTCGTCCGGCGACCCGGAGGGGCGGGCGGGTTTGCGCTGCCGAGGGCTCAGCGCGGGCAACGGCGGGCGCGGAGTGTCCACGGCACGCGCCCCGCAGGCTGACCGGCGAGTTCGGCGTAGGGATAGACGAAGAAGTTGAGGGCCGGCCCGGACTGGGGGGGAACGAGCGTCAAATCGCGCCCGACCGTCAGCTCGATCCGGTCGGCGGGGAGTTTGCCGAAGTAATCGTCGCGTCGTCCCGTTTTTTGTGCTTCGCTGGCGTCGACGGGTATCCAGCCGCGGTCGGGGTCGAACACCTCCGCCCAGCAGTGGTAGCCCGCGACGGTGGTTTCGCGCGGGCTCGCGGGCATGGGAAACCCGATCACGAACCGCGCGGGAATGCCGCTGCTGCGGCACATGCCGATCAGCAGTGAGTGGAAATCGGTGCAATTCCCGAAGCCCGACCGACACGCCCACGCGGCGTCGCCACGCCCCCACCCGGTCCCGTGTTTCGAGTATCGCATCGAACGGGTGACCTCGTCGTACAACGCGCGGATTCGCTCGCCGGTGGTGCGTGTTCCGCGGATCGTTCGGCGGGCCAGGGCGCGGATGGGGCCATCGAGGGGGATGCGGCGTTGGGGGGCGAGGTAGCGCCCGGGGTCCAGCGGCGTGCCCGCGACAGGTGATCCGGGCGAGCCCGTGCAGGGTCGGCGTTCGACCACGCAGCGGATTTCGACGTGCCGGTCGCCGCCGGTGGGAATCCGCGGCGTAAGGTACAGCATGCGGTTTCCCAGCGTGTCGCAGCCGACCTGATACGGACCGGGAGCACTGATGGCCAGTGACCGGACCCGCTGGTGGTCGTTGTCGGCGGGCAAGGGAATCCAGAGGCGCGGCGCGTCGTGGCTTCGGCCGGCGGCCCAAGTGAGGTCGATTCGCCAGGTGAGCGCGTATCGGGCGGGCTCGTTCCACGGGTCGAAACCGCCGCCGTGCGCCTGGGCGGGTGCGGACGCCGGTGTGGGCGAGCGGGGCGCGGCGGCGTGGCCGGCGTCTTGGGGATGCTTGGCGCCGGGAGAGGAGTCATCCGCGCCGACGGCACCGAAGATCGGGGTCAGCGCGGTCAAGAGCAGCAGCGGAAGCGTGATGCGGCTGTTTGGGAACATGGGGGCTCCGATGGGTGCGGTACGAGCGGGTCAGAGGGTTCGGTAGAGGTTGCGATTCTTGATGACCGCGGCGACGGCATCGGGTACGAGGTAACGGATGCTGCGCCCGCCGGCAACGCGAGCGCGGATGTCCGTCGCCGAGATTTCGATCAAGGGCGACTGGACGATGTGGGCGAGGACGCGGTCGGCCTGTTCGCGCGTGAGAAAGCTTTCGAGGGTCTGGCGATCGGGGGGTTCGACGCCGGGTCGGCCGACGGTGACGAGTGTGCAAGCGTCGGCCAGTTCGCGCGCGTGGTACCACGTGTGCAGTTCGACGAGGCTGTCCATGCCCACGAGCCAGCAGATCTCCGACCGGCGGGGGAGGACGTCGCGGAAATGCCGGACGGTGAGCAATGTGTAGTTTGGCCCGGTCTGGCGGGTTTCCCAGTCGTTGACGTCGAACAGTGGATCGCCGGCGACCGCCGCCCGACACAGCTCGACGCGGACCGCGGCCGGTGCGAGCGAAGCGTTTTGTTTGTGGGGAGGCGCGGCGCTGGGGATCAACACGACCCGGTCGGCGTCGATCGCCTCGGCCGCCGCCCGGGCGACGATCAGGTGTCCGTGATGGATCGGGTCGAACGAGCCGCCGAAAAGAAGCACGCGTTTCAAGGTCGGGGTTCCCAAGGCGAGGGTCAGGCTACGTCACGCCGATGCAAGGCGGATTCGAGCTGGGGCACGAGTTCGCCGAGTTCTTCGAGTCCGGGATGAATGCGCAGGGCGCGGCGGTAGGCGTCGAGTGCGCCCGGGAAATCGCCGAGCTCGACGCGGACGTGGCCGAGCCCCGCCGCCGCCGCAAAATGCCAGGGGTTCCGTTCGAGTGCTTCGGCATAGGCCTGCTCGGCGGCGGCATGGTTTCCGGCGGCGTGCAGGGCGATCGCGAGTTGATGGTGAGCCTCGGCGTAGGCGGGCTCGTCGGCGACGATTGCCGCACATTGGCGGGCGGTGTGTTCAGGGCCCAGTGCCGGGTCGCTCGCAATCGCTTCGGCCAGGCGCGCTTGAGCGGTGTCGGAGCCGGCCCGCATCCAGATCGACCAGAGCGTATCTTCGACCAGCGCGGTGGTTTCGGCCTCGGCCAGCGACAGGAGCAAGACGAGCGGTTCGCAATCGTCCATGCGACCGACGAGGCCCAGGCAGCGGATCGCGGCGCAGCGGACGCGCGGATCGGTGCTGTGGATCATCTCGCGCAACTCATGACGAGGAAACCTGTTACGCAAAACGGCCAGCACGCGGGGGAGGTCGCCGATATCGAGCAGCGTTCCGACGGTTTGCAGAAGCGTCTGTTCCCGATTCTGCTCCACGGTGCGAAGACTCCTTGCGGTGGCGTCGCGCGGACGCCCGGATAGGGACGAAATCTTGTGGACGCTCCCGACTGGGGGTGCCCGCCGACATGAGCACGCGGACTGAAACCCCGTGCGAACCCGCGGGTCCGCGTTTCACGGAGAAGGGTACCGCCGACCGCCACGCGCGCTGCGGCGGACCGTTCACCTGGGACTCCAGCATAGCGGGCCGAGTGGTCGTGCGTCAATGTTTTTCGGTGGCGTAGCGGACCAGAAGCGCCGGCGGGGCGTTTGACCGCAATCTGCACGAGCACTAGGCTTTGCGCTCGATCGGTGGTGGTGGGGGCCGCTCGGGACTGGTTGTGCGGGGGTTGGGGATGGGAGAGCCGTTGGCTGCCAAAGCGAGACAAGCCGAACCGCGCGGGGTTGCGAGCAGACGGCTGCGCCGGGCTGATCGCCCGAAAGAGCCGCTCGTGACCCAGATCGCGTCGTTTGTCGATCTGTTCGTCTGGCTTCTCGTGCTGAAGACGTTTTTCCTCCCGTTGTTCATCATACCGACCGGCTCGATGGCCGAAACGCTGATGGGGGCGCACGCGACCTACACGTGTCCCAACTGCGGGTACGAGTTTCCGGTTGGTTTTCACACTGCGGGCGGTCCCAATATCGTGCAGTGTCCCAACTGCCGCTACCAGCAGCCGACGCAGCGTGAAAGCCCGACCGGCGTTCGGCTCAACAAGAAGGCCGGTGATCGGATCGTCGTCAACGCCTGGCCCTTCGATATCGGGGGGGCGCTCGGTCCGCACCGCTGGGACGTGGTCGTGTTCAAGAATCCCAACGAACCCGACGTGAACTACATCAAGCGGCTCATCGGTCTGCCCGGCGAAACGATCGAGATCATCGACGGCGACGTGTGGGTACGCAAACCGGGAGAGGACCGGCTCCACCCGGCGCGCAAGACCCCCTACGCGCAGCAGGCGTTGTGGTTCTCCTATTTCAACCAGGACTATCTCCCTCGCGAGCCGGCCCAGGACTGGGTCGGTGTCCCCGTGGGCCCCAACCTCCGACACCGCCAACCCCGCTGGCCTCCGTACTCACCCCGCTGGCAACCGGTGGCGGGAGAAGGAGGCTGGCGCGATCTGGAAACACGCACCCCCGCGTTCGACGGGCTGAATCTCGCGCGGCACGAGGTGCAGTTCGTCACGCAGCCGGGCGCCGACGCTCCACCGGCGCGGATCCTCGACACCTACGGCTACAACAGCAATCTCGTGATCCAGCATTTCAACGTGACCGACGTGCGGCTTTCGAGCGACTTGCGTTTCGACGGGGGCGACGGCTACGTCGAGCTGAGCATCTCGAAGTACGACGATGTTTTCTTCGCGCGACTTCGGACGGACGGTACGCTGACGCTCGAACACGAGAACCGGGCCAGACCGGGACGAGAGACCTGGGGCCAAACGAAGGTGGAACTCGTCCCGGGCGAATACGTGCGGTTGGGCTTGGGCCACGCCGACTATCGCGTGGGCGTTGAAGTCGACGGGAAAACGGTGCTCGCCAGCAATCCCAAGGAGTACCCCATCACCGCTGCCGAGGCGCGGAACCGTTCGCGACTCGGCATGGCGCCGACGATCCGCATTGCGGCGGAGCGTGTGGCGGCGACGTTGGCACACGTGCGGATCGACCGGGACATCTACTACACGAGCGGCAAGCTGCGGGATCGTACCGCAGCGGGCGGCGGCAAGCCGGGCACAGGCACACAGGGGCACCCGATCACGCTCAAGGACGATGCGTATTTCGTGTGTGGCGACAACAGCCCGGCGAGCCTGGACAGCCGCGCGTGGAGCGCGCGCAGCCTGGGTCTGCACCTGCGCAAGGCATACGAGGAGGGCCGCTACGACATCGGGACGGTGCCGGCCAGCCAGATGATCGGGCGGGCGTTTTTCGTGTACTGGCCGGGATTCTTGCCGCTGGCGCCCGGGGGGCCGAATCTTCTGCCCGACATCGGCCGGGTGCGGTGGATTCACTGACGACGATGGTGTCTTCGGCCCCGTCCCAGCCACCGCCTTCGCCGCCCGGGTCGTTGCCGCCGGCGGTTCGCGACGCATCCGCGGGCGGCGACCACCACACGCCGACGTCCCTGGTCGTGATGGAGTCGATCCAGGCGGTGCTGACGGCCCTGATGCTGGCGTTCGTGTTCCGGGCGTTTTTCGTCGAGGCGTTCGTCATTCCCACGGGGTCGATGGCGCCGACGTTGCTCGGACGCCACGCGACGCTCATCTGTCCCGTGTGCGGCTGGGAGATCAACTACGGCCCCGAGCGCGGCGTGCGCGAGCGTGGCGGGCCGTTCGTGGCGCCGTCGCAGGTCTACTGTCCGAACTGTCACACGCGCATCCGGTTGCGCGACGAGCTGGTTCATCCGCGGGGGGGGGACCGGATTCTCGTGGACAAATGGCCGTATGCCCTGGGGGGGCGGTTCGGGCCGCATCGCTGGGACGTGATCGTTTTTCGCGACCCTTCGGATCCGACGCAGAACTACATCAAGAGGCTGGTCGGATTGCCGGGCGAGACGATCGAGATCATCGACGGCGACGTGTTCGTGAAGCATCCCGGCGAGAAAGAACCGCACATCGCACGCAAGACCGCCGCAGCCCAGCGTTCGCTCTGGTTCGTGGTGTTTGACCAGGACTATCTACCGGCCGACGAGGAGCGTACCGGGCGTTCCCCTGCGTGGGTGCCGGTGCGTGAGGAGCGCGAGTCCGCTGGTGCGTGGCGCGGGCTTGATACGCGCGTGATCCGGTTCGAGCCCACCGACGACGCCGAATACGAGCTCACGTTTTCGCCGATCGGTCCTTCGGCGCACCAGTACCTTCAGGACATCTACGGCTATAACCACGGTACCGGAGGCAACTTCGTTCCCGACGTGCGGATCACGGCCGACGTAACATTCGGCGACGCGCGCTCGGGCGGGCTGATGCGTTGGGAGATCGCGTGCAACGGCCGGGTGTTCGCGGCGACGTTTCGGGGCGAGGGGCGGGTCGTGTTGTCCAGCCACCCCGCCGGCGAGGGTACGGAAACGCTCCTGGGCGATGCGACGGTTCCGGCGCTGCGTAGCCGTGGCCCGGTGCATGTCGAGATGGGGCACGTGGACTATCGCGTGTACGTCGCGGTGAATGGGCGTCGCATGCTGGCGACAACCGATGCCCAGTATGCGCCGGATGTAGGGCGGCTGCGTCGCTTGCGGCGGATCGCTCCGCCGCGGTTGCATATCGCCGCCGCGGGGGTGCCGCTGATGCTGGAACATCTGCGTGTGGATCGCGACGTGTATTACACGTACAGTCGGCACAACAGCCAGCGGGCGTATGCGGGTCATGGGTTTCGGCTTCGTTCGGACGAATACTTCGTGTTGGGTGACAACAGTCCCAACAGTTTCGACAGCCGGGAGTGGTTCGAAGCGGGGCTGCACCTTCGGCGGGCGCTTCGAGCGGATACGTACCGGGTGGGGACGGTCCGAGCGGATCAGATTGTGGGGCAGGCGTTTTTTGTGTATCTTCCGGGCCTGTTGCCGATCGACGCGCGCGGGCGTTGGCATGTGCCGGACGTAGGACGGATGCGGTTCGTCCGATAGCCAACATGTTTTGGGGCGTGGAGTTACCGCAACGAGCGGTTGTCAACAGGCGGCGGGAGTCGGTCCCTCGAGCCGCGTAGGGGCGGGCGCATATGCGAAGAGCAGCAAATGAGCGGCAGGTTTCCGCCGGGTGTCCTGTGCAGGTTGCATTTCGTAACCGACGTCGTATGAGTATGTTATGGTTGTTGAGCAACCGATCTGCGCTGGCCCGGATCGACATGGAGCAGGTTGGCCGGGCGCTGGTCTTGATTCGGGATACATGGTAGGCGAACACGAGTTTTCAACAAGTTATCCACAAGAGCGTTTCGGCCGGATTGTCTGATCATGCTACTGACCGCTGATAAACTGGTGAAGTCTTATAACGGTCGAACTGTCGTAAACCGTGTAAGTTACGACGTGGCGGACGGCGAGATCGTCGGGCTGCTCGGGCCCAACGGAGCCGGCAAGACGACGAGTTTCCGCATGACCGTGGGCATGATTCAGCCGGAGGGGGGGCGGGTCCGGTTTCTCGATCGCGACATCACCGGCCTTCCGATGTACAAGCGTGCCCGCCGGGGCATCGGCTACCTCTCCCAGGAACCGAGCGTTTTTCAGCGGCTCACCGTCGAGCAAAACCTGATGGCGATTTGCGAGACGATGCGTTACACGCGGCGCGAACGCCGACAGCGTGTCGAGGACCTCCTCGAACAGTTCGGGCTCAAGCGCATCCGCCGCAATCTGGCCCGGAACATTTCCGGTGGCGAGCGGCGCAAGTTGGAGATCGCGCGGGCGCTTATCACCAATCCGCGGCTGATTTTGCTCGACGAGCCGTTCAGCGGGGTGGATCCCAAGGCGGTGGAGGAGCTGCGACACGAGATTTTGCGGTTGCGGGCCAGCGGGATCGCGATCCTCCTGACGGACCACAATGTACACGAAACGCTCAAGGTCACCGATCGAAGCTACGTCATCCACGAGGGGGAGGTGGTGGCGGCGGGTTCACCCCACGAGATCATCAACAATCGGCGCGTTCGCGAGACCTATCTGGGCAACACGTTCCGCGGCGACGAGTTCCAGGGCTGAGAGCGTCGGCCTTGCGCGGCTGGCTGCTACATGCGCTCGATGGTTTCGATGCCGAGCAGGTTGAGCCCCAGTCGCAGGGTGCGGGCCGTCAGGTCGCAAAGGCGCATGCGGCTCAGGCGCGTGTCGTCGTCCGGGGCCTTGAGCACCGGGCACGCCTCGTAGAAGCGCATGAATTCCGCGGCCAGCTCGTACAGATAGCCGCACAGGATATGCGGGGCGAGCTCGCTCGCCACGGCGTCGAGCGTCTCGCCGAACCGCGCCAGGCGCAACGCGAGCGTTCGTTCGGCGGGCGTGTCGAGCCGCAGCGTGACGCCGGGAGCGTACACATCGGGGGTGCCGAACCGGTCGGCGGCTTTGCGATAGATCGAGCGGATGCGGGCGTAGGCATACATCATGTACGGTGCCGTGTTGCCCTGCATCGCGAGCATCCGATCCCAGTTGAACACGTAATCGCTCGCGCGGTCGTTGCGTAGATCGGCGTATTTCACCGCCGCCACCCCGACCCGCCGCGCGATCTCGCGTTTCTCCGCATCGGAAAGCGGCTCGGTGGGCCGGCCTTCGTCGGCGGCGGCGCGGTCGCGCTGATCGAGCAGCTCGAACGCGCGGCGTTCGGCCTCGTCGAGCAATTCACGCAGCTTGACGTTTTCGCCCTCGCGTGTCTTGAGGGGCCGTTTGTCGTTGCCGAGCACACTCCCGAACGTGACGTGTTCGAGGCGCACGTGCTCCGCGGCCCAGCCGACGGCGCGCGCGACGGCGAAAAGCATCTCGAAGTGGAGTTTCTGACGCGGGTCGGTGACGTAGATCACGCGGTCGGCGCCGAGCTCCTTGATCCGGTAGCGTAGCGCGGCCAGGTCGGTGGTGGCGTAGAGGTAGGCCCCGTCGGATTTCCGGACGATCATCGGCAGCTCGTTGCCGTCGGGTTTGCGGAAGCGTGGCTCGCCGTTCTCGTCGTAGAAGAAGATGCACACGGCGCCCTCGTCCTCGCGACACTCGACCCGTGCGCCGTCGTGCGCCGCCCCTGCCCCGGGTGCGAGCTTCTCGCGCAGCTCCGCCACGACCGCTGCGAGCCGGTCGTTGTAGAAACTCTCGCCGCAGACGTCGTCGTCGGTCAGCAACACGTTGAGCCGGTGGTAGTTGTCGAGGAACGCGCGCCGGCTGGCAGCGCGCACGGTTTGCCAGATGTGCAGGGCTTCGGGATCGCCCGACTGAAGGCGGCCGACGGCGTTACGAGCCGCCGTCGCGAATGCCGGATCGCGCTGGAACCGCTGTTGGGCCCGGCGGTAGTCGTTCTCGATCGCGGCGAGCACCTGGTCGTGATCCTCGCCGGCGGGGATGGGATGCTCGGCGTAGTGCATGATCAGCATACCGAACTGGGTGCCCCAGTCGCCGACATGGTTCTGGCGGATCACCTCGTGCCCCTCGAACGCCAGCACGCGGGCGAACACGTCGCCGATGATCGTGCTGCGCAGGTGCCCGACGTGCATCTGTTTGGCGATGTTGGGCGAGGAGTAGTCGATGACGACGGTTTCGGGGGTTGCGGTCCGCACGAGGCCGCGCCGGTCGGGCGCGGGTTCGTCGCGTGGGGCGCGGATCGACCGGAGGTAGTCCGCGAGGAACTCGCGCCGCAGCCGGAGGTTGATGAAGCCGGGGCCTTCGACCTTGGGTGGTTCGGTGAGGTCGTCGAGCCGGGCGGCTTCGACGATCCGCTGGGCGATGTCACGCGGCTTGGCGCGCAGAGGCCGGGCCAGCGGCATCGCCGCGTTGCACTGGTAGTCGCCGAATTTCGGATCGCCGGCCGGCCGCAGGACCGGGTCGACCTCGCCGGGGGTTTTCCCGGTGACCTGCGCGATCGCGTCGGCCAACCGGGCCGCCAGAATCCTGATCAGACTGTCGTGGTACATGGTCGTCGGAGGCTACCCGCTGGATGCGGAGTTGGCAACGCGATGTCTGCGCGTTGTCGGCGCGCCGCGATGCGGTTGCCACGCATACGGGCCGAGGGCGTGTTCAATAATCGTCGTCGTCTTCTTCCTCTTCTTCCATCTGGGCGGTCGTGACCGCGGTTTTCTCGAGGATATGGTCGAGTCGTTTGCGGACCAGCGGGAGGAAGACGACGTGGGGGATGCGGCGCAACTCGCGAGTGCCGGTGGCGTTGTAGACGATCAGGGTACCGGCGCACGCGAGCAGCAGTTCGAGCACGTCGGGGTAGGACGTGCGGATCGTCTTGGCCCCGCGGCCGAGCGAATCATCGGACTTGCCGAAGGCGTAGTGTTCGAACTCGTTGTGGGTGATTCGCCACTTGTCGTTGACCCGGGCCCAGAAGATCATCACGAGGTAGGGCACCGCGAGCATGACGCTGACCGCCAGCCCGAAGCCGCGGTTGTATTGCACGTCGAGGCCCGCGAACCAGCGGTAGATATCGCCGAAGAGCGTGAAGCCCTTGACATCCTGAAGCCAGAGCCCGAGCACCCAGATGGCGGCGATCAGCACCACCCAGAAGCCCGCCTCGTTGCGGCCGATATCCACGCCGAGCGTCAGCGTAACCACCAGCAGCACCCAGATATAGATCCACCCAAGGACTTCGAGCCGGTGCGAAACGTAGGGGTTTGTTTGCGCCGGTGGATTTTGGGCGGATTCGGCGCTTGTCTCGGTCGCCGCTTTGGGTTGGGGAGCGGGCGCGGCCTGGCGCGCCTCGTACTGGGCCACGGTGGCGGAGATGGGCTCGTGCGGTGCTCCGAAGGGGTAGAGGACGAAACCGGCGAGCACCAGCGGCCAGATGAACAGCAGCTTGGGATAGGTCACGAACTTGACTTCGTGGCGGCGTTCATTTTTGTCCGCGGCGCTGGGGGAGCGTTTTTTCGACTCGTGGATCGCGTCGGTTTTTGAACCAGGCGTTGCGGAAGCGCTGGTGTTCTCGTCGGGGGTTGTCGTCACGGCGTGCTCCTTTGTTCTGCCAGATCGACTGCGAACATTGTGACGCGAGTCCGGCCGGTCGTACAGATGACCGCGGAAAAACGGGCGGGGCGACCGGCCCAGCCGGCGTACTAGAGCTCCTCGAAGCGCGCGGTGAAGTGACGCAGCGCGGGAGGTTCCGAAACGATCCGCAGACCGCGCAGCGTACCGCGGTTGGCGAAGACCTCGCCGATCGCCTCGATCACGTAGTCGATGTGGCTCTGCGTATAGACGCGGCGCGGAATCGCGAGGCGCACCAGCTCCATCGGCGGAGGGTTGCCGTCCTGTCCGAACATCACGCTACCGATTTCGACCGCGCGGATGCCGGCGTGGCGGTAGAGGGCGCAGACGAGCGCCTGGCCGGGAAACTGCGCGGGGGGGATGTGGGGACAGAAGTGTTTGGCGTCGATGTAGATGGCGTGGCCGCCGGGGGGTTCGACGATCTGGACACCGGCGTCGAGCAGTCGCTCGCCGAGGTAGGCGGTACTGCGCACGCGATACTGGAGGTAGTCCTCGTGAACGACCTCCTCGAAGCCCTGTGCCATCGCTTCGAGGTCGCGGCCCGCGAGCCCGCCGTAGGTGACGAAGCCCTCGGTGAGGATGAGCAGTTCATCGGCTTTCTGGGCCAGGTGATCGTCGCGCAGCAGGAGGAGGCCGCCGATGTTGACGAGCCCGTCCTTCTTCGCGCTGATGGTGGCTCCGTCCACGAGGTCGAACATGTCGCGGACGATTTCGCGCACGGAACGATCCTGCTGTCCCGGCTCGCGGAGTTTGATGAAGTAGGCGTTTTCGGCGAAGCGGCAGGCGTCGAGGAAGAGAGGCAGCCCGTAGTTGCGGCACACGGCGCGGACGGCGCGGATGTTTTCCAGGCTGACCGGCTGGCCGCCGCCGCTGTTGTTCGTAACGGTGAGCATGACGAGGGGGATGTTTTGGGGTCCGGTCTCGCGGATGAGGTTTTCGAGTCGCTCGAGATCCATATTGCCCTTGAAGGGGTGGCGGCTGGCGGGCTGTTTTCCCTCGTCGATCACCAGGTCGATCGCGCGGGCGCCGGTGTGTTCGATGTTGGCGCGGGTGGTGTCGAAGTGGCTGTTGTTGGGGACGACCTTGCCGGGTCCGCCGACGAGTTCGAACAGAATGCGCTCGCTGGCGCGGCCCTGGTGGGTGGGAAGAATGTGGGCAAAGCCGGTGATTTCGCGGATCTTGTCGCGAAAGACGTACCAGCTTTTCGCGCCGGCGTAGGATTCGTCGCCCCGCATGATCCCCGCCCACTGAAGGCTGCTCATCGCGCCGGTACCGCTGTCCGTCAGCAGGTCGATCAGTACGTCTTCGGCACGAATCAGGAAGAGATTGAAGCCGGCGTCACGCAGGATCTGCTCGCGCTGCCGGCGCGTGGTCATGCGGATCGGTTCGACGACCTTGATACGAAACGGTTCGATGATCGTTTTCATGACTGGTGGTTCCGTGGATTCAGGGTTGCCACGCGCGCAGCGGCGCGAGCAGCGATGTCGCCTGGGTTTCTCCGAGCAGCGCGGCGAGCGGGGCGTTACAAGCTGCCGCCGTCGCCCGTTCATAATCCCGCCGGGCCGCTTCCGCCGCAATGGCAGCACCCCACAGCGTGACGGCGAGCATCAGCCAGGTACCGGCGGCGACCGCGCCGAGCCGGTGAGCTCGTCCGCCGGCGGTTTTCCGGGTCAACCGCGAGGCGACCGCGATCAGGACGAGCACGAGCAACGCCGCCACCAGCGGGCTGACCGGGCAGTAGCGCAGCGCGGAGCAGTCGGCGCGAAAATCGGCGCGGATCAGGTCCGGTCGAAGGGCGATCCAAAGTATGCCACCGACGGCCACCACGATCGCCGCCGCGGCGCCCGCGAGGAACATGCGGCGATCATTCGGCGGGGCGATGGCGCGGAACAGCCAGGGTGCGAGGCCGATGGTGAGCAAGGCGGCCACCGCCAGAGCCACGGCCAACCAGACCGTCAGTGCCGCCCGCGTGGTGAGGGTTTGGCTTGCGCGCGGGGCGAGTGCGGGTTTCTGGTATGCCGCGAGCACGTCCAGGGGGCGGCGGGCGATTTCGGCTCGGTACCGGTTGCGCCACTGGCGCAGATTGGCGGCGATGGCTTGTGCCTGTTCGCGTGGGGCGCCGTCGCGTTCGAGCGTATCGGCCAGCAGGTCGGCCGCCAACAGCCGGAGCGTCGGCGGTCCGGGATCGAGTACCCACTGGCGCAGCAGACGGTTTCGCACGGTGCGACAGGTGCGGGCTGCGGCCGTGTCGCCCGCGTGCCGGCGTTGTGCGATCATCTCGTCGAGGTCTCCGACGAAGCGCTGGAGGAACGGGCCGTGGTCGTGACCCACCGCCCACTGTGCCAGCGTGCAAGCGGTTCCGGGGCCGAGCCCGGCAGCGCCATACTCCCGCGTCAAGGCGGCGAGGAGATCATCGAGCAAATGGGCGAAGTCCCCCCGCTCGATGCCTTCGAGATACGGTCGCACGGCGGTCCACCGCTGGTCCGGGGGGGCTCCGGCCTGGTGTAGTTCCCAGAGGCGAGCCGCGGCCCGCTGCAAGCGGCCGAGTTGAGACGCCGTCGTTCCGGCCAGGACCTGATCGAGCTGAGTTTCGAGCTGCGCCGGCGTGGCGCGACCCATCGCCGCCGCGGTCAGCGCCCGGCTGGCCTGCAAGAACCGATACGCGGCCACCGCCTGCGGCGAGCGCAACGCTCGTCGGTACGCCGCCTGTTGCTCCGCCCGCGGGAAGAAGCGGGCCTGCACCGCGATTTTCGGCACCGCGCGCCAGAAGCGTAGTGTCGCGCAGCCGGCCGGCAACGTCACCACGATCGCGGCGACGCATATGGCCAGCGACAATCGGCGCCGTGTCCCCGATGTGCGCGTGCGTTTCGCCTTCATGCGCGCAAGCTACGGCCGCGGGCCACCGGGGGCAAGGCCGCCGAACGTGGCCCATCCGCCGGGCAACCGCGCGCCCGGCGTAGACGGGGAGTTTGTGCGGCTGGTCGCGGCCGGGCGCGGGGAGTCAGGGTTGGCGTCCGGCCGGCTGGACGACTTTGGTCGAGGGGCGGCGGCGTGGTCGGCGAAACGCGGGGACTTCGACGGGAACCGGGTCGATGTTCCAGATGTCGCGGGCGTATTCGCTGACGGCGCGATCGCTCGAGAAGTATCCCATCCGCGCCACGTTGAGAATCGCGGCCCGGTCCCAGCGCCGGGGGTCGCGCCAGAGCGTATCCACGCGCTGCTGGGCTTCCAGGTACGACTCGACATCGGCCAGGAGCATGTAGTAGTCGCCCTCGTTGAGCAGCCAATCGAAGATCGGCCGGAACAGCTCCGGCGAGCCGGCGTTGAACTGGCCGTTCGAGATCGCGTGGATGGCGCGGCGGACCTCCTCGTTGCGGTGGTAGACGCTCCAGGGATCGTGCCGCGAGCGTTTGGCCAGCACCTCCTCGGCGTTGAGCCCGAACAGGAAGAAGTTTTCCTCGCCGACGGCCTCGCGAATCTCGATATTCGCTCCGTCGAGCGTTCCGATGGTCAGCGCGCCGTTGAGCGCGAATTTCATGTTGCCGGTACCGGAGGCTTCCATGCCGGCGGTGGAAATCTGCTCGGAGAGGTCCGCGGCGGGGATGATCTTCTCGGCCAGCGAGACGCGGTAGTTGGGCAGGAAGAGCACCTGGAGTTTGCCGGCGACGCGGTCGTCGCGGTTGATGGTGCGGGCGACGTCGTTGATGAGCTTGATAATCAGCTTGGCCCGCGAGTAGGCCGGGGCCGCCTTGGCACCGAAGAGGACGACGCGCGGGACGACGTCGTCCTGGTTGCCATCGAGCAGTCGATGGTAGCGTACCACGACCTGGAGGATGTTCAGCAGTTGCCGTTTGTACTCGTGCAAGCGTTTGACCTGTACATCGAAAAGGGCCTCGTCCGAGATGCGCAGGCCGAGGTGCCGGGCGATTCGCTGTGCGAGGCGATGTTTGTTTTCGCGTTTGGTCACGCGGAATCGTTTCTGGAAGTCGGCGTCGTCGGCGAGCGGTTCGAGCCGGCGCAACTGGTCGAGGTCGCGGATCCAGCCGTCGCCGATGTGCTCGGTGATGAGGCCGGCCAGGCCGGGGTTGCACGCTGCCAGCCACCGTCGCGGCGTAACACCGTTGGTCTTGTTGGAGAACTTTTCGGGCCACAGCTCGGCGAAGTCGGGTACGAGGCGGCTGCGGATCAGCTCGGTGTGGAGGGCGGCGACGCCGTTGACGGCGTGACTGCCGACGATCGCGAGGTGGGCCATGCGGACCGACTTGGGCTCGTCCTCCTGGATCAGGGACATGCGTCGCTTCCGGTCGGCGTCGCCGGGCCAGCGCTGCTCGACCTGTTTGAGGAAGCGGGCGTTGATTTCGTAGATGATCTGGAGGTGGCGTGGCAGGACGCGTCCGATGAGGTCCACGGGCCAGACTTCGAGCGCTTCGGGCAGCAGCGTGTGGTTGGTGTATCCGAAGCACGGCACGGTCAGCTCCCACGCCCGTTCCCAGGCAAGGCCGCGTTCGTCGACGAGGATGCGCATCAGCTCGGCGACAGCCAGCGCCGGGTGCGTATCGTTGAGTTGGATGGCGACCTTGTCGGGCAGGGCGTCGAGCGTGTCGTGGGTGCGCTCGTAGCGGCGAAGAATGTCCGACAGCGTGCAGGCCACGAAGAAGTACTGTTGCTCGACGCGCAGCTCGCGACCGGCGGCGATTTCGTCGCTCGGGTAGAGCACTTTCGAGATGGTCTCGCTGAGGGCCTTCTCACGCACCGCTTCGACGTATCCGCCACGGTTGAAGGCCGGCAGGTCGAAGGTTTCGGAAGCGCGGGCCGACCAGAGCCGCAGAAGGTTGACCGTGTTGACGCCGGTACCGACGATCGGCACGTCGTAGGGCAGCCCCATCACGGTGCGATAGCCTTTCCACTTCGGGCGAAAGCGTCCTTGCTCGTCCTCGACTCCTTCGACATAGCCGTACAGCCGCACGGGCGTGGTGAACTCGGGGCGGGGGATTTCCCACGGCGACCCGAAGCGTAGCCAGTAGTCCGGGTGCTCGACCTGCCATCCGTCCTCGATGGCCTGCTCGAAAATCCCGTACTCGTAGCGGATGCCGTAGCCGTAGAGTGGCAGTTCGAGGGTGGCGGCGGAGTCGATATAGCACGCGGCCAGGCGTCCGAGCCCCCCGTTTCCGAGTCCGGCATCGGGCTCGATCTCGCACAGGCGGTCGATGTCGATGCCGTAGGCGGCGAGCCCGTCACGAGCCTGCTCCCACAGCCCGAGACAGACGAGGTTGTTGCGCAGCGAACGACCGAGCAGGTACTCCATCGAGAGGTAATACACGCGCTTGGCGTCGCGCGCATGGTAGGTGCGCTGCGTGGCGATCATCCGGTCGACGATCCGGTCGCGGACCGAGAGCGCCAGCGCGTTGAAGTGGTCGTGGGGCGTCGCGGACTCCCACCCCTCGGCCTGGGTGAAGCGGACGTGGTGGAGGAATCCCTCGATCAGGGCGTCCCGGCGGGCGTTGCGTTTTCGCGTTTGCCCTGCGGGAGTTCTGGGCGTTCGGGGAGTCGAGTCGCTCGTCCGGGTTGTTTGCGTGGAAGTGTTGGGATTGCTCATCGGTAGGCTCCGTGCCGACCCGTGCCGGTAACATGCACGCATTAGACGCAGTTGCTCCGATAAATTCAATGGTCGGAGGTATGGCGCAAGGGGGGATTGCCCGTGGCGGGTGGGGATGGCGGGTTGGGCCGGTGAAGCCGGCGCCGGCCGTTGGATTGCCACGCCCCCCGCGTTTGGGCTATGGTGACGCCGGATGAGGCGGGAGGTGTCGGGCGAGTTCGCCGCGGTTCCCGCGATACGAAAGGAACGGATGATGTCTCCCTTTTTCGAGCAGACGATGTATGCGAACGTCCCCGCCGGCGTGGCCCTGCCCACGGTGGTCAACGCGATCATCGAGATTCCCAAGGGCCGCCGGAGCAAGTTCGAGATCGACAAGAAAACGGGCGTGATGCGGCTCGATCGCTACCTCTATTCGTCGAGTCACTACCCGGGCGACTACGGGTTCATTCCCCAGACGCTGGCGGAGGACGGGGATCCGCTCGATGTCCTCGTGATGGTCAACGAGCCGACGTTCAGCGGGTGCCTGATCGAAACGCACGTCGTGGCGCTTTTCCGCATGAGCGAAGCGGGAATCAACGACTACAAGCTGCTGGGTGTTCCCAACACGGACCCGCTGTACGAGCACATTCGCGATCTCGATGATGTGCCGCCGCACTTCCTGCGCGAGGTCGAGCACTTCTTCGCGACGTACAAGGAGCTCGAAGGGGTCTCGATCGAAACGGACGGATTCGCGCCGGCGTCCGAGGCGATCAAGGAAGTCAGCGCGTCGGTGGATCGCTACGTGGAACGCTTGGGCCGCCGGGCCATGGGCGACCTGGCCTGAGGGCGCACCGCGCCGGCGAGGCGACGATGCCCACATCCGTGCCCGCGATCCACGAGCCCAACCCGCTCGACCTGATGTTCTTCATCGCGGACGAAGCCGCCCGCGGCCTGGGCCTGCCCAATCTCAATATCCAGATCATCCTCGAACTCGACGGCCGACTCGACGAGCATCGGCTGCGCCGGGCCGTGGGGGCGTTGTTGCGGCGTCATCCGGCGGCGGGCGGGCGCCTCGTGAAGACGCCGGTGAGCGGCCGGCCGCGCTGGCGTCTTGGGCAAACCGCTCGCGACGTGGTGGAGCGCATCGTGCGGGTGTGGGAGGAAGATGCGGTCGGTCCGGTGTCGTTGCACGAGCGGATCGAGGCGTTGTACAACGAATCCATCGTCGCGCCGGAACTGCCGCCGCTGCGGGTTCACGTGTTGCGCTCGGCGGCGCGGGGCGACGTGTTGATGGTTCGATTCCGACACGCGTTGATGGACGCGCGCGGAGCGACGTTTTTCCTCGAAGACCTCGACGAGCTTTACGCGCACGACGCGCCGGATGCGCTGCCTGCGCCGGCGGTCGCGGACGACGACGCCTACGGTCGGCTGACGGGCGAGTGGCCGCTGACCCGGCGACTGCGGGAGACGCTGGCGGCGCTGAAGACGGGGCGGCGGTCGGAGGCGCCCGCGGCGACGCTGGCGGATCCGTCGGTGCCGCTGGAGCGCGCGGGTCGGTTGCGGATCGTGCATCGTCGCCTCGATCCCGCCGGGATGCAGGCGGTGCGCGACGCGGCGCTGCGCGTGTGCGGATTTGGTCGTTTCGGCGATTTTCTGCGGGCTTGTGCGCTCAAAGCGTTGGCGCACGCCTTGCCGCACACACCCGCGCCCGACACATCGCTGCGCACACTCAACCTGGTCAACCACCGCAAACGCCGGGCGCGCACACCCGTGTGTCGCAACCTGACGAGTGCGGTTCCGCTGGCGGTGTCGGCGGGTTCCGTGGATGACATCGTGGCGACCGCGGACCGACTGCGTGACCAGATGCTGGCGCACATGGCGGCGGGGTTTTCGGCGCGGCAGTTCGCCGTCCTGGCCCAACTGACGCGGCTGCCGATCGGGCTGGCGGCGGCGGTCGTGCGGCGGGGCTGGACGGCGCCCGCGGGTGGGGGCGGGTTGTTCCGTCCACCATCGCTGCCGCTGGGACTGATGGGAGCGTTCACACGTCCGATGGAGACGTTCTGCACGCTGGGGCTGCGGAATTATTACGGCATGGCGACGGCTCGCCCGCGACCGGGTTTGACGATCGACGTGAACCTTACCGAACGCGGCATGAACCTTTGCGGAGCGTTCTACGAAGGACTCGTGGCGCGTACGCGCATCGAGCGGCTGCTCGACGGGATGATCGAGCTCATGCGCACCGCGGCGCCGTCCTGAGCGGGTGCGATCGCTGGTTCCGATCCGGTTGCTCGAAAACGACGAACCCCTCCCGATCCGGTATAAAAGAGGACCGCGGTGGCCAGCCCCTGCGCCCACTGCCCCACCGAGGTCCAGACTCGCATGGCCGCGTTGCGCAGCGACAGTCCGATCCAGTACGTCAAGGGTGTCGGCCCCTACCGCGCCCGCCTGTTCGCCACGCTCGGCATTCACACCGTCGCCGATTTGCTGGCGTATTACCCGTTCCGCTACGAAACCGAGATCGGCTGCGTCGAAATCGCCGATCTGCGGCCCGGCACGACGGCGACCGTCCGGGGCGAAGTGCTCGATCTCAAGCGGCGGTGGAAATCGCTGAAGGTGACAATCACCGACGGCAGCGAGGTGTGCACGCTGCGCTGGTTTCAACAACGTCATCCGCCGCGCGGCTTGTTCGAAGGCGCGCTGGTCATCGCGACGGGCAAGGTGCAGGAGTACGACGGTCGGCCGGAACTGGTTCAGCCGCGGATCCAGACGTTTCCGCCGAACACGGTGTTGGCGGGGCCGTCGGGAGGTGCGCGGCTGGTGGGCGTGTACCACGCGAACGACCGGATCAAGTCGCCGACGATACGGCGGGCGGTGGAGGCGGTGTTGGCCCAGGGGCCGCTGGCGGTGGAAGAGGTTCTGCCGGCGGAGCTGTGCCGGTCGCGCGACTGGCCCTCGCGGGCGCAAGCGGTGCGGGCGATGCACCAGCCGCGTGATGAGGCCGAGCTGGAGCGTGCTCGTCGCCGGCTGGCGTACGAGGAGTTTTTCCTGATGGAGCTGGCGCTGGCGCTTCGGCGGTATCGCCAAGTCGCGCTCCTGGCGGGGCGCAAGCTGTATGTCACGCCCGAGATCGATCGGCGGATCCGGGCTCGGTTTCCGTTTGCGCTGACGGCGGCGCAGGACCGGGTGATCGGCGAGATCGCGCGCGACCTGGAGAGCGGCCACCCGATGACCCGCTTGCTTCAGGGCGACGTGGGAAGCGGCAAGACGGTGGTGGCGCTCTGGGCATGCCTGGTCGCCGTCGCCAACGGGCGCCAGGCGGCGATCATGGCGCCGACGGAAATCCTCGCGCAGCAGCACCTGGCGAGTATCGAGCGGTACCTCGCCGGCAGTCGTGTTCGGCGGGCGCTATTGCGTGGCAAGCTGACCCGTGCCGAGCGGTCGGAAACGCTGGCGGCGATCGAGGCGGGCGAGATCGACCTCGTCGTGGGGACGCAGGCCCTGCTCGAGAAGGACGTGGCTTTCGCCGATCTCGCGATGGTCGTCGTGGATGAGCAGCACAAGTTCGGGGTTGCGCAGCGCGCGCAGATTCGCACGAAGGGGCCGATGCCACACTACCTCGTCATGACCGCCACGCCGATCCCGCGCACGCTTTCGATGACGGTGTTCGGCGATCTGGACGTTTCGGTAATCGACGAAATGCCTCCCGGCCGCGGGCAGACGATCACCAAGGTGGTCACGTCGCGGAAGTGGCGGACGGTGATGCGTTACGTGCGCGGACGCCTGGAGGCGGGCGAACAGGCCTACGTTGTCTGTCCGCTGATCGGTACGGACGAAACGCCGATCGAAACGCTCCCCGGCGGTGTGCCGGAAGGGGCCGGGGCCGGCGGATCAGACCGGAAACGTAGCGGGCCGCCCCTGGTGTCCGCCAAGGCGGCCCACGAGCGGTTGGTGTCGGGGCCGTGGCGGGGATTGCGGGTCGGGTTGCTGCACGGGGGGATGAAGCCGGCGGACAAGCAGGCGGTCATCGGTGCGTTCGCGGCG
>Ga0256841_1001512_pt1 | contig 19870 bp, 15 predicted proteins | sample 356308metaG_FD_185971 | JGI IMG/M metagenome (GOLD analysis project Ga0256841, IMG submission 185971) | Hydrothermal vent microbial communities from Mid Atlantic Ridge, Atlantic Ocean - 356-308 | ecosystem: Environmental > Aquatic > Marine > Hydrothermal vents | place: Atlantic Ocean: Mid... | reverse complement strand
TTACCTTTCTTGGCCAGGGCCTGGGTAATGGCTGCCGTTAAAGTCGTCTTACCATGATCCACATGACCAATGGTTCCGATATTCACATGGGGCTTACTTCTATCAAATTTTTCTTTAGCCATGTCTCCTCCAGGGATTTTTTCAAACTTTCCTAAGCACCTTTAGTGCCGGCTATAATTTCTTCCGCCAAACTCTGCGGTATTTTATCATAATGAGAGAACTGCATGGTGTATATGGCCCGGCCCTGCGTAATGGACCGCAACTGAGTAGCATAACCGAACATTTCACTCAAAGGAACCAACCCGTCCACAATCTGCGCATCTCTTCTGGGAAGTATCCCGGAAATTTTACCACGTCTTGAATTTAAATCACCGATCACGTCCCCCAAATACTCTTCGGGCACTACCACTTCAATGCTAAAGATAGGTTCCAGTAAAGCCGGTCCTGCCTTCTTCGCACCATTTTGAAAAGCCATGGATCCGGCGACCTTGAAAGCCATTTCGCTCGAATCGACTTCATGATACGATCCGTCAAACAGACGCACTTTCACATCTTCCACCGGGAATCCAGCCAGTACACCGTTTCGCATGGCAGTTTCAATGCCCTGTTTAACGGGATTGATGTACTCCCTGGGAATCACACCCCCCACAATGGCGTCGATAAATTCAAATCCTTTGCCGGGCTCATTCGGTTCCATCTCAATTTTTACATGGCCATACTGGCCACGGCCGCCCGACTGACGGATAAATTTCCCTTCGGCTTCGACCTTTTTGGTAATTGTTTCCTTATAGGCTACTTCCGGTTTACCGACATTGGCGCCCACTTTAAATTCGCGTAATAAACGATCAACGATAATTTCCAGGTGTAATTCACCCATGCCGCTGATAATCGTCTGGCCCGTTTCTTCGTTGGTACGGATACGGAAAGTAGGATCTTCGTCACTCAATTTAGCCAGAGACTGGCTCAGCTTTTCCTGATCCGCCTTGGTCTTCGGTTCGATTGCCACGGAAATAACCGGCTCCGGAAAACTCATGGATTCAAGCACGATCCGCTTTTTAAAATCACAAAGAGTATCCCCGGTACGCGTATTCTTCAGTCCCACCACGGCAACGATATCACCGGCGGCAACAGACTGAATATCCTCCCGGTGATTGGCATGCATTCGTAATAAGCGCCCGACCCGCTCTTTTTTTCCGCTAATCGAATTATAGACATAGGAACCGGCCTGAACCACACCGGAATAGACCCGAATATAGGTTAAACGGCCTACGTAAGGATCAACCATTATTTTAAAAGCCAGGGCCGAGAAAGGCTCCTCATCCAGGGGTTTACGAACCACTTCTTTATCTTTATCCGGATCCGTTCCAATCACGGAACCCTTATCAAGAGGCGAGGGTAAATAATCAATAACCGCATCCAATAAGCGCTGTACCCCTTTATTTTTGAAGGCAGAACCGCATAAAACCGGAACAATTTTACCATCCAGGGTAGCTTTACGAATGGCCGCTTTTAACTCGTCCACCGTTATTTCTTCACCCTCAAGATATTTTACCATTAATTCTTCATCATATTCGGAAACCGCTTCCAGAATTTCGTTACGATACTTTTCGGCATCGCTCTCCATATCCTTGGGGACCTCCCCCTCTTCATATAATGCACCGAGAGAGCTTTCATTATAGAGAACCGACTTCATAGTAACCAGATCCACCAGGCCGGTAAACATGTCTCCGGCACCGATCGGAATCTGAATGGGAACGGGATTTGCACCGAGACGTTTTTTAATCTCCTGCAAAACACCGTAGAAATCAGCCCCCGTACGGTCCATCTTATTAATAAAGGCCAGACGGGGAACACCATACTTATCAGCCTGACGCCAAACCGTTTCCGATTGGGGTTCAACCCCACCGACCGCACAGAACAAAGCGATGGACCCGTCCAGAACTCGAAGAGAACGCTCCACTTCCACTGTAAAATCCACATGTCCGGGGGTATCGATAATGTTAATCATCGTCTTTTTCCAGAACACCGTGGTTGCCGCAGAAGTAATCGTAATACCGCGTTCCTTTTCCTGATCCATCCAATCCATGGTAGCAGCGCCATCATGGACTTCACCCATACGGTGCAAACGACCGGCATAATACAGAATTCTCTCTGTAGTGGTTGTTTTCCCGGCATCAATATGGGCCATAATGCCTATATTACGTATATTTTGTTTTTCGGTTTTCTTCTGTGCCATAATTCAGTACTGCAATCTACCATCTAAAGTGGGCAAAAGCTTTATTCGCCTCCGCCATTTTATGTGTATCTTCTCGTTTTTTAACTGAGGCGCCTTCATTACGATAAGCAGCCATAAATTCATTTGCCAGACGCTCTGCCATGGTGCGCTCGCTGCGCAACCTGGAATAGCGAACCAACCAGCGGATCGCCAAAGCCTGACGCCTGCTGGAACGGACCTCGACCGGAACCTGATAAGTAGCCCCACCCACACGACGTGATTTCACCTCTAACACAGGCGCTACATTTTCCATGGCCTTGATAAACACCTCTAAAGGATCTTTCTTCATCTTTTTTTGAATCATGTCCATGGCATCATAAAAAATTTTTTCGGCAACGCTTTTCTTACCGCTTAACATCAATCCATTCACAAACTTAGCGACCACTACATTTTTATATTTCGGATCCGGAAGAATGGATCTTTTTTGAGGCCTTCTTCTTCTTGGCATCTCAACTCCACTTAACGTTGTTTACTTATTTAGGTTTTTTGGTTCCGTATTTCGATCGAGCCTGGCGACGGTCTTCCACTCCGCTTGTATCGAGGGTTCCGCGTACAATATGATAGCGAACACCGGGTAGATCTTTTACACGACCACCACGAATCAGAACGATCGAATGCTCCTGTAAATTATGTCCCTCTCCGGGAATATAGGATGTCACTTCAATTCCGTTTGTCAAACGTACACGGGCAACTTTGCGCAAAGCGGAATTCGGCTTCTTAGGCGTTGTTGTATATACACGTGTACAAACCCCTCTTTTCTGTGGACAATTTCCCAAAGCCGGTGCTTTGGTCTTCTTTATAACTACTTTTCGTCCCTTACGGATCAGTTGATTTATCGTGGGCAAAACCCGACCTCCCAAAAAAGTTACAGATTCAGAATTTAATACTTTTCTTTAATGATTTCAAATCTAATTTTCATTTTCTTCGGTAGTTTTTTCTACCTCACCATCCGCTGTTTCTTCCGTTTCCGAGAGATGTATCTCTTCGACTTCTTCCTCATCCACATCCATCATCATATTATTATAAGTTTTCATACCGGTTCCGGCGGGGATGAGGTGACCCATAATCACATTCTCTTTCAATCCGATCAGATCATCTTCCTTCCCGGAGATAGCCGCATCGGTTAAAACCTGGGTTGTTTCCTGGAAAGAAGCAGCGGATATAAAACTCTTTGTGGTTAATGCGGCCTGGGTAATACCGAGCAACAGAGGTTTAAACGAAGCCGGTTGCGCTTTACGGAATTTCACCGGTTTTTTCTTCGCTTTTCTCAGGTCCTTGTTGATCATATCCACACTCTTTTTGTCCGTTAAAGAGCCCTCACGGAAAAGAGAATCACCCGGATCGGTAACCACGATCCTGTTAACCACCTGAGCGTTTCCTTCGAGGAAATCGATCTTGTGGATTTTATCGCCGGGCAGAAAGGATGTATCACCGGGATCGTCGACGATTACTTTTTGCAGCATCTGGCGAACGATCACGCCGATATGCTTGTCATTTATTTTCACACCCTGCAGACGATACACTTCCTGAATCTCATTCACAAGATACTCCTGTACCTTGGCCGGACCTTTGATATTCAGAATATCTTCCGGAGATACCGCACCGTCCGTTAAACGTTCCCCGGCTTCAACGAAATCATTTTCATGGACCAGAATATGCATGCCATGAGGAACGGAATATTTCTTCGTTTCCAATTCGGATTCGACAATCAGTTCACGCACACCGCGTTTCACGGCGCCGAATTTTACATATCCTTCGATTTCACTAACCACCGCCCGGGTCTTAGGCTGACGGGCTTCAAAAAGTTCGGCAACCCTGGGAAGCCCCCCTGTAATATCACGGGTTTTACCGATCTCACGGGGAATCTTTACCAGCACATCACCGGCACTAATTTTTTCTCCGTCATTGACATGCAGGAAAGCTTTGACCGGGATAATGTACTGGGCCAGTTTCTCACCGTTTTTATCCACGATAAAAATCTGTGGATTCAGGTTTTTATTTTTCGATTCAATAATGACCCGTTGTTTACGACCGGTTTGTTCATCCAATTCTTCCCGGAAAGTTTGACCATCGAGAATATCAACGAATTTGACTATACCGGCCCGTTCGTTAATAATGACCGAAGAGTAAGGATCCCAGTCGAACAGGATATCTCCCTTCTTGATCGATACATTATCTTTGGCCCGCAACGTGGACCCATAGGGAACATTATAGGTGGTTATATTACGACCTTCTTTATCCAGTATTTCGATCTTACCGTTCCGGCCCGTAACCACCTGTTCTTTATTTTTATTTTTCACCGTCCGGATATTTATGAATTTCGTCAGGCCCTCTACCTTGGAATCGATATGCGATTCTGCGGCAATATGGGCAGCCGTTCCGCCGATATGGAAAGTACGCAAGGTTAGCTGTGTACCCGGCTCGCCGATACTCTGGGCAGCCATAACACCGACCGCTTCGCCCACACCGACCAGGTTACCCGTAGCCAAATTCCTTCCATAGCACAAAGCGCAGATTCCGTGTTTGGCTTCACAGGTTAATTCGGTTCGCACCCGCACAACCTGAATGGAAGACTGGTTGATCTTTCCGGCAACTTCCTCATCGATCATTTCACCGCGTTTAACCAGCACCTCATTGGTAACGGGATCAATGGCGTCTGCCGCCGCAACCCGGCCTAACACACGATCGGAAAGAGGCTCGATAATCTCTTCTCCCTCTTTTAAATCGGTGATTTCCTGACCCAAAATGGTGCCACAATCATGCTCGGTTACAATAACATCCTGAGCAACGTCAACGAGACGGCGGGTCAGATAGCCGGCATCGGCAGTCTTTAAGGCCGTATCGGCCAGACCCTTACGTGCCCCGTGGGTCGATATGAAATATTCGATTACGGAAAGGCCTTCCAAAAAATTGGCTGTAATGGGGTTTTCAATAATTTCACCCGTTTGACCGGTCAGGGATTTCTGAGGTTTAGCCATTAAGCCACGCATGCCGGCCAATTGTCGGATCTGTTCTTTACTGCCCCGGGCGCCCGAATCGGACATCATAAACAGGGGATTAAATCCCTGATCCGCGGATTGCAACTTCCGGAACATGGTCTCAGCCACATCCGAAGTTGCCCGGGTCCAGATATCAATGATCTTATTATAACGCTCACCGTCGGTAATAATACCCCGCTCATACTGTTCCTGAATTTCATCCACCTCGCCCTGAGCCATGTCCACCAGGACCTTCTTCTCCGGTGGAATAACAATATCGGAGAGCGCAACCGAAACTCCGGATTTCATGGCGCTTACAAAACCGAGTTCTTTTAAATTATCCAAAAATTCGGCAGTAGCTTTATTTCCCGCTTTTCTGTAACACAACGAGATAATCCCGGAGATGGTTTTCTTGGAAAGCAATTCGTTCACATACCCTAATTCTTTAGGTACGATACGATTGAACATTACGCGCCCCGTGGTGGTCTCGATCATTTTGCCGTCAATGCGTACCGAAATTTTGGCATGCAGAGAAACCTTACCGCTGTTGTAGGCAACCAATACTTCTTCCGGTGAGGCAAATCGCATCCCCTCCCCCTTGACACCGGAGCGCATCTTGGTTATATAATAACTTCCCAAAACAATATCCTGGCTGGGAACAGCAATGGGGTTGCCGCTCGAAGGAGAGAGAATATTATGGCTGGACAGCATCAACAATTTTGCTTCCACCTGCGCTTCATAGGAAAGAGGCACATGCACAGCCATCTGGTCACCGTCAAAGTCGGCGTTAAAGGCGGCACAAACCAGAGGATGGATGCGAATAGCCTTGCCTTCGATCAATACGGGTTGAAAAGCCTGAATACCCAACCTATGAAGGGTTGGGGCCCGGTTTAACATGACGGGATGATCTTCAATAATTTCTTCCAGGATATCCCAAACTTCCGGACCACGACGTTCCACTAATTTTTTGGCACTTTTTACGGTTTTCACATAACGACGCTCTACCAGTTTACGGATAATAAACGGTTTGAAGAGCTCTATGGCCATATCTTTCGGCAGGCCGCATTCATTTAATTTCAACGTGGGTCCGACCACAATTACCGAACGTCCCGAGTAATCGACCCGCTTGCCGAGTAGGTTCTGCCTGAAACGGCCCTGCTTCCCTTTCAGCATATCGGAAAGAGACTTTAAGGGACGATCGCCGTCCGAACGCATGGCCGATGTACGTTTGGAATTATCAAACAGAGAATCGACCGATTCCTGCAGCATCCGCTTTTCATTGCGCAGGATTACTTCCGGAGCTTTGATCTCAAGCAGCTTTTTTAGACGATTATTACGGATAATCACCCGGCGATACAGATCATTCAAATCACTGGTAGCAAAACGTCCGCCTTCCAGCGGTACCAGAGGACGTAGCTCCGGAGGAATAACCGGAATCACATCCATAACCATCCACTCCGGCTTATTACGAAATTCCGTATTCTCTTCGCGCACCCGGAAGGATTCAACCACTTTCAGCCGTTTAAGGGCTTCTAATTTTTTCTGTTCGGAAGTATGCGAGCGAATTACGGCTCGCAGTTCCTGCGACAATTCTTCCACATCGATCATTTTCAACAACTGGTGAATTGCCTCGCCACCGATTTTTGCCACAAATTTATTCGGATCATCATCAGCCAGATCATCGTTCGCGTCACCATGAGCATCCAACTGATTGAAATACTCTTCCTCGTTAATGAGCTGCTTAAATTTTAAGTTACTTTTACCGGGGTTAACAACAATATAATTTTCATAATAAATTACTTTTTCCAGGTCTTTGGGAGACATGTCCAGCATATAACCGACCTTGGATGGCAGGGATCTGAAAAACCAGATATGAACAACGGGTACCGCCAGGCTGATATGGCCCATGCGTTCCCGACGGACTTTCTTTTGCGTTACTTCCACACCGCAACGGTCACAAATAATACCCTTATAACGGATGCGTTTGTATTTACCGCAATGACACTCCCAATCCTTTACCGGACCAAAAATCTTTTCACAGAAAAGACCGTCCTTTTCCGGTTTAAAAGAACGATAATTTATGGTCTCCGGTTTTGTAACCTCACCGTGGGATTGTTCTAAAATATCATTCGGTGAAGCAAGACCAATGATTATTTTATGAAATTTATTAGGTCCTCTTCTGATATTCAAAATATCAACTCCTAAATTAATATCATTTCACTTACAGGTTAAAAGGTAGGGAATAAGCGCGTTTGGCTATTCCATTCTTACCTTCAAACCAAGTCCCTGAAGCTCACGAATCAAGACATTAAACGATTCCGGAGTTCCCGGATTCGGTAAGTTTTCGCCCTTTACGATGGCTTCATAGGTTTTGGAACGGCCGGTGACATCATCACTTTTCACCGTCAGAATCTCTTGCAGAGTATAGGCGGCTCCATAGGCTTCCAGAGCCCATACCTCCATCTCACCAAAACGCTGCCCCCCGAACTGAGCTTTACCACCCAGCGGTTGCTGCGTAATCAAGGAGTACGGGCCGATGGATCGGGCGTGAATCTTGTCGTCAACCAGATGCGACAACTTCAACATATAGATATAACCAACCGTTACATCCTGATCAAACGGTTCACCGGTTCGGCCGTCATTCAGACGAATTTTACCCGATTCCGGCAATCCGGCCTTTTTCAACTCTTCAACGATGTCTTCATAACTGGCACCGTCGAAGACAGGGGTCGCATAGTTTTTTCCCAGTTTGTATCCTGCCCAGCCCAGCGTCGTTTCGAAAATCTGCCCCAAATTCATACGCGAGGGTACGCCAAGCGGATTGAGAATAATGTCAACCGGGGTTCCGTCATCGAGAAACGGCATATCTTCCACGGCTACCACCCGGGAAACGACACCTTTGTTACCGTGCCGGCCGGCCATCTTATCGCCAACGGACAGCTTGCGCTTCTCAGCAACATAAACTTTTGCCAACTGAACAATACCCGGAGGCAGCTCGTCACCGACCGTGATTTTATGCTTTTCCCGTTTCAGGTCGTTTTCAATATCCGTCATCACTTTGCGGTAGTCCGAATACAGTTGGCGAACAAACGTATTTTTCGGATCCTCATCGAACCAGGTTGAATTAATATCGAGGTTCTTCACATCTATTTTACTGAACGTAGTATCGCTGATCTTTGTTTTGGCTTTAACCGCTACTTTGCCGTCCACATAGCGAATACCGACCGTTTTCAGGTCATGGAACTTTTCAGCAAGATTTTCCGCCAGTCGTATTTCCACGGATTTGCGTTTGCGATCCGCTTCCAGTTCCAGTTGTTCGATCAGTTTTTTCTCTTCTTTACGATCATGACCCTCTTTCTTCTTCCGTGAAAATAGCCGGGAGCTTACCACAACCCCTTTCATTCCCGGAGGAGCTTTCAGAGAGGCATCCTTTACATCACCGGCCTTGGTACCGAAAATCGCTTTCAGCAACTTCTCTTCCGGAGTCGGATCGGTCTCCCCTTTTGGGGTAACTTTTCCGATTATGATGTCTCCGGCTTTCACTTCCGCGCCGACGCGAATAATACCGTTCTCGTCCAGATCTTTTGTTGCTTCTTCACTTACATTCGGAATTTCACGAGTCAGTTCTTCTTCACCGCGTTTCGTATCCCGTACCTGTAGTTCAAAACCCTGAATATGGATCGAAGTAAATACATCATCGCGAACCAACCGTTCACTAATGATGATGGCATCTTCGAAATTATATCCGTTCCACGGCATGAAAGCCACCAGCACATTTCGACCCAGGGCCAGTTCACCGCGGTCCGTCGCACAACCGTCAGCCAGCACTTCTCCCTTTTTCACCTTTTGACCGGGTGAAACCAGGGGCTTTTGATTAATGCTGGTATCCTGATTGGTGCGGCGATACTTAATCAGATTATAGACAATCCGATCGCCCTGTTCCAGAAGACGCTCTTTTCCGGCAGTCGGCTTCTCAATTTCATCCACCTTCAAAACAATCTTATTGGCATCCACATATTCAATAACACCGGACTGCGAAGCACGAATCAAGGTACCGGAATCTTCGGCAACCCGTTTTTCCATACCGGTTCCGACGATGGGTGTTTGCGGCGTTAACAGAGGCACTCCCTGACGCTGCATGTTAGAACCCATTAAGGCCCGGTTGGCATCATCATGTTCCAGAAAAGGAATGAGCGATGCAGCCGGTGAAACGATTTGATTGGTAGCCACATCCATATAATCCAGCTCTTCGGGCTGAACAACGGGGAAGTCTCCTTTGATACGCGCTTTCACCCGATCGCGCTCAAAATGTCCGTCCTCTTTGAGCGGTGCGTTTACCTGGGCTATGGTAAAAGCATCTTCTTCGGTAGCGGACAGATACTCAATTTTTTTAGTTACAACCCCTTTTTCCACTTTACGATACGGTGTTTCAATGAAACCGAAGTCGTTTATGCGGGCATGAACACACAAGGAAGAGATCAAACCGATATTCGGCCCTTCCGGTGTTTCAATCGGACAGAGTCGTCCGTAATGAGTATAATGCACGTCACGGACTTCAAAGCCGGCGCGTTCTCGGGTCAGACCACCGGGCCCCAAAGCGGAAAGACGCCGCTTGTGAGTCAATTCCGCCAGAGGATTGGTTTGGTCCATGAATTGCGAAAGCTGCGAAGTCCCGAAAAAGGTATTGATCACCGAGGAAATCGTTCTGGCATTAACCAAATCCTGCGGAGTCAGTTTATCGGAATCACCGATGTTCATCCGCTCCTTAATGGTCCGGGCCATACGCGATAAGCCCACGCTGAACTGGGCTGCCAATTGTTCGCCCACGGTTCTAACCCGACGATTACCGAGATGATCGATATCATCCGTCTGACGAATACCGCCATGCAACTCGATCAAATATTTAATAATCGCAACAATATCTTCGCGGGTTAAGACGGTCGTGTCATACGGGATATCCAGTTCTAATTTTTTATTGATCCGATAGCGCCCCACTGCGCCCAAATCATACCGTTTTTCATTGAAAAACATTCTTTCAATCAGGGCTCGGGCCGTATCCACGTCCGGCGGTTCGCCGGAACGCAGTTGCCGATAAATAGCCTCGATCGACTGGACATCTGTCTTGGCAATATCTTTACGCAGTGTATTGGCAATCACATTCGGAGCATTCGGATCATCGATCCTGATCACGCGCAGCGATTTGATTCCCAGAGCAAGACATTGATCCACCAGATCCTGAGTTACTTCTTTGCCCTGATCGGCGACCACTTCCCCGGTAGTCTTATCGACCACATCCGCGGCCAGCGTCTTACCCAGCAACAAACCCAATTTTTTGATATTGATTTTGACTTCTTCGGACAATTGAAAAAGATCGAGGATCGTTTCGTTTGTCGCAAAGCCAATAGCCCGCAACAGCATGGTTACGGGGAATTTCTTTTTACGATCAATATAAACGTACATGACATCATTTACATCGGTTGTAAACTCCACCCATGATCCGCGGAAAGGGATGATCCTTGCAGAAAACAATGGTGTTCCGTTAGGATGTTGTGTTTCAGAGAAAAACACCCCCGGAGAACGATGTAACTGACTCACCACCACCCGTTCGGCACCGTTGATAATAAACGTGCCGCGATCGGTCATGTACGGCATATTACCGAGATAAACATCCTGTTCAATAAATTCCGTGAAATTATCCGTCTCACCGGTTACATCCTTAATCGCCAGACGCATTTTAGCCTTAATGGGCACAGCATAGCTGACCCCCCGTTCCTGACATTCCTGAACGTCGTACTTGGGTTTGTCGATATAATATTCAACAAACTGTAATTCGAAATTCCCGGCACTATCAGAAATAGGAAAGAGGCTGTTAAAAACAGCCTGCAATCCCTGACTTTTTCTCTGCTCTGGCGGAACCTTCGCTTGTAAGAAGGCTTCATAGGATCTGGTCTGGATCTCCAGAAGATTGGGATATTCCTTGACCGGTGGGATATGCATGAAAAAATGACGGTCTATCGGTTTCCTACCCTTCAAAGGTACCACCTCATTTTTAATATTTAATAAATCATTCGCTAAAAATTATTTGAGTTCGACTACGCCGCCGACTTCTTCGATCTGTTTTTTAACATCTTCGGCTTCGGCCTTGGAAACGGCTTCTTTAACCGCTTTAGGCGCGCTGTCAACCAATTCTTTCGCTTCTTTCAAACCCAAACCAGTGAGTGCGCGAACGACCTTAATTACCTGGATTTTTTTATCCCCTGGGGAAGTAAGCACTACATCAAATTCCGTCTTTTCCTCAGCACCTTCGGCAGCAGCACCGCCGGCAGCAGGGCCTGCAGCCACTGCAACAGGGGCAGCAGCAGTAACACCAAATTTATCTTCGATGTCTTTAATAAGCTCTGAAATTTCCAGCATAGTTGCTTTTTCCAGGTATGCAAGGACATCTTCTCTTTTCAAATCTGCCATTGTAACCTCCAAACTATTCGAGTATAATGAATTGTTTTCTTTTAATTATTTTTTGTATCTTTTAGAGCATCTAACGTACGCACAAATTTTTGCATCGAAGCCTGCAGAGTTCCGGCCAGCTTGGTCAGCGGAGCCTGCAAAAGACCGACGAACTGTGAAAGCAGAACTTCACGACTGGGAAGATCCGCCAATTTCGCCGCTTCCGCGGCATCAAGAACCTGACCTTCCAAAAATACCGCTTTGATCTTCAAGCGTTCTTTCTTCTTGTTGAACTCTTTGATGATTTTTGCAGGAGTTACCGGATCATCGTAACCGATCACAAACGAGGTAACACCCTGCAGATAAGGGTCCAAATCCGAAATGCCGACGCTGTTTAACGAGCGCTTGGCCAGGCGGTTTTTCAATACCTTGTACTCAACATTTTCATCGCGAAAACGCTTGCGCAGTTCGGTAACGGTTATGACATCTATCCCCGTATAGTCCGTCAGATAGACGCTTTTAGCCTGTTTAAACTTCTCTGCGTATTCCTCGATAATCGCTGTTTTTTCTTGTGTAGGCATATTCGCATCCTTCTAATTCTTATATTGCATATGAAGAAGCACTACGATCCAGAAAGATACCCGGACCCATTGAGCTTGATATAGAGATCGATTTTAAATAAGTCCCTTTGGCGGAAGCCGGCCGCATTTTTACCACCGTATTGACAAAGGTTCGAATATTTTCAATAATCTGCTCTTCATTAAACGAGACTTTTCCGATTCCGGTATGCACAATACCCGTTTTATCGACCCGAAAATCTATTTTCCCGGCTTTAATTTCTTTGACTGCATCAGCCACTCTGGGCGTTACCGTTCCACTTTTGGGATTAGGCATTAAACCGCGTGCACCAAGTATTTTACCCAGCCGGCCGACGATACTCATCACCTCAGGCGAAGCCACAGCCACATCGAAATCGAGCCAGCCACTCTTTATTTTATCCACATATTCTTCAAGACCAGCGTAATCGGCACCGGCATCCAGAGCCTCCTGCACCTTGTCTCCCTTGGCAAATACTAACACGCGTACCTTTTTACCCGTACCGTTTGGCAAGACTACCGTACCTCTTACCATCTGGTCTGCATGTCGCGGATCAACGCCTAATCTCATTGCGATTTCAACCGTCTCGTCGAATTTAGCCGTGGAAACCATTTTGAGCAGTTTCACTCCCTCTTCCAGACTATATTCAGTAGCGCGGTCTACTTTTGCAGTGAGATCCTGATAACGTTTACTTCGCTTCATTCCTACCTCATCAAATATTTAGTTACTCTACTAAAATTCCCATGCTTCGAGCCGTACCTTCTATAATACGCATAGCAGACTCGATATTCGCTGCATTCAAATCAGGCATTTTCATTTCTGCAATCTTTTTCACCTGATCCCTGGTTACTTTACCTACTTTATTCACGTTCGGCTCACCCGACCCTTTTTCCAGCCCTGCTTCTTTTAGAAGCAAATCGGAAGCGGGCGGAGTCTTGGTAATATAACTAAAAGAACGATCTGCATAGACGGTAATTTCCACCGGAATTATATACCCGGCCTTATCCTGAGTCGATGCATTGAACGCCTTACAAAATTCCATAATATTCACCCCATGCTGACCCAGAGCGGGGCCAACCGGCGGCGAGGGTTTTGCCTGTCCCGCAGGTATCTGTAATTTTATTTTTCCTATCTCTTTCTTCGCCATCGCGTACAACCTCTTGATTATTTTTCGAGCTCAACTTGCAGAAAATCCAACTCAACCGGCGTTGGCCGACCAAATATACTTATATTCACTTTTACTTTGTTTTTTTCTTCGTTTATCTCTTCCACGAATCCCGTAAAGTCATTAAACGGTCCGTCGATTACCCGAATCGGATCCCCAACTTTATAAGGAATCGATACTTTGCCCTTAGCCTCTGTTTCACGACTTCTTTCAATTTTTCCTAAAATAGATTTTACTTCCGAAGGACGCAGGGGCACCGGCTCATTTCTCGGCCCTACAAAACTAACCACTCCCGGTGCATTTCCGATGACATGTTTGGTCTGATTATCCAAAATCATCTCTATAATCATATAACCGGGAAAAAATGTTTTATTTTTTACGCGCTTCTTGCCATCCTTCATCTCAATGATATTTTCCGAAGGAATTACAATATGCCCGATCTTCTTTTCTATGCCCTGCAACTTGATTTCGTTTTCGATATGAGCTTTTACCGTAGCCTCCTTACCGGAATAGACTCTAAGCGCATACCATTTCATTTCACTCACTGGATTTCCCTCTCAACACCATTGAGACTAATAAAAGAGTTGAATAACTTTCCCGATGATTACATCGGATAAAAATATAAATACGGTAAATAATATACTAACCACTACAACAACTATGGTAGAATTGGTCAGCTCGTCACGAGTCGGCCAGGAGACTTTATTCATCTCCACCTTTACATCATCTATAAATTGTTGAATTTTTTTAAACATCTTTTTTTACCGCTCCAAATTGTAATAAAAAATCAGCAGGCGAGGAGGGACTCGAACCCCCAACCCCTGGTTTTGGAGACCAGTGCTCTAGCCAATTGAGCTACACGCCTAGCTGCTTTATTTACTTTCCTTATGAATGGTACGAGCATTACAACGCGGGCAATATTTTTTATATTCTACACGTCCGCTGTGCAAACGCTTGTTTTTAGTGGTCGTATAATTCCGCGACTTGCATTTCGTGCATTCAAGAATAATATTATCTCTCACAACTCGACCTTTTCTTATTCAATAATCTCTGCCACAACACCGGCACCTACCGTACGGCCACCTTCACGAATTGCAAAACGCAACTCCTTCTCCATGGCAATCTCTTTCTGCAACTCCACTTCCATGGTAATATTGTCGCCGGGCATAACCATCTCTACTCCTTCCGGCAACTGGATCGATCCCGTTACATCCGTGGTGCGAAAATAAAACTGGGGACGATATCCGTTAAAAAACGGCGTGTGACGACCCCCTTCTTCCTTGGTCAGTACATACACTTCACCCTTGAACTTCGTATGGGGAGTGATCGACCCCGGCTTGGCTACTACCTGACCGCGCTCCAATTCCTCTTTGCTGATCCCGCGCAACAACAAGCCTACATTGTCTCCGGCCTCTCCGCGATCCAGTAATTTACGGAACATCTCAACACCCGTACATACCGTCTTCTTGTGCGCGCCCAAACCGACGATCTCTACCTCGTCCCCTACCTTGACCACGCCGCGTTCGATTCTGCCGGTTCCTACCGTACCGCGACCCGTGATGGAAAATACATCCTCTACCGGCATTAGAAAAGGCTTGTCTATATCGCGCTGAGGAGTCGGTATATATTCATCTACCGCATCCATCAATTCAAAGATACATTTGTTCGCCTCTTCATCCTCCGGATTGTTCAGGGCATTTAAGGCACTGCCCTTGATGATCGGTATATCGTCACCCGGAAAATCATACGAAGACAACAGCTCACGAAGCTCCAGCTCGACCAGCTCGATCAGCTCCGGATCATCCACCTGATCCGTCTTATTTAGAAAGACAACGATGTAAGGCACATTCACCTGACGGGCCAGCAAAACATGCTCTCGGGTCTGAGGCATGGGGCCGTCTGCAGCACTGACTACCAGAATCGCTCCGTCCATCTGGGCGGCACCCGTAATCATATTCTTTACATAGTCGGCATGTCCCGGACAGTCCACATGGGCATAGTGCCGCTTCTCCGTCTCATATTCCACATGAGCCGTAGCAATGGTGATTCCGCGCTCCCGCTCTTCCGGAGCATTATCTATACTGTCAAAACTACGAAACTCGGCATTACCTTTCTTGGCCAGGGCCTGGGTAATGGCTGCCGTTAAAGTCGTCTTACCATGATCCACATGACCAATGGTTCCGATATTCACATGGGGCTTACTTCTATCAAATTTTTCTTTAGCCATGTCTCATCCTCCGAAAAATTGCTGATTTAATAAATTAAAAAGTTCAAGAGCTCACGACCGGGCTTGAACCGGTGACCTCATCCTTACCAAGGATGTGCTCTACCTGCTGAGCTACGTGAGCTTCAATAGTAATTTAGAAAAGGGAGACTAGAGCGGGAGACGGGATTCGAACCCGCGACCAACAGCTTGGAAGGCTGTGACTCTAGCCAGCTGAGTTACTCCCGCATAAGTTCTAAATTACGCGGTGCCAACATAACCAATCCGGCCAGTTAACACATCTATTGTCTATGCAGAGCTGGCGAGAGGACTTGAACCCCCAACCAGCTGATTACAAATCAGCTGCTCTACCAATTGAGCTACGCCAGCACACATCCAAATTCAAAAAGTCTTCTAATTTACATAAAAAATTTTATTTGTCAATATTTCAGCTAAAAATAATTTTCTTTTTTTTATGAGCAGCCAATCGGTCCCATCAAAATCAAACCTTTGTTTCATAATAGCCTCCCATGTTGCATATTTTATCTAAAATCGTGTAGGATTAAATAACCAACGTACCGATCCGAGGGACAATGTAATACCATTTACTATATTCCGAATAAAGCATTTAGGAACACAACATGGCAAAAGGAACGCCTCCTGCAATTTACGCGCCGGTCAGGCCGGCGATTGTAGCCGGCGCAGATCGCTTCCGCTAAAATTCAACTTCAAGGCATCCGAATTCAATTATTTACCTATCTAAAGCCATCTTAAGACATAAAAAGGATTGGAAATGCACGATTCCCGCCCGAAAGCAAAAATCGGGAAAACGATTTTGCAAGATTTACGCCCGGGCAGCTTGCTCGGCCGTATTAAAAAAGAATGGCGAGCCCTTAAACATTTTTATTTGGATCAAGAACGCCGGCAAGGACCGCCTTCCATGATCAATGCCGGCCACATGCCACCCCTGATTGCCTCGCCCGACGGTTTAAAGGAACTGGCCAAAGGCGATCCGGCCATCAGACTAAAATCCTCCACCGTATTTCATGAACATACCATACACTTAAAAAACAATGAAGTCCTTCTTATATATTCCGATGGATTAAACGAGGCACGAAATGAAGACAATATTTTTTGGGGAGAACAGCCGATTAAGGAAATATTGCAAAAACATGTACATCGGCCGACGGCCGAAATAGGAAACGCGCTCCTGGTTGCATTTGAAAAATTTACCGGTGACGCCCCTCTTTTCGATGATATTTCCTTGCTATTGATCTGGAAAAAATAAGCAAACCGGAGACAGAAGCGATACGACCAAAGACCGTTTTGGCCTGCTATGCTTCAAAAATCCCCACCTATTTTTTGAACCCAAGTTAGGCTGTATCACTAATTTATTACGGTAAAATCCCTCTCTGCAAGAATTTGAAGAACAGAAGGTCCTGAATTCCCGCTTCCATCGTATCCCGGGCTGACACCTGCCGGTACCTCACTTCTCTCGTGTCATTCCCAACTTGATTGGGAATCCGGACATATCTCCGATTTGCGGGACTATTCCTGGATTCCCGTTGCCACGGGAATGACACCTATTTTCATGTGGCATAGCATCAGCGGGCCCAACTTGATTGGGAATCCGCAATGGCTCATAACTTAAGTTTGAAACTAAGCGCCGTAAACACCCCTTCCGAATGGGTAGGCCACAAGGCATTTTTCATGGCAATGGAATAATCAAAATCGAAGAACCGGAAATGAAGGCCAAATCCCATGGCGATCAAAAAGGATTCGTTCCCACCGAGAGCAAAGCCTCCCCGGACCGGTAGCCAGTCTAACGGGGTGTATTCGGCACCGACTCCTACTCTTGGGGTCCTGGGATTTCCAAATGCCTTGTTAAGGCCTTGCCGGTAATCTGCCGTGAGCAGCAGCTTGGAAAAGAAACGATAAGCAACCCCGATACGCATTATAGCCGGCAGTTTGGTGGAAAAAGATGCGATGTCCGTGGTCGTATCCTGATCCACCGCATGATCCCCATTATTATTACCGTTGATCAGATCCAGGGTTTTGACAGAATCGTAATGCATAGTTACATGCTGCTGGGTATTGGCAGACCAGTTAATACTGGATCCAATATCGGAAAAGCTTAAACCGAATTTCCACCGGGATCCGTATCCGCTGGAAAAACCGAAATCAAAACCCTTGCCCCGTCCCGGCAGTAAACCGTTATCCGGAGTGGCAAAGCGGGCGCGAAGCATGGCATTTATGACGATCGATTCATCATCACCCGGGATTCGTTTGAGCATCGCATCCACCTGTCTTACCTGGGCCACACCAATGCCGATATAATAATTCACTGCGAAACCCACGGCCAAATCGGAGAATCCCGGAAGGAAGCGGCTGATTCTGAATGGATAGGCGTATCCGATGGATATCTTGGCGGCGGAATAAGAACTTCCGCTGGCCTGGTTCGGTTCATGATACACGTAAGTCGAGTCGATTCCCTCACCATTCAAAGCCATGTCAAGGGGCCTGCGGTTCACAGCAACATGTCCGTAAGCTACGGCCTGAACGGCCATTCCGAAATTATTGAAAGCAAGACCCAGGACATTGGTATTTGTCCGGATATCCAACGCTATCTGATTCCCGGATATGAGTCCTAAAAAATCCTTTTTTTCCTGTTCATCTAAAAAATTATCCGGGTTTCCCGCTTGGGTGAAATAACGATTATAGGTATGAAAACTAAAACTATTATTGTAGACCGAACTATTCAGGGAAAGCAAATTAAGTTCAACGGCGTTGCCCCGGGGCAAGGCCAGATTGGCCGGATTCCAATATAAAGCATCAATACCCAACCCTTTGGCAGTATAATTCCCGCCCATTCCCAGACTACTACCGTCAAATTCCTGGGCATATAGACTCACTATGAAAAGTATCAGCAGAAATATGATTTTCTTCATCGGTCTTCCAATCCATTTATTGATCTAAATCCACCCGGTATTTAACGTGCACCACCGCATCGACTTTTATCTTGTCGGACTGGCGTACCCGTACGGTTCCATTGGTGGGCAAAATAGTTACCACCTGCCGGGTGTAAAGGGGTAAGTGATTAAAAATCTGCAGCTTGTCATGTGATAAATTAATGCGCGTCCTGGTTTCCTGGGGTGTATGCACATAGCCGTCCGAACCCACTGTACCGGCGTTTGCCGCTGCTTCCAGAATCCATTTGGTTGATGAATCGGCAATTTGTTCGTCATACAATCGGGTGGAATCCGTTGCCATGTAAAATTTTATTTGTGTTCCGAGAGGTAAACCATTTTTTATAATAAACTCCACATAGGCTTCCCGGATATCTTCCGTAATGCGCTGTTGGGCAGAAGAATCAATATCGTCCTTCGTTAAGGTATCTATTCCGCTTTCACGGATAATCGGATTTTTCAGTTCAAGGCTTAACGGTGATTCCACCGAGTACAGGACGCGTACCCCCTCACCCAATTGCACGCTGCCTTCTCCCTGAACCGTAGCCGTACCTGTAACGATTAATTGAGTCGGCAATATTTCGATCAAATCCACAATACTGGGAGTCGTTGAATTGGCATCGAGAATAATCTGCGTCTGCGGTGAAACGGATGAGGGCTGCACCTCCCTCTGTAAATGAATCACAACCGAATCCCGGGGCTGGCTCTGGTCATCGGCCTGGTGATAACCGGCAATCTTCAAATCTAAATCCACCGGAAAATCCACCTGGTTCTGGACGGTCAAGGTCATGACCAGATCATCTAGGCGAATCCCCCCCTCAAAATCTTTGAAAAAATCGAGGTTATTGACTTCTGTGGCCGGTATATCCACCTCTACCGGAGCAATTTTCCCGGTCAGGGATTGAAAATAGAGCGAATCGAAATGCACATCCACGGCAACAAAATCACCGGAAGAGATGGAAACGAATCCTTCCGTAGAATCCGTTGTCGCCGACAAGTTATAAAACAAGGTATCCAGGAACTCTCCCGGATTTTGATGATTTACCAGCTCCCAGCCGGTTAAATCCACATCCAGCTGCTCGGCCTGACCTCCGGGAATGTAGCCGGTTACAATCTTCGCTTCGCCGTTGTGTTGAATATCGGGCAGTTCCAGACGAATATGGGCGTTGACCGGTAACTGGTTGTTGATGTTAAAATGCAGACCCCCTTTACGAATCGTTGCCCGGCGAACCTGATTACCTT